>Ga0049084_10000938_pt1 | contig 11708 bp, 11 predicted proteins | sample GreLakmeON33MSRF_FD_66720 | JGI IMG/M metagenome (GOLD analysis project Ga0049084, IMG submission 66720) | Freshwater lentic microbial communities from great Laurentian Lakes, MI, USA - Great Lakes metaG ON33MSRF | ecosystem: Environmental > Aquatic > Freshwater > Lake | place: Great Lakes... | reverse complement strand
TCTGATTCTGCCCACATACCTGGAGAAATTCCATTCCAGAGTTTAGTCCAGAGCTTGTGCTTCTGATTAAGTCTCCTCTCGTCGACATAATTTCTTCGAAGTGCTTCATACTCCCAAGATCCAGCAACTAGCATGTCCTCTCTAAAGTAACAGACGATAGAAATTCTTTCCATGTCCTTGTCGCCGATCAGTTCAGTATTACCATGAATCGCTTCATGATTGTTGATTAGTAGTAGATCGCCAGGGCGAAGGTCAATTGCAACACGATATTCTGGAAGTACAAGATGTGCTCCCCGGTAGTCCTTGGTTCCATCAGTTAGAACTGATAGATTTGAGAACCCAGTCGTTAAATCGCCAGCATCCCTATGTGCCGCAGTTCTGAAGTTTTTATTAACAGTAATAGTCGTAAACACCGTATCAGAAACTCTAAACCTGGGGTCTAGCTTATCTGCCATTTTCTTTTGATTAGAATATCTTTCTGGAACTAGCTCTTTGAATTTAGAATCAAGCGTCTTTAGAAACGGGAAGCTCATCTCAAAGAGATCTTTATTTTTCTCAGTATATGCCGTTGCTCTCTTATAGGGGATACGTGGATACCTTCCAAAGTAACCAGCAATGCCAGAATTTACGGCATTGGCATAGTTCGTATCAGAGATATACTTATCAATGATCTTTCTTGCCTGGCTTCTTTGCTCTTCCTTTGGTGCCTTCTTGATGGCAGAGAACCACTTATCAAAGAACCCATCATAACTTCCATAGTCTTTCTGAATCTCTGATCGAAGCCAGACAAGGCCACGTGTAGATTCAGTATTCCCCAAACTATACTTCTTGATGATCTCTTTGATTGGATCTTCGTCGAATAGACTTCCTGACTCTTCCCGAGCAAGAGTCTCGAGGATTTCAATTTGAAACTCAGTTACCCAATCTCTGTTCCCTAGTTTCTCTCCCTTTGGACCAGCGGCCATTCCTCTATTCTGAGATGGTGTTGCTGCAGGAGAAAGACCTCGATATGCAAGTTTCTGCTCCTCGAGAGAAAAGATATTCTTTCTGAACCGGAAGAGCAGATTAGATTCATCTAGTGTATTGATTACATCTTTCCTATATCCATCACAGTCAGAGTCGACCAAAGTATCATAGTGAGACTTATCGACAAATGTACCGACAACTTCTTCTGAATCTATCTTAGGTAGAACGTAATTCTTCACTAAAAATCTCCATGTAATCAATGATGCCCGAGGAAAGGAATATACTCATTTTACTCTTATCTATCCTATTAGTCAAGGTCTTTTTATTTAAAGTTTCTGTTCTGAAATCCCAGAGTGGCTTCCAGTCTATTCCATGCCAGCCATCACTCTGTACCTTTGTAATCTCTTCAGCCTGACGATCGAGATAATAACTTAGATATCTTCCATTTGTTTTTCTAAAGAGTTTCTTGAAACTGCATAGACAGGTTTCCATTCCAAAGTATTCAAAGTCTAAGTGTGGGTGACGTTCCTTGGCTTCTGTAATAATGTCAGTAGCACCTTTGTTAAGAAAGTCTAACTGATTCTTATCTAGCTTCTCGTCTATCCAATCTTGTTTGTCGAGTGCATAGCATAGGCCATTACGATGTGAACGAGAGCCAGAGTAATCCTCGAGCATTAGAGAAGAAGCATCGATTGGAAACTTGCAACAATCTCTTAGAGTCTGAAGGTAGAACCAGGTCGAGTATCGACCAAATTTATGGAATTTAGATTTTACCTCATTCCATACCATGTCAAAGTTTTCTGTACGACTCCCTTTAAGGAATCCAGAAAATGCTTCACGTTGTGATCGATTCCCGACCCAGTTCTTATATGAAGTAAACTGAGAAGGAAGATGTCCTTTGTTCCACTTAGTGTCGGTCTGGTATCTTAATCTCTTATAATTTTCGTTGTTCCAATCCTCGAGTCTCTTTGTACCAACGAGTTCCATGTCGGGGAACTCATTCCAAATAACCCAAGTTGTTGGAAGATGATAGGTGGTCCCATAGATCCAAGCAATCCAAATCTTTTGCTCGAGATTATGTTCGAACCTATCAAACAAATAGTTGGTCAGGTGAATTGCCGGATCACAGTCCTTGAGTTCCAGCGACCACGCAAACCAATCTATGAAGTTTTCTTTTCTACTCATCACTTTTAAAGTATAATATCATTAAGCCATAAAGACAAGCGGTTTTTAAAATAATTACAAATATTCCCAACAACCACCCTTACCCTTCTTACTCAATGCCTTATCTATGATTACATCTTCTCTATCATAGAGACCAGAAGTGTAAGAAGGGCCATTTATCTTAAACATACTGAGTTGGCACCCACTCTTTTGTTTGCAAAAGAATCGAAATCCCATAGACTTATAGAAGTCAACTGCGCCAGGTTCTGCCGAGACTCTAAAGTATTCAGAGTCATTAGAGATAGCTCTTTCTAGGGCATCCTGAGTCAGAATCCGAGCAACACCCTTTCTTCTATGCTTGGCAAAGGTATGAAGTAACTGTAAATTAGCCACATGGGGTTTTCTTTTAGAGACAGTAGTGATTATTGCACCAAGGAGTTCTTCTTCCTCCCAGTATCCAATACAATGTTCCCATTGTTTCTGCATATTTGCTTTAGATACAAAGGTCTTGGCAAACTTGTCAGCTCTATCTTCACTGATGAATTTACTGAATTGCTCTTGAGTGGTACTAAGCAACTTCATGAAACTCACGTTTCTTTTCTCCGCGAGATTTATCATACTTGGTCTTAATCCATCCATCATATTCAGAAGCATCCCAAATAAATGGCGGAAACTTGAATGAATTGTCGGATAAAATCTCATTCGCCGATGGTCCATCATTCAGTGCAGCTTCCATGAACATTTCTACAAATCTAAACTGAGACTCAATCTCCTCTCTTTTAGTCGTAGATCTAAAGCAACGAAATTCGATCGTACCAGTATGCTTCATGCAGTAAGTGTTGATGCCATATCGAAATGGTCTACCCATAGAAACACCATCTTTACCTGCTGCATGGAGCTTAATGAAATGCTCGAAATCTGTTGCTCCTGATATTATATTCGAAGACATGTAGTCTGGCATTGTCCTTCCGCCATCTAACTTAAGATACATCTTGGCGTTCTTATAGTTCTTCATGTCATTGGTGTCATAGAAGTTATAGCAGTTCTTAATGACTGTATCTTGATTTTCACGAATGTATGAAGTTAGCTTCTTGAGAGATTCGATGTCATCTTTAAGACCAGGAACAAATACATGAAGGTGTCCATGATTCACGCAGGAGGCAGAAGGAGTATTGCCATTTGCCTCGAAGAGTGCTTTAATTTCAAGAATACGTTCGACCTGCTGCATCCAAGTCTTAGTGGGCTTGGTGTTTACTTCGCCACCCATGTAAGGATCAGTACCTAGAGGATCGCATGCCTTATATTGAAATGGTGGATGAATGTTGACAATGTCAGTTTCGGCATATTCCCAAGAACCAAGATGCTGGGGAATATCAATTCTACGATCGATGTCGCCCCACTCAATCTCATATCCCCAGGTAAAATCTTTGCTATTGTAGATCATCAATATTTCGCTCCATGATCTTTTCGTTAGAAAGAGAATCTTTTCTTATAGTATATTCTATAAGTTTACCTGATTTTTGAATAGAAGTCAAGCCACTTCTTCTCAAAATATCCTCAGTAGAGGCAAAGATCACGCCTCTTCCTATAGTGGCATAATGTAATGGCCTATACTCATTACGAATGCATCTGATGGATTTTTCATTGGTGAGAACACACATCGAGAAACTCGCATTTGTAAAGAACTTTGCTGGCTCCTTTCCTTCTTCCAATGCCGAAAGAATAAGCTCAGAATCATTTGCAGTTTCTGTAAGTAGGTTATATGTATTTTCCCAAGTATCGGAAGACTCTTGAGAAATTACTCCATTATGTACAATCGAAAATCTTTCTGATGAGAATGGCTGATTGAATCTGAGATCAGAGGTAGAGTACCTTGTGTGTCCAATGAGATATAAATTTCCATCTTCATTGATAAAATCTCTTAGATTATGCTTAGAAAGAAACTCTTTGGCATCGATTGGTTCTTTGACAGTCTCTATCTTACCATTCTGGATATATGAAACACCAGTAGCATGAAGACCTCGTATCTTACTCTGGAGAAATACATTCTCTAGTGTAACGAATTCTTGATCAGTTGGAGAACTTATAATAGTTGCAATCACACCACACATTATGTAAACAAATCCTCGAGTGTTGCATTCTCGCCATATCCACGATCGATCTTCATATTTACCTTATCGGCAATCAGAATAAATGGTTCGATAAATGCCTTGACAAACTGAAGCTCTCGATCAATGAACTTATCGATATCTAGGCTCTTGGGAAGTTCCACTTTAAAGGAGATCACATTTGAGTTGATGAAGTTCGGAGTTCTCAGGTAGACAAATTTAATCTTATCACCCGAAGTGATCAGAGGATATTTATCAGTGAGCTTCTTACTCCTCAGAAAGAAGTTGTATAGGAGTGATCCCTTGACATGAATTGGAGTGCGAGTTTTATAGATCGAAGAAGAATCATGCCAATCTTCGAGGCCATTTACTCCTCTTGGAAATGAAATCTTATCAAGGGGAAGTTCGAAGAACTCCTGTCTAAACTGTCTAATAAATTTATTTAAACCATCCTCATCTTTGTTAAGAATAATCTTAATGCCTTCGATAATCTTTTCACGACATGCTGCTGGCGTCGAGGACTTAACTGCCTCGATCCCCATGATCTTAAGTTTTGGTTCTTTATATCGAACACCTTCTGAATCCCAGACATTGAGAATGTATCTCTTCTTTGCAGTCCAAATTCCCTTATCGGCAATTACTTCTCTCTTCATGATCATCTTCTGATCATAGGCATTTAGATACTCGGCCAGTTCTTCATAACTCTTATCAATAACTTCTTGGAATCTTTCTGAAGTTACTTTATCGAGATAGTCAATGATTTTTTCAGTCGGAAGCTTCTGAGTGCCAACTACCTTCTTAACAAGATCAGAGAAGCTGATATAGATAGAATCAGTATCAGAGGCAATTACATAGTCCTTGTTATTTGTTCCAAGGAGTTTGTTCATGTACTCGTTGATAGACTTCTCGACCCAACGAATTGCCAGCTGTCCAGAAGTAGTAATAGCCTCGGCGTTCTTGACCTTAAAATATCTGAATCCCTGATTACCAACAGCACCATAGGCAGAGTTCAGTGCGATTTTCTTTGCCATCTGAATGTTATCATATCGAGAAACTTCCCTGAGATACTTTTTATCTTTGGTCTCTTCATACTTCTTCTTTGATTCGATCATCTTCTTCTTGAAGGTGACACGATCATTATACATCATTTCCATTAGCTGTGGCAGGAATCCACGATATTCAGTTGTATATGTCGCGCCATTTGGACAAATAGTAATGTTCTTGTTCTTTAGGAAAGAAAGATCATTTTTTCTATCGAGGAGATCATTGACGGCATTCTGTCCGAATGATAGGTTAGCATCGACAAGAGTTTCTGGAGAGATGTTATACTGCATGATCAGGTGAGGATATAGTGAGTTCAAGTCAAAGCTTACAACCCAATCATGTATGCCCGTTATTGGATGCTTTACATATGCACCTTCAAATGCAACATTCTTATAGTTCTCTTGTACCTGGGGAATCACGACCTTGTTCTTGATTAGGAAGTTATGAATAATTACATCCCACATGCGAACGGGAGAGAATACATCGGCAAAATTTATCTTTGCTTCATATGCCATGGTATATGCTAGATCGATCAGCTTCAGTTTGTCATCGATCTTATCGACAAGCTCGACGTCCTGAATGTTATACTCGACAAATGACTGATAGTCCTGAGTATACCACTCCTTGAAAGAAGAATATGGATTGTTGTTCTTGGCTTCTCCAACTTCTACTTCGCCAATATGACCGAGAGTATATGACTCCTGGTTCTTATAGGTAAATTTCTTATAGAGACGAAGATAGTCAAGACATGAAATACCCTGAAGATCATAGTATAGATTCTCATGTCCCTGGATTTTTTTCTTCTTACCATAGACGTTCGACCAGGGAGAAAGCTTATTGAGAACCTTCTCGCCAAAGAGATTCTTGATTCTCGAACAGATATAGGTGATGTCGAACTGATCAACATTCCAACCAGTGATTACATCGGGATAATTCTTTTCCCAATAGTCCATGAAGTTTAGAATGAGTTCTTGTTCGTTCCTGGCGTTATGATATTTTACATCTGGTCTATTAGTCTTAAAATTTCCACGACCAAATACATGGATAATATTGGTCTGGTGATTCTTGAGAGTAATGACGAGAATGGCTTCCTGTGCCTTCTCGGGATCAGGAAAACCATTCTCACATTCAACTTCGATGTCGATGGTAAATAGAAGAATCTTTTCCGAATCCCAATTAATTGCTTTCGGATAGTTCTCTGATATCCAGGTATAGTTAAACTTATCCAAACCATGGACAAGGTTCGACTGTTGTGAATAGTTAGAGATGAATTCCTTTGCTTCCTTAATTGTCTCAAAGGAAACAGGAGCAACATTGTTCTTGTTTAGATCGAAGAACTCGGTCTTTGCCTTTGCCGGAACATATAGAGTTGGAGAATATTTTACTCTGTGATTTCTTCGTACATCACCATCGACTTCTCTAATCAGTAGAGTGTTTCCCCACTGAACGACATTTGTATAGAACATTTGAAATGATACTATGCCTCGAACTTAGAGCCGACTTCTACTGCAATCCAATACTCGACTGGAACAGAATTATTCTTAAAGTAAGACGCACCCTTTGAATTTAACTTAACTGAGTAATCTCCTGGAAGGAACTTGAAGGTTTCGACATTCATGTAGATTTCATAGTTATTGTCAGAAGTGCCTTCGAGATCGATTTTATGAAAGTGAGATTCATCGACCTTTCGATTGCACATTTTAATCGAGTTCTTCTTTCCCTTTTTTCCCGTAAAGATAACATCAGTAGTCTTGAGAGCCGAAGATGCCTTGATGATCTGATTCATAACTGCCGCAGAGATATTAATGACAGTTTCAGAAGAAGGCACCTTATCGATCTCTTTATACTTTACAACATCTGGGCTGCAATAGTTGATCTTGGTAGAAGATTCTTTGCTCACGATAGTCACGAACGTATCGGAAAATTCCAACTCTGGATCAGAATGAAGAGAGCCCATTACATTAAGAAACTCTCCAAGGTCATAGAGATTTACTTCTTGTGGAAATGTCTCTGCAACAGATGCACGAGAAAGAACATTCTTTGCTGGAGCAACTGTATAGAGTTTATTAGAATCCTTCTTGATCTTAATATTAGAGTTAATCGAAGAATAGTTCTTTAGAATTTCAATGGTCTGGTCTGAAAGTTTCATTATATAAATCCTCTTACTGATAAGTTATATTTAAAGTATAGTTGTTTATGGGAATAGAATCAAGCGGTTTTTTGATTTAATTTTTTGTTTATCCTTTTAGCCTTTCTAAAGGCATTTTCTCTATGAAATATCGTTGCTCTACTTAGGAAGTTTACTCCCTCCATATGATCATATTCATGAAGAATGATACGTGCCGTCAGACCACTAAATTTATGAGTGTCAGTAAGTCCATTGTTATCTGTAACACGAACACGAATAGCACTTGGTCTCTTGATCTTTAAGAACAGACCAGGATATGTAAGGCAACCTTCTTCATAGTAAACATCTTCTCCAAGATCAGTCGATATAATTATTGGATTAAAGATGGGCATGATCTCGCCCTTCATATTGATGATGAATACTCTATAGGGTAGCCCAACCTGATTTGCCGAAATGGCAACTCCTTTATTTGCCATGCATGTTTCCATCAGTTTCGAACTTAGCTCATTTGGATCCATTGGCGGATCATCAAAGTCAAATGGCTCGAGTTTTTGCTTTAGAATTGGGTCGAATTTATCAACTAAATTATACATCATATTGCCCTTGAAAAATTTTTGCTCTTGTCAAATCTAATAACATTCTTAAACTTGTCTGGTAGAATATCGGTTTTGTGAGAAATAACGAATAGATTCACATCCTTTGAAAGATCAAACATTATCTTTGTTAGATCATCTGTAGAGTTGATATCTAGTGAAGAATCAAAAATTTCATCCATGACTAAGAGATTAGAAGACATAGAGTTGTTCAATCTCGATACATCTCGCCAGGTAAAGAGTAAAGCAATATCAATCTTCTGCTTCTCTCCCTCAGAGAAATTTTCATAGGAGAATACATCCCTGAATCTAGACTTAATCGTTTCATTAAAGGTTTCGTCTAGGTTGAAGTTTACAAAGAAGTCCATGGCCGAGAGATACTTATTGATTAGAGTATTGATCACGGGAATGTACTTATTGATAATGATTGCCTTAATGCCATTATCCTTTAACAAGCCACTTGCTATACTATACTGAGTTTGATTAATAAGCAAGCGTTTTTTATCATTTATTAAAACTTCGAGATCTTCCTGATACTTGTTTAGGGTTTGATTCTCTTCTGAGAAATCTGTAAAGGTTTCTTGATTTTGTCTCATTAGATTAGAGATTCTATCCTCATAGAGCAAGATATCACTATTGAGCTTATTGATTTCTGTCAGCTTCTTCGTGAATCCATTGATAGTCTCTTCATGAGAAACGATCTTTACTTCCATCTCATTTATCTTAGTTTCTGCCCTATCGACAACCTCTACTATCTGACTTACTCTATTTGCATTCTTTTCTTTAATCGATGTCTTAATTTCTATTGTTATGGGCTGCGTACACGTATGGCAAGAATCGTTTTCCTCGAAGAATTTGGTTTGTTTATTGAGAATCTTTACTTTACTCTCTTGCTTTTCTTTTTCATTTATTAAGAATGATACTTGCTTCTTCAACTCTTTAAATGAGGAACTCACTTCGTCAATAGAAAGCGTTCCATCTCTAAGTGTATTGATATTCTCATTAATGTCATCTATAATTACTCTATACTCAGTTATATCTTTTATATTGTCTGCTCTTCTCTTTTCGATGTCAAAGTTATTCTTCTCTATGTGCCCCTCAGTAAGCTTTATTGCTTCCTGGACTCTACTTATTTCATAGGAATTTTTGTCTAGTTCTTTCTCGTTCTGATTATTCTTTTCTTTCATTAGAACATTCATCTTCGAGAAAATAGTAATATTGAGAAGGTCTTCGATAATTTCTCTTCTCTGATATGATGTAAGCTGCATGAAGGGAGTATGGCTTGCCGAGCCAAGAATAACAATCTGAGTAAATGATTTATATGAGAACTTTAAAATTGTCTCTTCGAGGTATTTTTGATAATCTCTCGAAGCAGCGTCCTGATTCAACATTACATTGTTCTTGTAAATCTCAAAGATTGTTGGCTTGATCCCTCTACTAATCTTATATTCATCTGGACCAATAGAAAACTCTATCTCGACAAGGAGTTCTTTATTGTTAAGAGTGTTAACCAGAGAAGGTTTAGTTATGTTTCTAAATGCCTTACCAAAGAGAGAAAAGCATAGAGCATCGAGCATTGTGCTCTTTCCCGAGCCATTCGATCCAACGATAAGAGTATGATTGTTTTTGGATAGTTCGATCTCGACGGGAATTTGTCCAGTCGAGAGGAAATTCATCCAAGTTATTTTCTTGAATACTATCATGTTAATCTGAGGTCAGTGCTTCATTATATAATTGGAAGAATAATTTCGTGACCGCTTTCTTATCGAGTTCTTCGAGTTTCATGCCCGAGATGTAACGATTTACGATCGTGAGAGTATCCTCTGCCTGTTCCATGATAGTAGTAGAATCCTGTGTACTCAAATTTAAATGATCCTCTACTACTGAAATATCATATGGTCCAGCCTTAATCAGTCTATCCATGAACTGATCGAACTTATATGGATCATTCTTTTGTACGACGACGACTTTGCATATCTTCTGATTAAAGGAATTCATGTCATAGTTTTCTTTGACAGAGTCGTCATAGAATATCTTATTGAACATTCTATTTGGATTTTCGATAAACTGTAACTCTCTTGTCGAGGTATCGAAGATATGGAAACCCTTTGGATCGCCATGATCATTCCAGGTCATCTCATAGGGACAACCAAAGTAGTGTATGTTTTCATTTGATGATCTGTGATGAAGATGACCCGATCCAACGAATTCAAACTTAGAGAAATGCTTGACATCGAATCCCTCATCATTTACATATCCAGGATACATCTCAAATCCAATGACTTCGAGGTGACCAAGAAGAATCTGCGCCTTGGTCTGCTCGATCATCTTCATTGCATGATCATGATTCTCGTCACAAATCCATGGAACCAGCAAAATCTTAGTTCCTTGCAATTCAATTTCCGTGGCCTGATCATATACTCTAATGTTACTATCAGTATTACCAAAGAACTCTGACATTGAATTGATCATGTTAGTGTTCTTATAGAAGCAATCATGATTACCAACGGCAATGATGATATCTATATTGGCTTCCTTGGCAGGAGTAAAGAACATCTTCTTCATTCTAAATGAAGTTAGATAGTTGATATACTTCCTACGATCTACGACGTCGCCCGTATGAATAATTGTGCTGATATTATTTTTAATTAAATAGGGAAAGAAGGTTTCTGAATAGAACTTCTCAAAGTAATCAGCAAATGCAGTATCGTCCGATCTCGCGCCAAAATGTGTATCTGTTACGATAGCAACCTTCATCCCAAGATACCCTTTCTCTTGATTGGTCTAGAACCAAAGGTTTTATTAATCGCGCTCTTCGAATCAAATTTATTAATCTGTAAAGAAAGATAATCATTGATTTTCTTGAGAGAATCCCTACAATTTTCTCGAGCATGTTTTGGTGATTTTACATCTGTCATATTTCTAATAAGATCAGAAAGAGCAGGTGGAATGAACATCGGAGGCTTAGTCTCATCATCTACAATATATGACATGGTAACTCCATAATTAAACACAATATAAATTATAACTTACTTTTTCTTTTTAGTCAAGGGTTTTTTTAATTTATCCTTTTTATCCTTTTTATCTTTGGCTTTCTGTTTCTTCACCTTATCATTATGTTCGATACTGGAAATCAAACTTCCCATGTAAGTTTCTCCGCTTTCTTCCATGACAGAAATATGCCCATATGCATTAGATTGTCGTCCACTTATGTCAGCATATCCAGCATCAGTGGCAATGTACATATCTGAGATCTTACCCTTTGTATAGAGCTGGAGTTTTTCCTTTTGAATTCTTCTAAGAAATGCATAGTAAATAATTTGAGTAAAATATGCAAATGGATTCTTTGACTTTTTTGGATCGAAGTTATGCATGTATGTTAGACAATTTTCTACTCCATCTAAGACCATCTCCTCTCTAAAGGGATAGTCTCGAAAGTTGCCCTTTGATGAAAGGTTATTTGCAATCTTAAGAAGACACTCTCCAATATAGTTTGGAGCGATGGGTTTCTGGCTCTCTTTCTTCTTTGCCAACTTACATTTCTTATTATGGAATATAACTTCTTTGAGAAACTGTTCATTGTCTACATAATGATTTGTCATTAATTTTTTATATCCTTTGGTGTTAACATCAATATCAATCTCATAGCTTCTTTACTATTTTTTATATCATTTAATAGATCGCCTTTATTTAATTTTCCAGATA
>Ga0049084_10000936_pt1 | contig 11713 bp, 34 predicted proteins | sample GreLakmeON33MSRF_FD_66720 | JGI IMG/M metagenome (GOLD analysis project Ga0049084, IMG submission 66720) | Freshwater lentic microbial communities from great Laurentian Lakes, MI, USA - Great Lakes metaG ON33MSRF | ecosystem: Environmental > Aquatic > Freshwater > Lake | place: Great Lakes... | reverse complement strand
AGCCTTGATGAAATAATCGAGAAAGAATTAACATTAGATTGGGAGGCATACGAATAATGGAGTTTTATATTGACTTAGATTATGTGTCGTTATATGTAGATAACTTATATCCTAATGGTATAGGTATAGATATCCCAACATGGGTGCTATTTGGAACTATCGCTTTAATTTATTCTATTAAACTAATTAGGAGAGATAAATGAAATCGCAATTAGAAAAAGAAATCGAAATAAAAGAAAGTTTCGACCAGATGCTAGATGATAGTTATCCCGATGTAAAAATCGGGTATGCTACTTACACCGCCTCCGAAATAGTTTTTAATTGCGACCCTATCGCTTACCAAATGGGATTATCAGAACACGAAAATTATTTAGCAGAAATGGAAAATGAATAATGGAAAACGGCGCAGATAATTTAGCTAACCAATTTAAAAACGCAATTAATAATTTAAATAAATTAACAGATGAGCAAATCGATCAGTTAGAAAAAATCTTTGAGGACTATGAGTAAACTCACAGTAAAATAACGGCGTGTCGGCTTGACAAAAAGCGGAAGCGCCCACAAAAGCTGTGGGGGCAAAATGTGATTTAAGACACATTTTAAAAAAGCCCTGAAATCTGTGGATAACTTTCGGGCGTGTCGTGGCGTGTCGGGCGTGTCGTCCACAAGCTAAATGTGATTAAGGACACACGACTTGAGCGTCTCAAAATGTGGAATTACTGGAAAGTAATATGAAATTGTCGGTGGGTTCTGCTAAAATACTGGGTATCAGATTAAATAAAGTTTTAATCGCTAAAGAAAGGTAGTCAAATAATGGCTAACTTATACACAATAGAGGATTTACTAATTGGTAAAACCTATCACTCTAATTCTTTAACTGGGAAAATTATCTCAGCCGAGAAATCTAAACATGCTCTTTGGTATGGTGATAACACCGAAGCCTATTTCGTAGAAATAGATGAAGGTCGTATTAACAATACTTATCGCACAGTAGCGGTTAAGGTAGGTGAGTAAATGATAAAAAAACTTTGTGAAATCTGTTTTACAAATACCGCTTATACTTCTAAGCATGGTATCCCTGCTATGTGCGATGAATGTATCGTGCTAAATTGGAAAGTGGTGAGTGCTCATGGGATACATTGAGATATTCACTATGAATTCTGAGGGTGCTGGGTGGCTTGACCTCTCAGATATTCCCGCCGAAACTTTATTAGAATTGGAAATCGGCTTATTTAATGAGGGTGCGCTTTAATGCGTGTCCTCCCTAAATTGTCGGTGGCTTAGGCTATAATTACAATTAACAACAACGAAAGGAAAACTAAAATGGGAAAGATGAAACAATTATTTACCGAAATCGCAAATTGCGATTTGTGTAATGGTAAAGGCTGGTTATTCTTTGGCGACGCCACAAATTATGATGTGGAAAGTTGCGAATGTAATCCGAAAGAATTGGAGATAAATTACTAATGAATATTTATCTTTGCGATAATTGCGATACGCTTGCCGTTCTGTCGGTGGTAGGCGATACAATAACTCTAAATAAATGCCAATGCTCAACTAACGAAAGGGAAACTAATGTATAGACTAGACACTTACTATGACGGCAATTTGGAGTTATCTATGAAATACTCTGACCCACTACAAGCCTTCTCCGATTATTTAATTAAATGTATAGATGTAGGTTTTGCTAAAGAATTAGCAACCTATAATTTATCTTTACCTGATGGTAAAATGTATACTAAAAACTTTAATCGTGCTGGATTTATTGGGGGCAAATAATATGATGACTAGAAAAGATTATATTGCTACTGCTGAAATATTAAAATATATTAGCGACAAAACCCACCCTGCTGTTTTTAGTAAAACTGTTCATGATTTCGCAGAAATGTTTGCGAAAGATAACGAACGATTTGATGTAAGCAGATTTCATAAGGCAAGCGGTTATCATGTTCCTAACTTCTCTTCAAAATAAAGTAAAACGAATTCAAGAATTGCGCCGTAGTAATGCGGCGCAACCTATTCGCAATAAAAAAAAATACACACGCAAAATTAAATATAAAAAATCTGATCTAATATAATCTCGGGCGTGTCGCAGCTTACAACGAGGTCGGGCGTGTCGGCGCCCACATGGCTGCGGGGTCGGGCGTGTCGTTAAGAGTGTGATTAAAAACACCCTGAAAGATGGGGCGTTTTGTTATAAATGTCAGTCAACCCTGTTATACTATCAACCCAACCAACGAAAGGTCAACTCATGAATGATATTAACTCATGCTACTGTACTAACTATTCTATTTGCACAATTTGTGCACGTGGCTATACTACCGAAGGAATGGCCGAGGAAGGTGAGCTTCGTGCTAAATATTTTGATTTATTTGAAAGAGATGAATTTCGCATGCAGTCACGCATGGCCGATGCAGAAATGGGGGATTTATAATGTCGGACCCAACTGTTATAATTACTCCCATGAAATTAAAAAGATCTAATGATCGTAAAGTCGCTAACCTTGTCACAAAGAATGGCAAGCAAGCGGCAATTGCTAATACTTTTGGGCTGCCTGCAGGTAAGGCATATTCATGCCCTGGCGCAACTACTATTTGTGAGACTGTTTGCTACGCAGGCAAATTGGAAAAACTATATAAGGCAGTAAAGGCTAATCTTTTACACAACTGGGAATTGTTACGCAATGCGGATGAACCCACCATGGTGGATTTGCTAGAGGATATGATTGCAGAATTTAAGGCTGATTGTGTAAAAAAGAATGCGCCTATGTTATTCCGTATCCACTGGGACGGAGATTTTTTCAACGATACTTATACACGTGCATGGCAATACGTAATTTTAAATAATACCGATGTACAATTTTGGGTTTACACACGAGTAAAGTCTGCAGCGCTTATGCTAAAGAATATATCTAATCTATCTTTATATTATTCTACGGATGATGAGAATAAAGAGATTGGGCATGAACTAAAAGTAAATGAAGGAATTCGCCTTGCTTATCTAGGAAAAACTTTCGCCGTTACCGAAAATACCATGAAAGAATTAACTGGTAAGCCTGGCGCTAAATGTCCTGAAAATATGAAATCTATTCCATTAATATCAAGCGCAGGTAGTGCATGTGTATCATGCGGCTTATGCGTTTATGGTAAAGCAGATATAAGATTTTCTGCGAGTAAAAAATAAATGGCGTTATTCTTTGGACAAGTTTTTGGGGCCCTATTAGGGTTGGTACTAGTGGCCCCATTCATAATTTTTTCATATGTTGCGTTTAAAAGATTTGATGTTGATCATGACGGGATTAATGATTACTAAAATGCGCCCACAAAGCTGCGGGGTCGGGCGTGTCGTTAAGGGTGTGATACAAATCACCCTAGAACTTGAGAGTAATTGCCATAATTGTCGGTGTCTTCCGCTATAATACTACTATCTAACAACGAAAGGAAAACAATGGGATATAACACAGCATTAGACCTAGCAGAAAATTTTGACTTAGACCAAGCAATTCTAATTCATCTAAGAGGTAATCATTATCCTCCCGTCCCATCATCTATGGTAGCACCATGTATTGATGCTATTGATGCTTATTATGCTGATGAACTTAATCAGTTAATTAAACTGCCTGAAGGAATATTGTGGAAAGGCAAACCTGAAGCCCCCGCCTATGCGATTATAGAGGCTCATCATCTACAAGCGTTTTTACCTGAAACCGACTTCTAATTGTCGGTGGCTGGTGCTATAATAAACCCCTAACGAAAGGAAACAAATGGAAATCGGAACAACATACACAACCACTAGAAGTGGTATTACTGGAGTTATCAAAGCAATAGATAACCACCCAAGCGGAGTTAATCGTATTCTGCTTGATGTAAATGGAACAGAACGCTGGACAAGCGTTAAATCATAACAAACCAACCCACCTAACGAAAGGCAATACAAATGGCAACAAGAGGTAAAGCAATACAAGTAAAAATCCCTACTGCTAAGGTTATCAAAGCCTTAGAAACAAGATTAGCCACACTAGAGGCTGATTACACAAAGCAAGACGAAAACGAAGCCAAATACCAAAAGGCTTTAGAGAAGTGGCGTAAGGAAATTGGCAAGTGGGCTATTGCTAATTTTACTAAATCAGAAAACCTACGCACCAACTATCGCAACTGGAACAAAACTCTCAATGTTGATTTTGATATAATCGTTGATGAGAAAGATTTTCCTGCCGAGCCAACTAAAGAATATCAGGAAATCCACCGCCATGTCTATAACGAGATGAAAGACGAGATGGAAAATGCTATCCGTATTCTTAAAATGACCGATGAGGAAGTAGTTAATGCTTCCACATACAACGCTATCGCAAGATACTTGTAATAATAATGGGGGCTAGACAAACTCTAGCCCCCTATGTTATAATTTCTATCCCTACTAACAAAGGAACACAATGCGGTATCGTGTAGAAATCTATGATGCTAATAAAGCTCATGATCTAACAATTTATTCTGCAAACAGTTATAATCGTGAAGCGTTAACTAAACTGGTTAAACCTAATTTAAACAAATTTGAAGGCAATGTTAAAGCATATGTTGTTGATACACAAGACAACAAAAAAGTATTTGCTGCATTCTTTCCAGAAGAGATCCATAACTCAATCTAAATCTTGGGGCGGGACCCACTGCCTGCCCCATCTTCCCCTGCGCCCAAGCTTGAAGGCTTATCCACAGCGTTACGGCATCCTGTGGAAAACCCCCGAAAATTTATGTCAAATAAGATAGACAATGTCAGTGCCCCCTGTTATAATAAACCTAACAAACAAACGAAAGGATAAAATGGCTCATAATCTCGAAGAGCAAGATGGTCAAGTAGCATTTGCATTGCGTGGTGCACCTGCTTGGCACAATCTTGCAAATCGCATTTTCGCTCAAGATGAAAATGTAACTACCGCAACAATGCTTGAAGAAGCAAAGTTAAATAACTGGAATGTCCGCTTGTCGGATGTTGCAGATCATATCCCAAGCACATGGAGAAATACATCAGATAATTTCTATGTGATTCGTGATAACCCGTTTGATCAAGGCACTGATGTTTTATCAGTTGTTGGCAAGCGTTACAAAACCGTTCAGAATGAAGAGTTATTTGCATTTGCTGATAACGTTCTGGACAATGATGCTGCAAAATGGGAATCTGCTGGCTCAATTAAAAAGGGCAAAGTTGTATTCGGCTCATTAGATATTCCACGTGAAATCGTATTAGACCCACAAGGTATTAACGATAGAACTAAGTTATATCTAATTGTATGGACATCTCACGACGGTTCAGTTGCAGTTCAAGCAGCAATCACACCCGTTCGTGTTGTATGCCAAAACACTCTTAATCTTGCAATGAAGGGCGCTAAGCAATCATTCAAGATTCGTCATACACAAACTGCTGAAGGCAGAATTGTGCAAGCCCGTCAAGCATTGGGATTAACATTTGCATATGCAGATGCATTCCAAAAGGAAGCGGAAGAATTATTCAAGCAATCAGTTACCGATAAGCAATTTTCGGATTTGATTCGCAATCTATATCCAAAGCCTGAAGCAGATGTTAAGGGCGCTTTAAAGAAGTGGGAGAATAAGGTTGTTCTAATTGATGACCTTTATCATAACTCACCTACTAATAACACAATTAAAGGCACTGCTTGGGGTGCGTTTAATGCATTGACTGAGCGTTTAGATTATTATCGTACCGCCCGTACTGGTAATACTGAATCGCTAAATGCTGGTGCAAGTGGATTTGATCCAATACTAACTGCAGAGAAGAATAAAATTCTTAAAGCAGTTAAAGCGTTAGCCTAAATAAATGGGGCCCGAAAGGGCCCCACCATTGGCTCATTAGCTCAGTTGGTTAGAGCGCTACCCTGTCACGGTAGAGGTCGACGGTTCAAGTCCGTTATGGGTCGCAACGCCCCCAAAGCTAAAGGCGGGATTTTTTTCTTACGACACGCATAATATTTTCCCCGAAATCCTTGTAATTGTCAGTAGCCTCTGCTACAATTGCGACATTCAACGAAAGGAATACAATGCCTAACTGGGTAAGTAACACTTTGACTATACAGGGTCCAAAGTCAGAGATAGATTCAATTAAAGATAAATTGAATCAGCCATACAAAGTATTACATGATAGTTGGAACATGGAAACTAATAAAATGGAAGTAACAGAATCTGTTTATTCTAATCCTGTGTTTGCATTCTGGAATATACATTCTCCATTACAAGACGGTATTACAATGGACGAATACATTCAACAACCTACACGACTAGGAACAGACACGAGTGCACCTGATTGGTTTGCTAAAGAAGTTGCACATGCTATGACTCAGAAAGATTGGTATTCTTGGAATACAACTAACTGGGGAACTAAATGGGATGTATCAGTTAATGACGGTGATAAATATCCTGATACTGAATTACTTGAATATAAATCAGATGGTGATGATAACTGGTTGGTATATAAATATAATACTGCTTGGTCACCTGCTGTAACTATCTTAACTAAACTAAGTAATCTTGTTCCTAACTCTCTACTAACCCTTGAATTTGAGGAAGAGACAGGTTGGGGTGGCGAATACGAGATTGTCCGTGGCGAAGTTAAAGAAATCCTAGAATATACCAATATGTGCTATGCCTGCCAATCCTATGACACAATGGATTATTGTGACAATGGTTGTGGAGAATTCTGCTCATCTTGCAATGAAGGCTCTTGGAAAGATGAAGAGGCTATGGCAGAATGTCAGACCCATAAGATATACTTAACCACTACCGAAACGAAAGGAATATAATGGAAACATATGGAGCAACAGTAACACCTGCAGTACCTAATGAGTATAACTCTAATCTACTTGTAACTTACAAGAAGATTGCAGGAACTTATGCAGCACCTGAAGCACCTGAGTACATTACTCAAAAAGTAGTTGACTTAGAGTGGGCCCTTGCACAAGGTCGCCGTGCTGATGAGTTATACAATGGCCTTAAACTTAAGGTTAATGAGTTAGAGGAACTTCTAGTTGAATTGTATAATCCTAATTATACAAAAGAAGAAGCGCTTCAACAAATAGCAGAACTGTTTGGATTTGAATTATCAAAGACAGTTACCGTAACTGGAACCATTGCCTTTGAAGTAACAGTTCAAATACCGCTTGATGAGGTTGATAACTTTGACGCTCATTACAAACTCGGAGATGAACTTTCATTAACATCGTATGGCAGCGAAGTTGAAGTAAATGATTGGTCAATCGAAGATACAAATGTGGATTGGGACTAATGTACTTTGAACTTACTGCTCCGAACCAGGTAGCTTTTAAACGGGCTATCTGGGAAGCGGACATAACTGGATTGGATCCACAAGAAATGGATTCATTGACTTTCAACATTGGAACTGGTAGTATTGAGAAGGTGAGTCGCATTCGTGATAAATATAATTTAAAAGAAACTTATTTATCTCAATTCGAACCAACTGGATACTCAAGGAGAAAATAATGTCAGACTACAAAGATGGATTTCAAGACGGGTATAATTTTGCTCGTGAAGAGATCATTGATAAGCTAAGAGAAATTGATATCTCTGACATTGACGGGTTCTTATTAGATAAGCTATCTGACATGATTGAAGGTAACAAGATATGAGCGAATGGATTAAATGTGATGTTTGTCCAGCTCAGGCAATGCACCTTGTTAGAGGAACCGCTGGTGAGCTGACATTTTGTGGCCACCATTACAATAAAGACAAAGAGGCCCTAGACAAATGGGGCTATGAAATGGTAGAATTAAATAAAAAGGAACAAGCACCTCAACTAGAAAAGGCGGAAGTATAATGGGAGACAGAGCAAACTTTGGATTCGTCCAACCTAACGGAAACACAATTGTGTTATACGGCCACTGGGCTGGACACAATATGCTTGGAAAACTAGCAGACGCTGTCATTAAGGCACGTCCTCGCTGGAATGATTCATCATATGCAACACGTATCACAATCAGTCAAATGGTTGCAGATGAATGGAATATGGAAACTGGATGGGGACTATACGTAAATGAGATTGGCGATAATGAGCACAAGATTGCTATCGTTGATTTTAAGCAACAGACATTTAGTCTTCACGAGTGGGCCGCATACAATGACTTGGATAATAAAGTCCGAGGAATGAACAATGACGCAATCTTTACTATGGACCTCTCAGTATTCTGTGAGAAGTATGCAATGGAGAATATTCTAGTCGTCTAGTATGATATAATATTAATAGGCCATGGTGCCTATTATATGAAGGGTGCGTCTACTCTAGATGCTAAGTAAAGCAGGTTTTCCCTTTCGTTGAGGTCCTAGCAGCCCTTCTCTTAACCCCCGTGACTCTAAGCATGGGGGTTTAGCTTTGCCCCCAAAAGCGGAGGGTAGCATATGTTGTTTACGGAAGTCAAATATATTTCCCTGAAATCTCAAGCTTTGGACATGTGGTGTGAAACACACCCATATAGTATATACAATGTCAGTGGCATGTTATATAATTAAGGTCCTAGCGAAAGGAATATAATGGGATATCAAAATGATAAGCCAAGCATGTTTGATAATATGCCTAAGCATATATCAGATTCTGTATTACAAGATATTCAAGAACAGTTATTTGATTCTTGGATAGCAGGTCATTTAGATGAAGGTATGTTTATTGCTGACTATGAAATGGCAGAAATGTGCTCTGATGAATCCGTCAAAAAACAATTTAATGAATACTGGCAGGTGGAACCTGGAGAGGAATACTACATAGAATGTTAGGATATACATATAAGGATATACAGAACTTTGGTAATAGTTTAACTGTTGCTATTGATTCCGCCACAGACCCTAGCGTTAAGCAAGGTCTATTAACCATATGGGACTTCTTCGAAGGCCTACTAGCAGAGGGGTATATTGATGAGAACACTTACTACGGATAAGTTAATAGAATATATGAATATTCATTTAATTAGTCTTAACCAGGATATGGATAAAGATTTAAATGTTCAATCTAAGATTAATATCCAGGGACAAATTATGGCTATAGAACATCTACTGGAGTATGCTAATGAGTTATAAGGATACTCTATTGGAACCCCACCTACAAAAATTAGTTGACCTGGGAGAATCAGGTACTGATATCATGCATGGTCATATGAAGAATCTAATGTATGAATGTGAAACTAAACTATTAGACACATCTGAGTTACAGGATAATCCTGAATATAAATATCTTTCAGGACGTATGGATACCTTGACAGAAATCTATATTATGACGTATAATTTAGCCTTCGCCATAAACGAAAGGACTGTATCTCGTGGATGATATACAATATGACAGAGGCCAAAAAGTTAAAATGCAATTGGACCAAATTGTCAATACCTTAAATAGCGTTGATGTAGCCATGTCATTAATATGGGTATGGGCATGGGATTTAATTAGAGATAAGTATCAGTCTCATGAATTTATTACTGAGGGCTCTGAGTATGTAGTTAGTACTGGAGTTACCTTAGATGTTATATGGGAGAAACTTTGGGAAAACCCGCCTGCCGATTTTACCCTGGAGTTTGGGGCAGATCAAATGGACGAGGCTGTAATGGATTGGATGATCGATAACAACTTCCTTACCCTCCTAGATGATGATGATTGGCTAAACGATAGTTCTGACGTGGAGTCAGATGATGTACAACTTAATATGGAATGAAGGGACTAGGCTTCAAGGCGGAGCTCAGGGCAATTAGAAAGAGGATCTACAATGGCAACAAAGCGTGAATATCTAAAGTCAAAAGGCATTACAGTGGGCGTCCGTGGACGTTTCTCAGGTGCCGCTAAGCAAGCTCTGTCAGAGGCAGAGAAGAACGGCGTAAAGTTTACAGCTGAGGTAAAGACTAAGTAAACTAGCTAACATTGGGTAGGGTCTGTACTGTCCTAACGCTATTGACCTTACCCAACCTAGCATGATACAATGGCGGAGATTAGAAAAGGCGGATATGGCAAAAAGAATACAAGAAGAAAAGATAGCAGAAGCATTAGCAGAGGCAGTAGATAACAATTGGTTTAATCCTACATTGTGTGCTGACCTAATTGTTAATCATATGCCGCTATATACTCAAGACCGACTAATGATTTTAATATCAGAGGTCATAAGGCAACAAGCCTTAAGGTTTGAAACTGAGTGGGAGCATGGCTATACATCTGACGGTTTAATGCTATCAAGTCATTTGGCCGAAGTAATAGAGGCTCATCAACGAGGTCTGGACATCTAATGGCCAAGCCTGTAGGATCTAAGCAGCGCAAGCCCAAAAACTGGGAGACTGCTAATGGACGGGACAGGAATCATGCTCTTGCAGCTTTTAGAAAAGTAAAGCGGGCAGAAAAAAGAAAGAAGGCCCAATTCCAAGAGTACTATGATTCAATGTGTGGTCCAGTAACTATAACATATAAAGAAGTAAATTTAAATAAGTAAACATCTGGGACATGTGATCGATTTGTACATGTATGTACATTTTGATATACATTGTCCCATTTGTTATATCTGAGTAAGGGCAGAATATCTCCTTTACGACAAGCTATAAAAAATCCCTGAAATTTTAGAAGAATCTAATATAAATGTATATTAATCTTATTAAACATATATAGAATCTATTAAAATATATATAAAATGTGGGCAAATTTTCCTATTTACGAGACATGTTTATATATCCTGGAATACATTATATGATCACATTTGGATAACATTTGGCTCATAGCTCTTGACAATATGGCTATTATATGCCACATGGGTCAAAGTGGAGCATTACGGGGAGTTGTGGGGGAAGCTCAATTACATGTATATCTATCTAATTATATATTGATAACATTTACGTTATAATTAATAGTATTTACTTTGACTGATATGATGTAGATATGGCTCTAAAAAGGCTTTAAAGGGGGTTTATAGAGATGTATATGAGAGGGGGGAAGCTAGGATATGGAGCATATTTTAGCCATTAGTATGGAGTTTCTCCAGACTCTTTGGCTATGGCTATTTGCTCTCTTTGCCATGTATGTAGTATATCGATCTGATTCTGAGTATATAGACATTGAGTACATAGTGAATATACGAGATTGCCTTTAGTATATAGGAAGAGTTCCTTATTGAGATTACATACGTTACAGGTCACTTCTGGTCCCGCCTTTTATTTGATTTCTTCTTAGGATATATAAAGTCTATGTAATCATTTCCTTTGGCCCAAGCTTTCTTCCTACTTACAAATATTGCCTGTGATCTAGCTCCCAAAGAATTTTCATAATACCATAATCCAGTATTCTCATCTTTACCTACCTTGACCCATTTTTTTATAGGCTCTTTACTTATAAAGTCTGTTCCCACACTAGTCATTTTAGACTCCCCGCTTTATTTACAATTCATGCAGTAATATGGAGCACGTAGGTGATCTATACCGACATATCCTGATTTAGCACATTTGTAACATGTAGCTTTAACTATGCTAGGATCTCCAAAGTCTACCCATTTGATACGTGTATCTCTGGTGTAAAATACCTTAGTTAAATACCATGTAATGGCTATTAGTAATAGTTCTATCATCGGTTCCCGCCTTTCAACAATTATGAGTGCATCCACAATCTGGACACTCTCCACCTGGAGCAGCATTACAATCATCGCACCAGTCTGGTGGATTTTGCTTATATCCTGGTATTT
>Ga0049084_10000934_pt1 | contig 11723 bp, 10 predicted proteins | sample GreLakmeON33MSRF_FD_66720 | JGI IMG/M metagenome (GOLD analysis project Ga0049084, IMG submission 66720) | Freshwater lentic microbial communities from great Laurentian Lakes, MI, USA - Great Lakes metaG ON33MSRF | ecosystem: Environmental > Aquatic > Freshwater > Lake | place: Great Lakes... | reverse complement strand
TTCGTCGGCGCCAACGGCAAGCTCCTCGCCACCGACCAGTCGCTCACCCCGTCCTATCGCCTCCGTGGTACCGAGACGTACGTGCGGGTGCGTGTGGTCGATTCCAGCGGCGCCACGGCCTGGCTTCAGCCGGTCTTCACCACCCGGTACCGGGAGCGCGCCGCGCCCTAACCCGGCTTTGGCCCCAGCCCAAGCGCCCGCCATCCACGATTTTCGGGCTGCGGACTCAACGGCGATCGCTTCCGGAGAGTAAATCTCTGGTTGGCGGCCCGTCTCGTGGCGCCGCCATTCTCGCCCTCCGGAGGGAGAAGGACATGGTTCACCAAATGCGCCGTTTCGGACGATGGGCCCGCACGCTCGTGCTGCTGGCCGCCAGTAGCGCCGCCAGCGCGAGCGCCGCGCAGGCACAGCTTGGCCCCCAGGCAACCCAGGCCGACGAAGGTCGCGCCAACAAGGGCAACTGGACACTCGCCAATCGCTTCAGCACCGCCGCGCTTCGCGCCATCACCTATACGCAGGCCGTGCAGCCCCGCTTCCTCGGGAAGACGGACTCGATGTATTACAACTGGAAGGATCGGAACGGCAACCGATTCATGCTCTTCGTGCCCTCACCCACCGGTGGTACCAAGCGCCTGCTGTTCGACCCGGCCAAGCTGGCCGAGCAGCTCACGATGCTCAGCAAGAAGCCGTACGACGCGACCAACCTGCCCTTCCAGACCATCACGTTCCTCAAGAGCCACAAGGCGTTCCGCTTCACCGTGGATACCGTGCGCTACGAGTGGACGCTGGCCACGGAAACGCTGAAGTCGAACGGCCGCGTGGTGCGCAACGCGCCCCCGCCAGTCGACGAAGAGCTCAACACGCAGGGCGGTGGTGGTGGTGGCGGACAGGGCGGCGGCGGGGCCCGCGGCGAGTTCCGCAATTACAACAAGGACAGCTCGGCGTTCGTGTTCGCCCGCATGCACAATCTCTACCTCGTGGAGAAGAGCAGCAACGACACCGTGCAGATCAGCACCGACGGCGCCATGGACTACTCCTTCGGCTACCGTGACACCACGGAGAACGCGCGCCAGCTCGCCGCGCTCGCCGGGGGCGGACAGCAGACCGACGGCGACCAGGATGACACCGACGACGCGAGCAACCGCGATCAGCGCATCCGCCCGAACGTGACATGGTCACCCGACGGCAAGTCGTTCTCGTTCGTGCGCCGCGACCAACGCAAGGTGAAGGACCTGTTCCTCGTGAACGTCCTCGCCCAGCCGCGCCCCGTGCTGATCCACTACAAGTACACGATGCCCGGCGAAGAGGACGTCACGCGCAGTGAACTGTGGACCTTCCGTCGCGGCGAGAAGGCCGTGAAGCAGATCAACGTGGCGAAGTGGAAGGACCAGTCGCTGATGAACGTGCACTGGCCCGTGAACGGTGACAAAGTGCGTGTGGTGCGTCGCGATCGGCCGCAGCGCGCCGTCGATTTCATCGAAGTAGACGTGGCCACCGGCGCCATCAAGACGCTGCTCACCGACGCCATCGAAGGCGCCGCGCTCGAGCCGAAAAACATCGCCTATCTGAAGCAGGGCGGTGACTTCCTCTGGTGGTCGCAAAAGACCGGCTGGGGCATGTACTACGTGTACGGCTTCGACGGCGGCGAGAAGCGCCCGCTCACCACGGGACAGTGGAACGCCAACAGCATCGTCGCGATCGATTCCACGACGCAGCAAGTGTGGGTGTCGGGACAGGGTCGCGAGGCCGGCGAACAGCTGTACCAGACGCACCTGTATCGCGTGAACGGCGACGGCAGCGGCTTCACGCTGCTCGATGCCGGTAACGCGCACCATGCGTCCACGCTCGGCGAGAATGGCACCCCCAGCTTCGTCTCACCGACCAAGCGCTACATCTACGATTCGTTCTCGCGCATGGACCTGCCGTTCAAGTCGGTGCTCCGTGACGGTGTCACCGGCCGCATCCTCAGCACGCTCGAGGACATGGACCTGTCGAAGCTGAAGGAGCTCGGCTTCAAGAACGCCGAGACGTTCTCGGTGAAGGCCGCCGACGGCATCACGGAACTGTACGGTAACATGTGGAAGCCGTTCGACTTCGACAGCACCAAGAAGTATCCGATCATCACGTACGTGTATCCCGGTCCACAGACCGAGGGCACGACCACCGGCTTCAGCGTGCGTGGTCCGCTCATGCAGCTCGCGCAGCTCGGCTTCATCGTCATCGAAGTCGGCCATCGTGGCGGCAGTCCGCTCCGATCACTCGCCTATCACCGCTACGGCTACGGCAACATGCGCGACTATGCGCTGGCCGATAAGAAGTACGCCATCGAACAGCTTGGCGCGCGTCACAAATTCATTGACCTCGACAAGGTCGGCATCTTCGGCCACTCGGGTGGTGGCTTCATGACCGCCGCCGCGATGCTGTTGCCGCCGTATAACGACTTCTTCAAGGTGGGCTGGTCGGAATCGGGTAATCACGACAACAACATCTACAACCAGAACTGGAGCGAGTGGAACCACGGCGTGAAGGTCATCGCCAAGGCCGACAGCGCCGCCGGTGCGGTGCGGGCCGGTGGTACCGGCGCCGCGCGCCGTGGCGGACCGGGTGCGAACGCAAACGCGCGTGAAGTGGTGCAGGATTCCACGAACGCCGACAAGATCAAGTTCGACATCCGCGTGCCCACCAACGACGAACTGGCCGGCAATCTCAAGGGCAACCTCGCCCTCGCGACCGGTGACCTCGACAACAACGTGCATCCGGGCGGCACCGTCCGGCTCGCGAACGCGCTGATCAAGGCCAACAAGCGCTTTGACTTCTTTATCTACCCCGGTGAGCCGCACGGCTATCGCGGCACGGGCCCGTACAATCAGCGCATGCTCATGGAGTATTTCGCCGAACACCTACTGGGCGATTACTACCGCGGCAACGGCGAGATCAAGTAACCGATCCGCGCCAGAACGACGAAGGGCCACCGGCGCGACGCTGGTGGCCCTTCGTCATTTGCGGGTCGACTGGACGCCCGTCGCCCAGCCCCCCAGCTTCACGCCATGCCGATTCCCACGCCTTTCAGCACGCCCCGACGCGCTGCCTTCCTGCGCGCTGCCCTCCTACGCACTGCATTCCTACGCGCGACCGTCGTGATGCTCACGGCGTCGGCGTCCCTCGCCCCCGTGACCGCGGCTGCGCAGGGGGGTGCGGCGCCGGGGACGCCCGCACCGCGCCTGATGCGGGCCGGCGATGTGGACACGGTCCCGCTGCGCGATGCCGGCGTGCGCATTGCCTACGGACGGGACTCACTGCAGTTCGGCGAGCTCCGGCTCCCCGCCGGCGCGTCGAACAGCAACCGCGCCCCGATCGCCATCATTATTCATGGCGGCTGCTGGTACTCGCCGTATGCCTCGGTTCGAAACAGCGCGCCGTTGGCCGACGCCCTCGCGCTGTCGGGGGTCGCCACCTGGAACGTCGAGTACCGACGCTACAATAATCCCGGCGGCGGCTGGACCGGCACGTTCCGCGATGTCGCCAACGGGGCCGACTACGTCCGCACGCTCGCCGCGCTCTATCCCATCGACACCGCCCGCATCGTGCTCGCCGGCCATTCGGCCGGTGGACAGCTCGCGCTGTGGCTCGCATCGCGCCATTCGCTCGATCGGACCAGCCCGCTCTTCGGCGGCACACCGATGCCCGTGCGCGGCGTGGTGTCCGTGGGGGGCATCGCGGATCTTCGCGAATTCTACGGCCGCGAGCGCAACACCTGCGGCAATCCCGCCGTGGAATCATTGCTGGGCGGCATTCCCGACAGCGTGCCCGCGCGTCTCCGCGACGCGTCGCCGATCGAGCGACTGCCGCTGGGCGTGCCGTCGGTGCACATCGCCGGCGATCGCGATTTCATCGCGCCCATAGCCGTGCGCGAGGCCTACGTGACCGCCGCCACCGCCCGCGGCGACAAGGCGCGCGTCGTCACGATTGTCGGCGACGGACACTTCGAAGCGATGACGCCGTACAAATCCGCCGGTCGCGCCGTGATCGACGCGATTCGCGGCCTGCTTGACCTCCCGCCGTCCACACCGTAACCGACGCGGACGTCGCCTGAGTCTGAGGCGCGGCCTTTACAGGGGACGTCGGCACCGGCAACATCAAGGAGCCCCCAACCGGAGTGCTCATGAAGGATTCGCAGCTCAAGGCCTTACTCAAGAAGACGGCCGCCAAGGCGTCGCAGCAGAAGAAGCCCTCTCGCAGCCTGTTCGACCCCACGCTCGAAGCAACCCGCGGCAAGACCGAACCGCTCGAGGGCTCTGAGGCCGAAGACATTTTCAAGGAAATGAAGCGCCGAGAGTTCTAGCGCGATCGAGCCGACGCAGCTGTGAGATCGCCGGTCATGTGGCCCTCGCGCCGCCCGGCCTTCCCGAACCCGATCTGGTGTGACTCCCTCGAAATCCCTGTCCGTCGTCATGCTCGCCGTCGCGGCCGCAAGCGCAGCGGCCAGCACAGCTGCGTGCGGAGACAAGCGTGCGGCCACACGCGCCGACAGCACCGCCAATAGCACCGCCGGTGCACCCGTCGCGGTGGCCACCGACACGGTCAAGCGCCAGGGAAGCTGGTCGGACAGCGTCACCGCAGCATCCGACTACACGGCCGCGTACGTAAACAGCCAGCTCGTCGTCATTGAGGAGCAGATGGTGTTTCCCGATGGGATGCGCTCATCACGCGCCTATTTCTACGGCCAAAGCGCCGCGCCCACCCGCATCATCGATGAGCGCACCCTCACAGCGGCGTCAGGCAACAGCTCGCCGACCACGGTGCGCGCACGGCTCGACGTCTATTTGACGGGAGACCGGGTTGACTCCTCAGGCAAGATGGTCGACAACGTCGCGAAAACCGTACAGCCATACGAGATCGACAATCTGCGCCGGCACGAGCGCGAGATCTTTGCCCGCGTGTCCACCACGAACAGCGCTCCCCGTACCAATCGCTAACGATGACCGGCAACCGCAGCGAGATCAGCGCGTAATCGCCGTCGCGTTCAACGACCAGTCGAAGGGCAGTTCCCGCATCCCGAAGCGGCCGGATTCAAGCTTTTTCTTGGTGTCGCCGTCGAACCACGTGGCCAGATAGCTGCCCAGCTCGGAGCGTGAATTGCCGAAGTCGGACTTGTAGTACGTGAAGACGGGACTGAGGCGCGGGTACTGCGTCGCGATCCGGTTCTTGGTGGTGTCCGTCAGGAACCGCCGGCCCTGATCGAAGAGTTGCGCATCAAGTGCGGCGCCGGTATACGCCTCCGACCGCAACGGCGGGCTGCCTTTTGCCGCCGACACGAGCGCGAAGTGAATGCGCGGATCGTGGAAATCCTTGCGGATGATGCGATGCTGCACGTCGTCGAGTGTCAACGTGCGCCCCGCGGCCCGCACAATCGGCTCGCTCCACGGCCCCTTCAATCGCAGCACCCCGAGCGTGCGATTCACGTTCCGAATGCTCTCGCGCTCCCCGTGGGCGACGATCAGCTGGATCGTGTACGCGTTGTAGACATTGATCCAGAATGCCAGCTGCTCCTCGTCGTCGGCACCCGCCAGCGACGTACGCGCGAGCGACGCCAGATAGCGACGAAAGGCGGCGGCATCACGGAAGGCGTCGTAGTCCACGAGCCCGTCGGTGACGTGGGCGCGGAGCAGGCTGTCGAAGGCCGCGTGGTTGACCGTGACCCGAGCGGCCGCCGGAGCCGACACCGGCTGGGCTGACAGCGATGCCACCCGCAGCGGTGCCGTCGCGAGCAGCGTCGCCAGCGCCCAGCCATATGCGGCCATCGAGGCCCTGCGCATCAAGAATGTCATCGTGTATAGTATGGCGATGAGCACGAACTGGCTGTTAGGCATCTGGCGCCTCATGCGCGCCGACGCGTCACTCGACTTTGCCCCGGGTGTGCGCATGGAATTTCTCATCGGTGGCGTGCTCCGTTACCACGTCGACGTGGGTGGACAGGATCAGGTCGTCGACCTCGTGTACCGCGTGGACGGCGACCTGCTACACACCGAAAACCCTGAGGCCCCGCACAGCATGAGCGTGCGCCTCGAGCACGGAGCCGGTGACGTGCTGCTACTCGACTTCGGCGGCGCCCAGGCCATGCTGGTGCGTGAGGTCGCGCGCCCCGCACACCACATCGAGTAGGCCTACGGCTTCGTCACCATCACGTGATGGTGTCGCCGCGGGGGCCATCATGGCCCCTAACCGTCACGGCCCGTACACGACGGGCGACGTCCCCTGCTTGATGTCACGGGCGCCCGCCGCCACCCCAGAGCCGACTGCCAGGCCGGCCGTCAATACCGTGCCGAGACCGACCAGTGGCAAAAACGGCACGAGCACCGCACCAATCAGAAACGCGGCCCCACCGGCCGCCCACGGCGCGATGCTCTTTTGCACCGTATCGACATACCGCAGCCGGTTACGGACGAAGCGCCGCGTGGTGCCATGGAGCACGATGGCCAGGATGCAAGCGATCGCAAACGAGAGGAGCAAGAACACGAAAACCTCCTAGGTATTCGGGAACGGAGCACGCCACAGAGCCCGTGGCGTCATGCCGCCGCTACCCGCTCCTCTCCCTACCGCGACGACGCAACGGAGGTTTCAGCCAACTCACCGACGCCCGGGCATCGCCATCTTGGTGTACGTGAGCGGCACGGAAAACAGGTCGCTGGCCAGCTTCTTCTTCTCGATCTTCACGACTTCGATGGGAATACTCCCGTCTTGCATCGTGACCTTGAGGGGGAAGCCGCCATCGGCCGTAAGCATCCGCTGCCACGCCGGCTCGCTGCCCCGCTGCATCGATGCCAGCGGATTCACGTACCCGCCGAGTCCCTTCGCCAGGCAGATGTCGACGGTCTGTGCGGCACTGGCCACCGTCACGTGTTCGCACGCATAGCCGGCAACCATGTCCATCCGGCCAGTGAGGACCACCTTTGCGTCAGCCGGCGTAGCGGCCGCGACACTCGACGACGCCTCGGCGATCGGCATCTCCATGTAGGCATTCTGCGCCGCCATCAGCACGTACACTTTCTGCTCCTGCGGCACCGACAACAGCGACATCGCACCGACCGGTCCGTTCATCGACACGCGTACCTTACCGCCGCGCACGAGGTACTCCACCTCCTGCACCGGCAAACCGTTCGCGCTCTTCGCCGACAAGCGCATGGTAAGCGCGCCTTCGAACGGCTGTGCCACGACCACCTGCGGCACCATAACGACCACCATCGAGACCGTCGCCGCAGCGATGGTGAACGGACACACGCGTAACATCACGACTCGCTTGCTGAAGAGGTCAGGCGATACCGTTGCGCATCGCCCGAAGCACGAGTTCGGAGAACCGGTCGATCTCGTCTAAGGTCGTATACACGTTGGGCGTCACGCGGATCCCGCTGAACTCCGTATGCACGATCGGCGTTTGCACGACGCGGTGCTGGGACACGAGCCAGCTGCCGAGTTTGACCGGATCGAGACCGTCCACGTTGAAGAAGCCGATACCACCGCCCCACTTCGAATCGAGCGGCGTCAGCACCTTCACGCGCCCCTTGCCCTCGGCCAGCAATCGCTTAGCCCACCGATCACGCAGAAACTTGAGACGCGCCTGTTTGCGCGCCGCGCCGATCGCCCGATGAAACGCCAGCGACACTGAAATCGCGTTGTGATTCGCCGCCGGATGCGTGCCGATCTCTTCGTACTTGCGGATGTCGGCTTCCTGCCCCGGGTTGCCCGCCATCAGCGGCCACATCGACTCGATCTTGTTCTTGCGCACGTACAGGAAGCCCGTGCCGATCGGCGCCAACAGCCACTTGTGCAGGCTGGTACCGTAGTAGTCCACGTCGAGCTCATCGCGCGTGAACGGGAACTGCGCGAACGCATGCGCACCATCAACAAACGTTACCACGCCCTTCGCGCGCGCCATCGCGATCAACTCTTTCACCGGCAGAATCTGGCCGGTGAGGTTGGTGATGTGCGTAATCTCCATCACGCGCGTACGCGGCGTGATCGCCGCGGCAAACGCGTCCACGATCTGCTGCGGCTCCGTGCACGGCACGGGGAACGATACTTCCTTCAGCACGATGCCTTCGCGGCGCGCGCGCTGCTTCCACGCGTTGATCATGCGCCCGTAGTTCTGGTTGCTGACCACCACTTCATCACCGCGCTTGAGATCGATGCCGAAGATCAGCGTCTCCATCGATTCCGATGCATTGCGCGTGATCGCCATTTCTTCAGTGTCGCAGCCGAACTCCAGCGCGAGCTCGCGTCGTACGATCTCGATGCGCGGCTCCAGTGTCTGCCACATCTGAATCACCGGCAGCTCGTTCGAGAAGCGCAGGTCGCGCTCGAGCTGCGCCATCACATGCGACGGGGCCGGAGAACAGCCGCCGTTGTTCAGGTTGATCCACGTGCGGTCGAGATCGAACGCCCGTTGGATCGGCTCCCAGAAATCCTCGTCAGCCGCGAACGCGTCGGCTTGCGCCGCATCGCCTCGCCAGGCAGGCGCGGATGGGTCGAACAGGGCGACGCCGCGATCCTTCGCGACCTCGGCGGCATCAAGCAGGCGCCGGATCGCGTGCGGCGAGAAACGCGGCGAAAGCGCGGCGGCAAGACTGGGCAGGGCGGTCGCCCCGGCCACGGCGGAAACAAAGAGTCGACGGTCCATTCCGGAACATGCAACCAGAATCCGTGGGACGCGAGTGATGGTTTCTCGCGGCCCGGCGGGGGGGCCCCCTAGAACATCGAGCGGAGTCCGAAGCTCAGTGTGCGGCCCGCCGTGACGGTTGCATTGTCCGGAGCGCCGCGCTGCACGTTCAGCAGGTTCTCGCCGCCGATCAGCACCGACAGGTCACCCCGCAACCGGTAACTCACATTGGCTCGCCAGCGCGTCACGCCACCGTACTGCAGCCAATACCGCCGCAGGAGGGGGCCACCGAAGTCGTACTCGTGCGCGGTGTCCGCCACCGCTTCACCGATGGCGGTCCGATCGTAGCCAATCCAGTCGGCGGCCCGTGTAGCCGTTGAGCTCACGCTCCAGCGGCGCGCCGCCCACGTGGCGGAGAGGCTCACCGTGGACGCCGGGACATCGAGCATGCGATCGCCCACGCGCAACTCACCGCGATAACCAGTGGCCGTACGCGCCACCCGGCTATCCACCAGCGACAGCGTGCCCGCCAACTGCAGACGGCTCCGACGCGCCGTGGCCTGCAGCTCCCATCCCCGGTTCGTGATCGCACCCACATTCTGCAGCGTATACGACAGGTTGCGCACGATGCGGCCATTGGGGCCGACCGCGTTGGACATCGATCCAACCGGTTGGATGAGCCCCGACGCTTCCTGATCGAAACGCGTGACATGCAATGACAGTCCGTGCGCGAACACCACATCGGCCCCAGCCTCGAGGCCGGTCTGCCGCTCGGGCTGCAGCCCCTCGGTAGCCGACGCCGCGCCACGCCCCATCCACGAGGTGCCACGCGCCAGCGTGCGCGCCGGCCGAATGCCAGTGCCGTAGGCGCTGCGGAGCTTCATCACCGCCGGCCCGTAGTCGCGCACATAGGCCGCGCCGACCATGGGCAACAGCGCGTACTGCACGTCGGCCGTGGCGCCACTCGTGCGCTCGGCACGGCCACCCGCCGAGAGGTACCACCGGTCCTGCCAGGACAACATGGCCTGCGCCGAGACGCCCGCATTGTTGATTAAACTCTGGGTGAGACGCAACGGCGCCGACAACGACGCGATGGCCGGCGTCAACGCGCCGCCGCTGGGTCGAGAGCCTGGGCCGTTCACCACCTCGGAGGCCACGTCGCGCGTCAGCGCTTGCTCGGCGGCGAAGGTCACCGCCAACAACGTGCCCTCGGCCACGTCGAAACGGCCCACACTGCGTAACCGCAGCGTCCCGCGGTCGGCCGCCCCCTGCCCGTCTCCGAGCGCACTCGTCGACGACACCGGCGTCGGCAGCGAGGCCGCCGAGAGGCCTCGCAAGCGATAGCCATCGACGCCCGCGATGACCGTGTGCGTCCAACGTAGATCGGGCATCACGGCCAACGTGCCGCCCACCGTGTACTGCGACAGCGCTTGGCCGGTGGCGCTGTCACCGGCAAAGGGCACGCGGCCCGCGGGATCCACGGGTGACCGATCCACGGGTGACCGATCTACGGGTGGCCGATCAGCGAATGCATCCGACGTCGCGCCACCGAAAATCAAACTGGTGCTGGCATTCGCGCGTTGTGCCGAAAACCGCGCCGTGCCGGTGAACACGGCGTTCGAGCGAACCACGCGCACGTCGGCGTCGGCCAGCAGACGCTGCTCCGATGCGCCGGGCACGTAGGCCCCGACCGTGCCGACATTGAGACCGAGGCCGAGGCTGCGCGAACTGCTACCGCGGCGAAACGACAGCGCATGATCCTGGACGAACGCATCGCGCGGGGCGTACGCCGTCGCCGACAATCCCGCCGTCGTCGACAGCTGTACGACGGGCGCGCCGGTGGGTGTTCCATCATGTCGCGTCAAAATATTCACGACGCCGCTGATCGCGTCGGCACCGTACAACGCCGCCCCCTGCGGTCCGCGAATCACTTCCACGCGATCCACGCGCGCCGGATCGAGCTGTGTCACCAGCAGCGGGTTGGCCACCTCGATCCCATCGAGATAGATCTTCAGCGCGCTGACGCCGAACGAGCTCGCACCGCGAATGCTGCCGTATCGTGCCGACAGCGTGCCAGCGCTCGCCGTCCATGACCACACGCCGGGCACCGCCAGATCAAGCGCCTCCCCAAGGGTGCCGACGCCATGACGGGCGAGCGTCGCGCCATCGATCACGTCGAGCGCAAAGGGCGAGCCACGTTGAGGCGCACCATCGGGTGATCCCGTGACCACCACACGATCAAGCACGCTGGCCCGTCGTGCCATCGGCGCACTCGACAACACACTCGCCAACACATTCGCCGACGGCGCGACCCCAGCACTGCTCCCGCCGTCGGCCACGACCCCCGCGCGCGATGGCGCCAGCACCACCTGCGTGGTGCCCAGCACGATCGATCGCAACGCGGTGCCGGACAGCAGCGACTCCAACACGGCACCCACCGGCACGCGATCGAGGGCGAGGCATACGCGTTTGCCGACGGGCAGCAGCTCCGCACTGTACGACAGTTCGATCTTCGCGACCACGGCCAACCGATCGAGCGCCTCGCGAATCGAGACCTCCGGCACATGCAGATTCACAATGCGGTCGAGCGGCGGTGCCCACAGCGACGATCGTTCCTGCGCGCCAAGGCGCACCGCACACACCGGATCCGACGGGCGCGCGGCCAGCACCGATGCCCGCTCGGCGCGAACGACCGAAAGGGGCGCGATCAAGACTGCGATCGCGCCCACGGTCACCCCGCGTCGTCCCACCTGCCACCACCACATATACGCGTCGATTGCCCCGTTTACGGATTCGGCGTGGAACCCGGTCCCTGCGGCTGAAGAAGGATCGTATCGCCACGCTGCACCACGTCGGCGCCCAAGGCCAGCGCAATCACCTGAATCACCTGCGCCGCCGAATCACCGCGAAACGACGCCGTCAGGGTGCGTTGCGCCAGCACCGCATCCGTCACCTGCAGTTCGATGCCGTACCAGCGACGCAAATCGGCCTGTACTTCGGCCAGCGGCGCATCCCGATACGCCAGCTGCCCACGCGTCCACGCCATGTCTTCGGCAGTAACCGTACCGCG
>Ga0049084_10000927_pt1 | contig 11776 bp, 10 predicted proteins | sample GreLakmeON33MSRF_FD_66720 | JGI IMG/M metagenome (GOLD analysis project Ga0049084, IMG submission 66720) | Freshwater lentic microbial communities from great Laurentian Lakes, MI, USA - Great Lakes metaG ON33MSRF | ecosystem: Environmental > Aquatic > Freshwater > Lake | place: Great Lakes... | reverse complement strand
TAGTTAGCAGAAAACCATCAACAAAAGCATTCTAACCTTCCAACTTGGCTTGTTCAGGTATATTGAAAAACTTAATATATAATTCTAAAAAAACATTACATTAGCAATGTGAAAATTTAAGGTAGTTTTCCAAAAACGCTCAATTTTTTTTCTAATAAAATGAATTATTAATATGAACCGAATTAAAGAGGTTTTAGAACAAAAAGGCATGCTTCTGCTGCTTTGCTATCGCCTGTACATCCGATTTACTTAGGAAGCTTAATAATTGATTAAATATCGGCTGTCCGCTAAAATTCGTATTTTTACTAATAGGTACTTTTGTATATTGGTAAAACAAAAGTACTTGTAAATGGAGAGGTGATTTTTAACTCTCTTTTATTATTTTTTTAGCGGACAATAATGTAAAATAAATAACAAATATGACACCAAGTGAACTTACCTTTTCATCATTAATAGGAATTGAAGGAAATCAATGGCATTATCATATTCCTCGATTTCAAAGAGAATATGTTTGGGGGAAATATAATTGGAGTAAGTTGCTAGAGGATATTTATGAAAATGACCCTGGTCATTACATGGGTTCAGTTATCTGTGTTTCAGAAACAAATGAACTTACCCCTGGTTCTGAGTTAATATATGAGGTTGTGGATGGCCAGCAAAGGATGACAACTCTATCAATTCTTCTTGCTGCAATTTATTCCAAATTGAATAAAGAAGCGCTTGAGGAAAAACCTGAATTAATAACCGATGATGATTTTATTATTAAGCGAAATAATATTAGACAGAGATTGATCAAAAAAGTGGATGTTGCTGGTAATAAATTGCCTTGGGGGATTTTTAAGGATGGAAGTGTGACATATTGCTTGAGAGTGCAACCATCAACGCAAGAAAATAATTTAGACGACTACAAATTCATTTTGAAAGAAATTGGTCTTCTCTCGAATTTTCCGTATCCGAAGAATTGTGGTAATAGAAGATTATTTAAAGCATTTAAATATTTTCATGTTAATATACCCAATAATTACAATGGATTGAAGGATTTGTTGGATCGGATTTCAAAGTTATCATTCATTCATATTTCAGAAACAAGTCAATCGAAAGCATTTCTGCTTTTTGAAACTTTGAATTACAGAGGTGTTCCTCTGTCTGCCATTGATATTATTAAGAATAAAATGCTTGCCACACTTGAAAGTAAACACGGTGTGAAAATTGATGATGCATATGAAAATTGGAAAAAGCTATTAGAGTATTTGCCTGAAGAAAAAATGAAGGATAGATTTCTAAGACAATTTTATAATGCTTTCAAATTTAGGGCAGAAATTAAAATTGATAAAATAAACAAGGCAACTGGATCAAACATCATTTCAATTTACGAATCCCAAATTAAAAAGGATGCTAATTTCATTTTTGAAGACCTAAGTTCAAAGGCAAAAATCTATAACGAATTAATTGAGCCAGAAAAGTACACTGTTTCAAAACTAAATAATGCTTTGATTCAATTAGAAAGAATAGGTGCGGTTCCAGCTTATACTTTCTTACTTTATTTGTTTTCACTTGATCAAGTCAGTTTTGGCGAATTGGATTTGAAGGAAAAGGTTGTTGAATTGTTTTGTAAATATTATTTCAGACGAAATATTACTGATTTTCCTAATACTCGTGATTTAGATAGCATCAATATTGATCTTGTTGAGCAATGTCAAAAGGCAATTGGTTTAGGAAATAAATTGACTTTTAAATTCATTGAAAATATTATTTTGAAGGGGAAAGGAAAACCATCCGGTGTTGATGCACTTAAATCTGGTCTAGGGGATAATTTATTTTATAATAATGAGGGCATGGCAAGATTTGCGCTGGCTATTCTTGGTGAATCCCAAAATTCAAGGGAATATTCAACCAACCTTTGGGACAGAAATGAAAAAGGACTTTTTGTTTGGACAATTGAACATGTATTTCCTCAAGGACAAAATATACCTAATGAATGGATTAATATGATAGGCGGAGGAATTAAGGATAAGGCGGAAAAGATTCAGGGGGAAATGGTTCATAATCTTGGTAATTTGACTTTAAGCGGTTATAATTCTCGCTTATCGAACCAATCTTTTTCCAAAAAACAAATAAAAGCGGATGTTAATGTTTTTGGAAAACCAATTCAAATAGGATATAAAAATGGGCTATCGCTAAATAATTTAAAATTTGATGTTGCTGGGAAAGAAGAGTCATTAGCAAGTTCTATCGAATGGAAAAAAGAACATATTGTATCGCGAAATTTTGCAATGGTCGAAATGCTTGTATCACTGTATAAATTTGATAATGAATAGGTCTTTACTTGACATTAATTATTCAATTTATTGATTTATAATCGTAAAAATATCAACTCGAATTTCCATGAAATTCAAATTTGAAAATATCAATTCAGTCCTTTTTGATTCAAATTCCGATACGTTGTTTCGGTTGTCCATTTATCATTTGGAGCAGAGGTTGGAGCAGCTTAACCAAAGCTTCTGGCGTTCTCCAATTTATTTAGTGGATAAGACTTTAATGGACCTGATTTCTCCACCTGAAAAACGAATGGGGATTAATATTAATTCCTTAGATAGTTGTAACTTTTATGAAGGGTTCCAATTTCCTGAGCAGGAATATTATAGGAGTAGTGCGATAGTTGGTTTAGGTGTATACTGCAGTTTGTTCAATCACCAGGATTTTATTCGAATGATTGATGAAAAATACACTGCCATTGCAAATTACTTTAGGTACAGCTTCAAATCCATTTCGGATCCTTGCATTTTTGTTTGTCCAGAAAGAATTTTGGGAAATTCATATGGCAAGACTAAAAGAGTTACAAAATCCACCCTAAAGAGTTTTGAGGTTTTATTTCTGGCAGTGTGCGTGCACGAAATAGCACATTTCTATATGGATTACAGTAGACATAGCGGAAAACAAGAACCTATGCCGATTATAGTTAATGGGTCCTGCTGTAAATTAATAGAAGAAAGTTTTGCGAATGTATTTGCCTGGAGTCAGTTCGAAGACCGAGCTGAAAGGCGGATTGTGGAAAGTTTTATGGATACACAACCAGTAGAATATAGTATGTATCGATATTGGATCAAAAAGAAGAAGACAAAAAAATGTTTGCCGTTTTTGATTTCTTCTTGGCTCAATAGAGTTGATCCCTTTGTAGATGAGTTTGCCTTTGAATATTATGATGAGATATTTGACAGTAATTTAATGAGCACTGAGAACTACACAGAATTGAGATGTAAAAAGTTGGATTTCGAATTTGAAAAAAATCGCGGTTGGAACTCCTTTATTAAAAGTCGGAGCGTTGATGCCAATTTTTGGGAAAGTGTTGGTAGGTCAATGTTGTTCCAACTCAAAAAGCCTAACAAAAATTATTTATGATATTAGGTTGATCGCATAATGCTCGGCGCAATCGCTAAAAATGGATGGTGCGTTTTTAAACGCATTACTTGGCAAATCGGAGGGTGATATGGTGAGTTTTGGAAATGGTTTTGAGGTGGTAAGGGTTGAGTAAATTATAGAAATTTTATATGGAAAATGAATTAAAAATACTTCTTGAAGAAACCCTTAAAGAGCATGGAAAAATAGAATTTGATCTTACCTATGAAACAAAAGGGTGTAATATTGAACTAGAAATTGACAATAAAAGAAACGAGGAATGTGGTGCCATTTACGATGAATTATCTTATTGGTTGAGCTATGGAGAGTTTATAGATTATCTTATTCAACATGGCGTTCAACATAATTTTGGAGGAGAGATTTTCTTAGATAATGGGGAAATATGTTTTAATCTTAATCTAAGAGGATCTTGGTATGAATATGACGACTCTGATAGACGTCAAATTTACTTTGAGGAGGAGTTTATTTCAAATGATCTCAATATTAAATTGTCAGATATCGGAATGGATATTTATGATGAGGAAAATTTAAATATTCAATTTTATAAATTGAAAGATACACCTATTACAAGGTTAGAATTCTCATTTTATAAAGATAAAGGGCAAGTAATTGAACTAAACGAAAATCAATTAGAAATTTTGAGCAAGTTTTTAGAATTCGAAATAGTTCAAGCTATTCCCTCATTTGACATTGATTTCGATTGCGAAATTAATTGGGAGGTCGAATGTGAGGAAAAGTGTTTATATTTTAATTATTGGTCATCTCCTATCAAATTAAAATTAAATGAGATTGTTTCTAAGTAGTATTGGAAGGAAGGAGTGGTTGGCTCAACTTAATAAAATAGAGATAGATAAAAAATGGTTTCTTTCAATTAATAATCATCGTATGCCTCAATTTTTCGGTATTTATTTTAGTCCTATGGATGAAGAAAGAATCCAAATTGGAGCATGTGCTTTTACAAAATTTGATGTTTTTGTTGATTGTTCAATTTTCATTTTTCCTGAATATCAAAGAAATGGTAACGCGAAGCAAATAATATCAGATCTAACATCAACTATTTTCAATATTCAGTTTACAGTATCAACATATAATAGCTCCTCTTTATCTTTATTTAATTCAATACCTATTCTCGAAGTTTCTCAAAACAACGAAAGAAACAGGACCATTACATTTATGAAAAATAATAAGTATGTATGTAATTAATAATGAGGGTGTAAAACTAGAGTACACATACAGTAGCCACGATAGATTTCTGGAGGACATTGATTATTACATTAATGAAAATTTTGTTTTCAAAGTATCTGGAGATGATCCAATCAACTTATTGGATGTCATATGCAGCTGATGAAATTACAGATAAAGTATACCATGGGAAGTTTGCTAATTACAGACCGAATCGGGATGAAGAAAAATAATGTTTCAACATTGCTACACATGGTATTGCTTTCCCGGAGAAAGAAGAAAAAAGAAAAGAAATGGCAATTAGCATGATGAGTGGAAATGATAAATACAAAACATCAGACAATCCGATGATACGAAGTGGTTTATTGTTTTGTGGACTGACCCTTCGACAGGCTCAGGACAGGCCAAGCAGAAACTGTATATGAGGCATAGTTGAGAGGATAAGTAAGCACATCATTACAAAGTCCGAAGAATATAAAATCTCAATTATGTAGATACAGCAGTAATAAACCAAAGGCTATTTATCTTACCAGGGGAGGTCTTTCGAGTTACGAGCTAACACGAGAGAAGTCAGCAGAGGTCATATTAGTAAGCAGTTTTTTAAGATCTTATCCATATCTTAGAGCTCATAACATCTTAACTTATATAATGTTTATTTATAATAAATATTTTTATAATGAAAAATCACTTCTGACGCTAATTTTAGATTTGGCGGCAGAATGACTAATGAATTATTCGTTAAATTACCTCCTGTAGAGCAAACCGCATGAAAGAGTGAAAACTTTAATTAAAATAAAAACCAAATTATATAAATTGAAAAATTAATAAAAATGAAAAATAAAATACTTTATCGCTTAATAATAATTATTTTTTTGTTGAATTCTAATTTAAAGGTGAGCAGCCAAAACTATAATGAATTCTCCCGATTTGACATTGGGTATGAGGATAATCCTTTAAATATTTCAACAAAAGCGGTTGCCGTGTTTTATGAAAAATCTTACAAGACAAGTCTCTTTTCTAAAACCTATCGCTATAGTTTTGGTATTAATAAATTCTCACAATTCTACATGCATATACCAATGGGGTCTATATTAGGTATAGGTGCTTGGCTAATCAATTTAAGTGGTTATGATTTAAATTATAAAAAGGTGTTTTTTTTGTCTGATGGATTTGCTATAAATCCAATTCAAGAAAAAAAATATCAATTTGGGTTATTTACAAATGTGCTGGGTTTCGATTTAATCGCAAAAAATACAACTAACCAAGTATATAAGTTAGAATTTGATTATGTTCCTGAACTTGGAATGCGGTTCAACTATAATTTTACAAATAAGTTTTATGCGTTTACAAGGCTCTCAGGAAAATATTCACTTAACTCTTCAAGTTTTGGTATTCAATATACTTTAGGATTAGGATTTCAGAAAATTAAAAATGAGAAGATACCAAGAAGAAAAGAGGATGAAAAGAAAAAAAATGAAAACAAAGTTGAGCAATCAGTCGTTAATTCTAACGAAAAGGTAAAAAATTCTAACAATAATTCATCTTCGAATCAAAAGCAAGTTGATTACAGTTATTGCAGTACTGGTAATTGCAATGATGGTTTTGGTACAATGGTATTTCCTCAAAGTAGTGGCTTTAAAGAATATACGGGAACCTGGAAAAAGGGATACAGAGACAGACAATGGAATTTAATTGAATGCAGTACTTTAAATTGTAGATTTGATAAAGGCAAATTAACTTATAGTGATGGATCATATTATGATGGCAGTTTCGATTCGGATGGTAATGGGCTATATCAAGGCTATGGTTATTTGTATAATACTAATGGAACTTACAAAAAAGGTGATTTTTTTAAAGGTGAATTAAATGGTAATGGTGAAGAAAAAAATATTGATGGCCTTATATGCAAAGGTCGTTTTGTATATGGTAAAAGACAAGGGGTTTGTACACTGACATATCTTGATGGAAAGGTAGTGAAAGGAAGATATTGGGAAGGTAAGTTTATCAGTGAACAAGATGATATTTCAACCGCGAAATTTGACAATACCATAACCGGAATAAACCCATCAGACAAAAGATTATACCAAACAATATCAATAAATAATAAAGAATGGCTGACTGAAAACTTAAATGTTACTACATACAGAAATGGCGATCAAATACCTCAAGCAAAAACTGAAAAGGAGTTACTTGACGCAAATTCAAACCAACAACCAGTATGGTGTTATTACGACTTCAATCCGTCAACAGAAACTCATTATGGCAAATTGTATAATTGGTATGCCGTGAGTGATCCCAGAGGAATATTGCCTTTAGGGTATATTATTCCATCGTCAGCTGATTGGCAAAGTATAAACAATTTCAACAACTTTAAAACGCCGAACGGAAGAGCACAACTTGATCAATCTGAAGGAAAAGAAGTAGGAAGTGGAAAAATAAACAAAAGATTTTTTTTTCAATTTCAAAATGGCCCTTCAAAAGAAAAAAAATACGACAATGTTTTTGGAGTTCCAGAATCAGAGTTAGGATTTTATTGGACTACAGATATTTATAAAGATCAGAATAACGATCGAATAAATGTTTTTGTAATTGGTTCTGATGGTAAAACACAGATAGATCGATTTCAAAGAAAAGGCGCTTGTATTTCAGTTAGAGCAATAAAAGGAGACCACAATTATTATGAAGGTAGTTGGTTAGGTAACCAGAAAACCGGATATGGCACTGAATACTATGGCGTTGCAACTGATTTAAAAGGATATGGTACAGTATTTAAAGGTGACAAATATGAAGGTCTTTGGGAAAAAGGTAAGCAAGATGGCGAGGGTACAATAATCACATCAAATGGGATAAAAAAAACTGGCCTTTGGAAGGAAGGTCAGTTCATAGGTGAATGGCGATTGGTTGATAACCGCCATAAATGTTATCAATGTAATATAAACTATTCAAAATCAGTGAAACGAACCGATGCTGAAATTTCCAATATCAAGAAAACAACTTCATCCAATGAAATAGGAATTTATAATGTTGAACTATATTGCTCTTCTGCCTGTGAAGCGAAAGCAGCTGCGGAACAAAAAGCAAGAGAAGAAAGATGGGCAAGAGAGCAAAAACAAAAGCAACAAAATCAACAGAATTCCAATTCACAATCTTCGACAACCCAAGCCAGTGTTTGTTATGCCTGCAACGGCTCGGGGGGTTGCCCAAATTGCTCTAATGCGGTTAAAAAACGTTATATGGACGACCGTTGTTCTGTTTCAGAAAGGAATGAAATAAAGTTTGGATATATTATTTGTGGTGGTTGTTACGGATTGGGATTTACAACAACTAATCATAATTGCGATTGCCCAAATGGTGTTGGTTGGTGTTATGAAAAGGATTGCTGGTCTGGTGGTTGTATAGATGGTTGGGTTTTTTGTAAAGAATGTAACTACAATGGTAATGGTTCTAATCTTGGTAAATGTAATAAGTGTCAAGGCACAGGAAAAAAATAGCTAATACTTAAACTTTTAAAATATGCTTAATTAAATATTAAGTTTATTTCAAAAAAACCTTATTAATTAAAATAAAATACCATGAATCAAAATGCCTTGATAAGAAACAATCACTCCTTCGCCATTGTTTCAGGTACGGATGGCTTTCCGTTCTTCATCCATTTCTCTAATTCTGCCCGGCTAAACATCAGAGGCCGGCCTCGGCTTAATGCAGGAATTTCTAATCGGCATACTTTTGAGTAAATCGACTTCGTTTTAAGGCCTGTAACCCTTGCGGCCTCTTCAATACCGATAGTATATCCGGCTGGTCAACACTAATGCCTCTAAGATGTTCTTTAATGCCCTCCTTAACAAGACTAGGAACGATGTCGTTTAGCATTCCGCGAAACAACGAATCAAACTCTTCAGTTGTTAGCTGGAAGAGGAATTTTTCTGGGGTGTTTTTTGTTTCCATTTTTACGATTTTAATTTGTTGCACAATCGTACAAAATAATAGCCCATTCCAGTTATTTTTTATAAAGCAATTACGAGCGTAAACGATCGTTTTACGCTCGTTTACAATCGTATACGAGTGAATTTGTAAAGTGTTGATTTTCAAGAATTACGATCAAAAACGGTCGTAATTTCCTTTATGTTTTAATGCAACGTTCGTTAACGATTGTTTATTGGTGTTAACGTCCGTTTTCAAAGTACTATGTTTATAGTATAAATCACATTTAGTATACACTTTTGCTGTATTCTTTTGTATACTCAAATGGCTTTACAAGCATATTAATTGTCCGCTTTTTTTGGACAATAGTTAGCAGAAAACCATCAACAAAAGCATTCTAACCTTCCAACTTGGCTTGTTCAGGTATATTGAAAAACTTAATATATAATTCTAAAAAAACATTACATTAGCCATGTGAAAATTTAAGGTAGTTTTCCAAAAACGCTCACTTTTTTTCTAATAAAATGAATTATTAATATGAACCGAATTAAAGAGGTTTTAGAACAAAAAGGAATCAAGCAGACATGGCTTGCCGAAAAACTCGGAAAGAGTTATCCAGTAATTAATGGGTATGTGCAAAATAAAAATCAACCACGGCTTGAAATATTATTTGAAATAGCTAAGTTGTTAGATGTTGACCCGAAGGATTTATTAGTAACAAAAAAATTTAAATAGATATTAATTAAATTTATTGAAACATGACTTTTCCAATAAAAAATACTGAAGATTTATTCAATTACATCGGAAGCCTGCATAGGGTTACGCGGGAAGGCACAAAGGAAGTTGATACCAATTCTGAAATCATTGAATTTAAACTTGATAATAAACCTTGGATTAATGCAACAAGCACAGAAAGCATGGATAAGGGGCAAGGTCTTTTTAAAATAGTGGAAAAGGTAAAAAATGACCAATATCCAATAAATATCCTTTTTACTAAAGAAGAGGTTTTTATTTATGATTTAAATACAATAGGTATCCCAATTTATTCCATTGACGACTTTTTGGAAAGGCTTCTTAGGGATCATGAAGATTTACAACCATTAGAATACAGAGCCTTTAACGAGTTGAAAAAATTAAACTACTCTTTTGAAAATTTAATATCTGACACCTTAAGATTAAAAGAAGAAAATGGTCATCTGAAGCACGAAAAACAAGAATTAGTTAATCAACTTTCCGAAATTCAAGGGAAATTAAAATCTGCCGAAGAATCAATAAAAACTGAAGAGGTTAACAGTAAAGGCTATGAGAAAACAATTTTGGATATGGCAAAATTTACAATTGAAAAAAACAAACTACTAACTGAAAAACAAATTATAAGCTTAAAGAAGCATTACAACGAAAATAAGTGGGAATATATTAAAAGTTGCACTATTACTTTCTATAAATCCGATAAAATAATAAGTAGTAGTTATTATGAAACTGAAGTCCATTGGATCGAAGGCGCTGGGATTAATTTTAGAGCACGCGATAAGACTGTTGTTTATTTTGATAAAAATGGTGTTGAGTTACCAATACATGAAAATAAATCGGAAGTGTTATTTGAAATGCCATGGCCAGCCTTATCTGCAATTTTTAAAATACCAAATCCAATTCCAAATTTGAAAGATTTGTTTATGAAATATTACATGCACGATTCGAATTCATGAACAGCGGCCAAATAGAAAATAATCTTCAAAAACTCATTAAAAAATTTAGTGAAGCTACTTTCATTTATGATTTTTTGCTTGCTTATGGTTTACCGAAGGCTTCCATAAAACGATTGCAAGCAGGTGGATTAAATTTGTCAAAGGTTAATGGGGAAATAGACTGGAAGAAAAAACTTTTCTTTAAGGAAGTAGAAACTGACGAACTATATCCTGTTATTGATGCTATTAAATTAAGTAAAACTGCAACAAAACACGATCCTCGTTTTGTTGTTGTTACGGATTACAAAAGATTACTGGCTATTGATACCAAAACGCAAGACTCATTAGATATTGCAATTTTAGATATTGCCAAACATTACGATTTCTTTTTGCCATGGGCAGGTATGGAAAAGGCACAGCTACATACCGAAAATATTGCGGATGTTAAGGCTGCCGAAAAAATGGCAAAACTTTTTGATGAGATCAAAAAAGATAACCATACAAAAACAGAACAAGAAGTTCATAATCTAAATGTTTTCTTATCCCGTTTGTTATTTTGTTTTTTTTCCGAAGACACAAATATATTTCCGGTAAAAAGTCAATTCACACACGCTATTATTTCGCATACTCAAGAAGATGGCAGTGATTTAAATAAGTATTTAGATAAGTTATTTTATGTTTTAAATACTGATATAAAAAATCGTAAAAATTTACCTGCTCATTTAGAAGCATTCCCCTATGTAAATGGTGGTTTGTTTGGTAATAAACATTCTAACCCAGAATTTACTGGAAAAAGTCGACAAGCATTAATTGATAGCGGTGAGTTAAATTGGTCTGCTATTAACCCGGATATTTTTGGCTCGATGATTCAGGCGGTTGTAACGCCTGAGCACCGGGGAGGTTTGGGCATGCACTATACCTCAGTGCCAAATATTATGAAGGTTATTGAACCTTTATTTTTAAATGATTTATACGAAGAGTTTGAAGTATCAAAAGGTAATTTAAAAAAACTTAAGGAATTAAGAACTCGCATTTCAAAAATTAAAATTTTTGACCCTGCCTGTGGTAGTGGCAACTTTTTAATTATTGCATACAAAGAATTAAGAAACCTTGAAATTGCAATTTTAAAAGAACTACAATTATTGTCAGGTACAAGAGGCTCAGGCAATTTAAACTTTGGACAAGAATCACTTTCTGTCATCTCGCTTTCTAATTTTTACGGCATTGAGTTAGATGATTTTGCCCACGAAATCGCCATATTATCACTTTGGTTAGCTCAACATCAAATGAACCAAAAGTTTAAAGAGGTATTTGGCTCCACTAATCCAACTTTGCCTTTAAAAGCAGGTGGTAATATTGCACATGGTAATGCCACTCGTTTGGATTGGGAAAAGGTTTGTCCTAAAGTTGAGAACGATGAAACTTACATTCTGGGGAATCCTCCATACTTGGGTGGAAAGACACAATCTAAAAGTCAAAAGGAGGATATGGAAATAGCCTTTAGTGGTGAAAAAAAAATCGGAGAACTCGACTATATTGCCGCTTGGTTTATAAAAGCTTCGGATTATATA
>Ga0049084_10000924_pt1 | contig 11783 bp, 17 predicted proteins | sample GreLakmeON33MSRF_FD_66720 | JGI IMG/M metagenome (GOLD analysis project Ga0049084, IMG submission 66720) | Freshwater lentic microbial communities from great Laurentian Lakes, MI, USA - Great Lakes metaG ON33MSRF | ecosystem: Environmental > Aquatic > Freshwater > Lake | place: Great Lakes... | reverse complement strand
AAAGTTGCTAAAGCACCTAAAGTTGCTAAAGCACCTAAAGTTGCTAAAGCACCTAAAGTTGCTAAAGCACCTAAAGTTGCTAAAGCACCTAAAGTTGCTAAAGCACCTAAAGTTGCTAAAATCAAAGCAGAACCTATCTCAGAAATTGAATCAATAGCAATAAAAGCATAAGATTTGTTCACAGTTTATTGAACTCTCCAAATGGGTTTTCACAAAAAACCATAAATTTGGAGAGTCGTACTTTTTCTTTAAAAATAGTAAAATTTGATAATGGATATTTTGTTTCAGTAACTGAAGGCAGTGATAAATTAGGTTCAATGGTTGCATCCTTGGCTACTGGTCCAACTCCTATCACCACAACTATAATTCCATCAAGATCTGAATCTATATTTCTTAAATTAACTGCAGAAAGAATTAGTACTAGGATGAAAGGCATTGCAATTGTTTCAACGTTTATCCAAAAAGAATTAGAACCTGATACAGCAAAATGTATAATGACAGAAATTATGGAAATTATTCAGAATTGACTGATTTAAGAAATTATCTTTCATTGATAAAAAAGAGTGGAGATCTTAAAATTATTAAAACTAAAGTATCCACAAAATATGAAATTGCAGGAATTACAGCAAAAGTTGACGGTTCTAGTGCTGTTTTATTTGAGAATATTGCAGAAAGTAATTTTCATCTTGTTGCAAATCTCGTTGGCACTAGAAAGAGATTCAGTCAAGCCATTGGAAGTACAGAGGAAAAAATTCATGAAACTATGATTAATGCAATAAAAAAAGCAAAAAAACCAAAAGTTGTTTCTAGAGGTAAATTCATGGAAAATACATCAAAAAATACATCCATCATGCCTATAGTTACTCATTTTGAAAAGGAATCAGGACCATTCATAACTTCTTCAATTGCATATGTCAAGAATCCTGAAACTGGAAAACAAAATTCATCATTTCATAGAATGATGCCAATTGACAAAACTCATTTTTCAATAAGAATGGTTGAAGGAAGACATCTGCATCGATGTTTTATTGATGCAAAAGAACACAATGAAGATCTAAAAATTGCCGTTACAATAGGAGTCCATCCAGCAATATCTATTGGAGGGGCATATCAATCTGATTGGGGCAAAGATGAAATCGATATTGCAAATTCTCTTTTAGGTTCAAAACTTACTCTAGCAAAACTACCTTATTCCGGATTACATGTTCCATCTGGAACTGAAATTGTCATGGAAGGAAAAATTTTACAAGATAAAACTCATCCTGAATGGATGGTAGAAATGCTTCAAACTTATGATCATCATAGATCACAACCAATTTTTGAATTAGAATCTCTGTATTATAGAAATAATCCAATATTCCATGATGTTCTTTCTGGTTTTTCTGAACATCGATTATTGATGGGAATGCCTATTGAATCAAAATTAAATGGAGAATTAAAAAAAGTATTTCCTCAAATTAAACAAGTATCAATGACAAACGGTGGTTCTAATTGGTTACATGCAGTTGTACAGATAAAAAAGAAAACTGATTCTGATCCGAAAAATATAATTAAAAAAACATTTGAATTACACCGTTCCTTAAAACAAGTTACTGTTATCGATGAAGATATTGATCCAAATAATGCAGCATCTATTGAATATGCAATGGCTACAAGATTTCAAGCTGATAAAGATTTGATAATAATTAAAAATGTACGAGGTTCTAGTCTCGATCCATCTAGTGATCAAAAGAATTTGAAAACTGCAAAAATGGGCATTGATGCAACAAGATCTCTTTTAAAGCGTCCTGAAGGATTTGAATTGGCAAAAATTCCAAAATTAGATAAAATTAAAGTAGAAAATTATTTCAAATAGTTTTAATTCTAACTGCTTAAATTAGATGAAATACTAAATAGTATATTGCAAAATAACTCAGAAAATATTTCAAATATAAAAGATAAAAGTCCAGATGAATCAAGTGCCGATGTAATTGTTAGAATGTTTCCTTCTGATGCAAATCCAGCTGGAAATGTATTTGGAGGAGAAATTTTAAAACATATTGATATGGTTGCAGGTATTGTTGCTCAAAGACATTCTCAATCAAATGCAGTAACCGTTAGTATGGATAGAGTGAATTTCATAAAACCTGTTTTTGTCGGTAATGTTTTAAAATTAAATGCAAGAATAAATTATGTACACAATTCTTCAATGGAAATTGAAGTAAGAGCTGAGGCAGAAGATATTCTGACTGGTGTCAAGACGATTACTGGAACCGCATTTGTTACATTTGTTGCATTAGATAAAAATGGAAAACCTGGATATGCGCCAAAATTATTACTTAAAACAGACGCAGATAAAATAAAATTTACAGAGGGAAAAGTTAGAATGGAAGATAGATTAAAACATCGTAAAAAACCTAACATCTAATTTTTGGGAACAGTTTAAGAACATCAAAAATTAACATAAATTATGAGTTCTGATGATAATTCAAATCAATGGAATTTCGTTTGGTATGAATATTCAAAATCTTTTGAAAATTGGAAAACGCTATTTGAACAAATGCAAAATGCAACTAATGACATGCAAAATAAATTTAATGATGTATGGGAAAAAGCTACAAAAGAATCCAGTGTTGATACAATGAAATTATTTATTGAAAATTGGCAAAAATCCTTAACTGATGTTGGTATGAAATCATTTAAAGAATTTGGAGAAGGTTGGCAAAAATCTTTCAATGAAAATAATTCTTCTACATTCAAACAGTTTGCAGAAACTTGGCAAAAATCATTGAATTTATCTGGAATGGAGCACATGAAAGCTTATGGTGAACTAATGAAAAAATTTGCAGAAACATGGAATGACATGTGGCCTAAATTAAAATAAGTAGTATCTTGATATTTAGAAAATAATTATGATTTTAATTATGCACGATTTGTTTGCCATGCATGATTGAATTGCTCTATCGCTTCTTGATATGCTTTAATTGAATCACCGCCAGATGTTTTTAAAAATTTATCCCACTGCTCATTAAATTTTTTTATTGAATCAATGTTTGTTTCTTTAAAAATATTTTCAATCATTTTTGTTTGTTGTTTAATGTATTCTGGACCTATTTCTTGCCATGTACTTTCCCAACTTGAACTGACCTTCTTTAATAATTCGGCATCTGATTCTATAGCTCTTTGACATGCATCATGATACGTCATCAATGTATCGTTTGTTGCTTTTTGCCATTGTGCAAGTGATTCTTTCCATACACTTAATGCAGAATTATATTCTTTCCATGCCTTTTCAAATTCTGGTTTATTTGTTGATGTTTTTACTTGTTTAATTGGCTTGGAAACTAATTTTTTTACCGGCTTTTTTTTTAAACTTATTTTCTTTTTTGTAGCCATAAAATTGATTAAAGACAGTTGAAATTAAAGTTTTAATTTTATTAAAAAATATTAAAATTTCTATTTTTCTTTTAATTTTGATGCAGTTCTAAAATTTGGAGTGTGTTTTTCGTCTCTATTATTAAATAAATCATAATGATATTCACATAAATTTCTAATTTCTTTAAATCCAATTTTTACTGGGTTTTTGGCTACATTTTTACATTCAGATATACTACATTTCAATACATTTTCTCAAATTTATGTATTAATATAATTATAAAATTATATAATAACCAAATGTAATAAGCAAATTTTCTTTATCATGAGTAATAAATTAATTTGAATTTACCACCCCTGTTATGAATGTCATCTTTTTATGATTGTAAAATATTAAAAAATTATGTCCGAGGAAGAAAAAGGTACACATTTTCTTGAATTAATTGATAAACAAAATAATCTTCAATGGAAAATAACTATGAAATTAACCGCATTAATTAATTCTAAATGGACTTCTCCTGAATTACAAAAAGAAATTGAATTACTTGTTCAATCACATTCAAAAATCACAAATGAAATAAATAGCTTGGAATAAATTTTCAGTATTTTATAATGCGGAATCTACCATTAATGCAATAAATAAAACTGCCAAATAAGGACTAGAAAATTTAAACAAAGTCCATGCTGCTTTTTCCATAGGTTTTACAATTACCCATGCTGATAATATGATCATTAAAGCTCCTGAAGCTACTGCAGTCCATAAATAAACTGCACCTACCATTGGCTCTCCAGATTGATTTGTTAAAAAGAAAGGAACAATTGAAAATAATACCATTACAAAAGTTGAAACAGAAATAGCTCTTGCCGATGTTTTTTCTGATTGTACGGCTGTTAACATTGGAACATTTACTTTATTGTAATCATCTTTAAAATGTAAAGTTAAAGCCCAAATATGCATTGGAATCCAAATAAACACTAATCCTGCCATTGCTAAACCCATAGTCCATAAATCTGTCATACTGACTGCTACCCAACCAATCAATGGTGGTGATCCTCCACATAAACCGCCTAAAATTATGTTAGTTCTTGATTTTCTTTTTAACACATATGAATAAACAATAATGTTGTCTAACAAAGCAAATGCAATAAAGATTGTAGCCCAAACACCTTGTTCTAAAGTAGTTGTAAATGTGATTCCAAATGCCAAAATTAGAGAAATTCCAGCTAAAGCAAGTCCAAAATTCCTAGCTTTTTCAGCTGGATAGATTCTTTTTGATGGGAGTGGTCTATTTTTCGTCCTCTCCATTATTGCATCAATATCTCTATCATGATAATTGGTTAGAGTATTTGCTGCAGCTGAACCTGATGCTACAGAGAATAACATCAATAGCCATGTGGCAGGGGAAACTTGAACGTGGTAAATATTTGCCGCAGTTAAAGTTGCTCCAAATGCTGTAAAAACTAGTAAATACCAAATTTTTGGCTTAGTTAACTCATAGTATACCGCAATACGCGATTCCGATTTTTCTTTTTGCAATATCAGTCAATGTCCTTTGAGGGCTTATATGGCATTGCTTTTGTACGAGATTTCATTTCAATAAATGACTCTGATGATTGTATTCCTTCTATTCGTCCTATTTTTTCAGATATCATTTTATGCATCTGATCTAACGATTTTACATACATTGTAACTAAAATATCAAATCTACCTGTAACTTCAGCAATCTCTCTTACACCATCTATTTTAAATAATTCTTCAATAACATGATCTCGTTTTTTTGCATCCATGTTAATTCCTGTCAATGCTTTGACATTATAGCCAAGCTCTGCATCATTTACAATGATTGTAAAACGTTCAATTAATTTTTGTTTTATTAGACGTTTTATTCTTGAATACACTACAGAAGAATTTACACTAATTTTTTTTGATAAAATTGGAACTGAAATAGATGAATCTTTAGATAATTCTGATAAAATTTGTAAATCCAATTCATCAACTTTTACCATCTAAAACATCCAAAACGATCTAGATTTCTAGAACTTATAAAGTTATTATTGTAAAAATTACAAGAATAGTCTAAATTTTACCTTTTTTGTAAAGCATTTCTGCTAATAAAACAGCACCTTTTGCTGAACCCATTTTTTTATTATGTGAAAATAAAACGTACTTTAAACCATGTTCAAATAATTGCTCTTTCTCAACTCTTCCAATTGTAGTAGTCATACCATCACCAACACTACGTTCCATTCTTGGTTGAGGACGTGTTGGATCTTCATGAAATGCATAGTATTTCTCAGGTGATGATGGAAGTCCAGCCACACTGCTTTCCTTGTTAGCATCATCATACATTTGTTTTGCAGTTTGCGAATCAACTTCTTTTTCAGTTTCTACAAAAACTGATTCAGTATGACCATCAATTACAGGAACTCTAGTACATGTACAACTTATTCTAATATCGGCATCTTCAATTTTTCCATTTTTTAATTTTCCAAGAATTTTTCTAGTTTCAATTCGTACTTTTTCTTCTTCTTTTGGAATATATGGTATGATATTATCTGTAATATTCATTGCAGAAACACCTGGCGTTCGACCTGCACCAGATATTGCTTGCATTGAAGTCATCATTACTTTTTTTACACCATATTTTTCATAAAGAGGTTTTAAAGTAATTGCTAAACCTGTAGTTGTACAATTAGGAAGAGGTGCAACCCAACCCTTCCAATTTCTATTTTTCTTTTGTATTTCTAATAATTCACATTGCTCATCATTAATTCCAGGAATTAGAATAGGTACATCTTCTTCGTAACGATAAGCAGAACTAGTTGAAATTACAGGTATTTCTGCTGCAATCTTGGTCTCAATATCTCTAGCTGCATTTGATTCAACTGCAGAAAATACTAAATCTAATTTTGATAAATCTAAATCATCTATACTTTTTACAGTCATTTCTTTTATGTACTCAGGAATTTGACCATCTACTTCCCAAGATGTAATTCCACTATTGGGATCTTTAATTGCATCCAAATATTTTTTTCCAGCAGATCGCTCAGATGCTGCAATCTGTGTAACTTCAAACCAAGGATGATTATGTAGTGATTGCACAAATTCTTGTCCTACAGAACCAGTAACACCTACAATCGCTACTCGTTTTTTATCCATAATCTAAAAAATCTTTTATTCAATTAATAATCGTTTTCTGAATTTGACCAAAACATACTATATCAGCACACACCAGTTCAAATTATGAGAATAAATAGCAATATTTCTACACACAAGCCAATTCATCATGGAGGTCCTTTCTCAATAACCCACCCAAGTTCAGATATTTTGGATTTTAGCTCAAACATTAGTCCAATTGGAATTTCCACACTAGTACGTAAAACCATAAAAAATCAATTAGATACAATACAAATTTATCCGGATTCAGAATCAACACAACTAAAAAAAAATATTCAATCTTATACAAAAATACCATATTCTCAAATTGTAGTAGGAAATGGTGCTACTGAAATTATCTATAATTTTTGTCAAGCATTTTTATCAAATAAAATCTCTGTTTTGATTCCAATACCAACATTTGGAGAGTATGAATCTGCAGTAAGACTATCTGGTGCCAAAGTTTCTTTTTTTAAAACCATGAATTTAGAAAAAGATATTGAGATTTTTATTTCTAAAATACCAAATAATGGCTGTGTCTTTATTTGTAATCCTAACAATCCAACTGGTAATTTAATAACAAAAAAAAATATGCTAAAGTTGATCATATCAGCAAGTAAAAAGAAAACTTTGATATTTGTTGATGAATGCTTTATTGAATTAGTACCAGATCACAATGAATCAATTATAACACTTGTCAAAAAATATAAAAATTTGTTTGTTTTACGTTCTCTTACAAAATCTTTTGCTTTAGCAGGATTAAGAATTGGATATGGTATTGGTTCTCCACAAATGATTTCTATTTTAAATAAAATTAAAATTCCTTGGAATGTTTCTGGATTAGCTCAAAAAGCAGCATCTAGTGCACTTTCACAATTATTTTATTTAGAAAAAGTCAAAGTATTGATCAAAAAAGAGTCAGCATATCTAATTGATAATATTTCTAAATTACATAATTTTAAATGCAATTTAACTTCTACAAATTTTATTTTAATTAAAACAAAAATTAAATCAAAGAATTTACAAAAACAATTACTTGAAAATAAAATTCTTATTCGAGATTGTAGTACAATTAGAGGTTTGAATCAAAATTATATTCGAATTGCTGTCAAAAAAAGAAAAGATAATGAAAAATTAATCAAAGCTCTGGAGAAAATATGAATTCATTAATGATTCAAGGCACATCATCAGGTTCTGGTAAAACCACTCTAGTTACAGCATTATGTAGAATTTTTGCAGATAAGGGATTTTCCGTAGCCCCGTTTAAATCTCAAAATATGTCAAATTATGCATACTATGGAAAAGATTTTGAAATATCTAGAGCCCAAGCTATACAAGCAATTGCTGCAAGATGTGAAATAACCTCAGATCTAAATCCAATTCTTCTAAAACCTCTTGGAAATTACTTTAGTAATGTATACCTAAATGGAAAAATGTTTAAAAAAATGCATGCTACTGAATACTATAAAAAATTTGTACTAAATCAAGGATTACAAATTGCTACAAAATCAATTGAATCTCTTCAAAAAAAATACGATCTAATTATTTTAGAGGGTGCTGGATCACCAGCTGAAATTAATTTAGAAAAATATGATATAGCAAATATGAAAATGGCAGAAATAGCTAATTCTTCGGTATTATTAATTACTGATATTGATAGAGGAGGATCATTTGCTAGTATTGTAGGTACTATGTCTCTCTTGGAAAAAAAATATCAAAAATTAGTAAAAGGATTTGTAATTAATAAATTCAGGGGGGATATCAATATTCTAAAACCTGGATTTAAAAAAATTAAAGAAATAACTAAACATTCTATATTGGGAGTAATTCCTATGATTGACTTGAATCTACCTGACGAAGATTCCTTAAGCGGTAAAGCAAAAAATATCATGTGGAATAAGAAAAATCTAGATAAAATAGAAAGTGAAATCCAAAAATTAAGTAAATTAGTAAATTTAAATTTGAACATTAGAGAAATAGAGAAGATCATAAATTGATAGTTGAATCAATTCTACTAGTATTTTTTGCACTTGTATTAGATTTTGTATTTGGTGATTCAAGAAATAAATTTCACCCAACTGCTTGGATTGGATCATTGATTGCAAAACTAACTCCATATGCAAAAAATTCATCAAAAACTTTTGAAAAACTTGGAGGTGTTTTTATTATTTTAATTTCTAGTGGAATTGTTTTATCTCTGATAATATTTTTAGATATTGGCATTAAATTAATTACATTTGGTTACATGCAAATTATAATTTCTGTAATTGTAGGTAGTATTTTACTAAAGACAACTATAGCGATAAAAGGAATGGAAAAACATGCATTTGCAGTAATTACTGCACTTGAGCAAAATAATATTTCATCTGCAAGAGATAATTTATCTAAGATTGTAAAGCGAAATACCAAGGATTTAGACAAAAATCATGTTTATTCAGGCGTGCTTGAAAGTATAAGTGAAAATACAGTAGATGGTATAACTGGACCACTTTTTTACTTTGCAATTTTAGGTTTACCTGGAGCATTTGTTTATCGTGTAATCAATACGGCTGATTCTATGATTGGATACAAGACAGATATTTTCAAAAATATTGGTTGGTTTGGTGCAAACTGTGACAAATTTTTAAATTATATTCCTTCCCGATTAACTGGATTTATCATGATACTTAGTGCAATGATACTTGGAAATAATTGGAGAAAATCATATGAAATAATGATTCGTGATGGAAAAAAAACTTCTAGTCCAAATGCCGGATATCCTATGGCAGCTATTGCAGGAGCTTTAGAGGCAAAATTTGAAAAAATTGATCACTACTCACTTGGTGATGGAGATATTTTATTTACAAAAGATCACGTCAAATCAGTTATTTCAATAATGAAAGTTACCTCAATACTTTTTTGTGGAATTGTATCAATTCCAATTATCTGTGTTCTTTCTTATTTAGGATGGTGGATTCATGTTTAAAGAAATCAGTTCTGTTTTTTCATTTCTAACTATTATTCCATCTAATAATTCAAATCTTGAAACAATAGCAAAATACATGTACATTTTTCCAATTGTAGGAATTGTAATTGGTTTAATTATTGGTTCAATTGGATTTGGACTTTCATTATTTTTAGATCCATTGATTGTAAGTTTGTTAGTTGTTGTTTCATTTGCAATACTTACTGGTATACATCACAGTGATGGTCTAGCAGATTTCGCTGATGGCTTGATGGTAAAAGGAACAAAAGAAAAAAAACTTGCAGCAATGAAAGATCTGGTTACTGGTTCTGCAGGAGTAGTTGCAATAGTATTGAATATTACGGGATTGATAATTGCAATTTCACTATCTACTGGATATCAATTATTTTTGGCGATTTTACTTAGTGAGATATGCGCAAAATTTTCTATGGTGTTGATGGCAAGTATTGGAAAATCTGCATCTTTAGGCTCAAATTCACCATTTGTTGAAGTAATGAAAAACAAAAAGAAGTTGATACTGGCAACTATAATCACTATAATTCCATTGATTGTTCTTGGAAATACAACTGGATTGCTCTTATTTGGAGCATGTGTGGGATTAACTCTATTTCTAGTAATTTTAACTGCTCGTAGCTTTGGAGGAATTACGGGAGATGTTTTGGGTGCCACAAATGAATTAACTCGATTAGCATCTCTTTTAATTTTTGTTTCTATATGATTGGCATTGTTATGGCAGGTGGCAAGGGTAGTAGAATGAATTTGGTTGAAGAGAAATTACTTTTAAAATATAAAAAACCGATAATATTTCATGTAATTGATGCTCTGGTAAATTCTAAATGTTTTTCAAAAATATTAGCAATCACAAGTATCAATTCACCAAAAACTAAAAAATTATTGGAAGAAAATAATATTGATTTGTTTAATACTCCTGGTAACGGGTATGTGGATGATCTTAATTTAGTTCTTAAATCCATAAATGATTTTGTTTTAATTACATCAGCTGATTTACCATTTTTAGATGGAGATATAATAAAAAATATTATCAGTAAATGTAACTCTGAAAATATTTGGACTACAATTCTTGTCACAAAAAAATTCTCGGAATCATTACATCTATCTTCTAACTATCTACTTATTTTTGAAAATCAACAATGCTACTATACTGGAATTTCTTTAGTAAATGCAAAAAATATTTCCAAATTAGAAAATATTCCTGAGAAATTTATAATAATTGATGATAAAAGAATCGCTTTTAATCTAAATACAAAACAAGATTATGATTTACTCGGCACTACCTGAAATTTTTCCATTAATTTTTGCTTTAGATCCAGTTGGCTCAGCAAGATTATTACCACATGAGTTACAAACAACGATTTGTGATGCATGAGAATATACAACTTGCATCTCACCACATTCATTACAATTAACCTTCTGGAACTTGCTAGATGGCTGTGGAATTTCAATGTGATCTTTTTTCATATTGCAATCAACTCAAATTTCTTAATTCTAATCCCATGTTTATTGTATTTCTTTTTACACACTGTACATGTCATGATTGGAGTAACTTTCTTTGTAGTTTTTGCAGGTTTTGCAAGTTTTGGGAATTTTTGTCCACCATACCCTCTTTTACGTTCAGCATGTCTACGCTCTCCTCTAGCAGAACCTCGTCTTTTACCAGATTTGTATATTGAGACTTTTTGCTCTGTATGTGCTTTACATTTAGCACAATACTTGCGCATGACCTTGGGTATGTTCATATCAAAAAAACCGCTTCAACGGTAATTTAAGTATTGAATCCATATTAGGTTCAAAGTGCAAGATAATTCATGACTTCGAGCCTATCGAATTCAATTTCTTCATTAAATTCAGTGGCCATGGGCGATAAAAAAGCAGATCTTGTTTTAATTAATTGTACACTCTTATCTGTTTACACTAGAGAAATAATTCCAAAAATTCAGATTGCGATTATTGATGATAGAATTGCATATGTTGGTTTTGACGCAAGACATACAATTGGAAATAAAACAACTACAATTGACGTAAAGGAAAAATACGTAGGACCAGGTTTTGCAGATCCCCATTTACATATTGATCAATTTGTTTTACCATCAGAACTTGCAAAAAAATCTCTTTTATGTGGAGTTACATCACTTTTTTCTGATCCAATAGATATTGTCAGTGTATCTGGTTACAAAGGATTTCAAGAATTTCTCAAGCTTGGAGAAGATTTACCAATTAGAATATTTCAAGTTGTGCCTGGTGGTCTTCCAGTTGATTCAAAATTCAGTAGCACTAAAACTTTATCCT
>Ga0049084_10000922_pt1 | contig 11787 bp, 12 predicted proteins | sample GreLakmeON33MSRF_FD_66720 | JGI IMG/M metagenome (GOLD analysis project Ga0049084, IMG submission 66720) | Freshwater lentic microbial communities from great Laurentian Lakes, MI, USA - Great Lakes metaG ON33MSRF | ecosystem: Environmental > Aquatic > Freshwater > Lake | place: Great Lakes... | reverse complement strand
AGCCGGGCCATGGCGATCGACGCCAGCACAGTGAGGCACAGCGTCACCACGATGCCGGTGCGGCCGGGCGCGCGCAGGAACGAAAACACCGGCACGGTGGCGTACAGCACCGAATACAAACCGGCTTTCGGACCAAAGGTGATCCAGAACGACACCAGGCCCGTGATGATGTACGACAGCACGACGCCACGATCGAGGCGCGAGTCAGTTGATGAAGGCTCGTGGCCAGTTCGAGCCGCGGTCACCTGCCAGCCGATGAAGGCGCCGGCCAGCCCGAGCACCAGTGCCACGACACCGGGGAACAACACCTCGCTGCGACTGGGGTCGAGTGCCCAGCGATGCGCCCAGGCTCCCGATGCCGTCCAGGCCACGAGATTCGCCGAATAGGTCTGAGCGCCCGCGAGCGTGCGCGCAAATCCCGTCTCGCGCTGCAAGGCGATGTAGGGCAGGAAGAACGGGACCGTGAGTCCAATCGAGACGACGGCCGCGCCACCGATGGCCGCCCAATACCGCCACTCGCGCCATCGGCCACGGGTGATGGCGATCACGATGCTGCTGATGCCCACCGCCATGCCGCCGAAGATGCCGTAGTAAGCACACGCGAGACCCTGGAACCACAGGATGGCGCCGAGAGCCACGGCGCGGCCCACGGTGGTGCGATCCACCAATCGATGAAACGCCAGCATGCAGAACGGCAGGCCGCCGACCAGCAGCAACTGGATGTGGGCGAATCGCACAAACACGAACGGGCAAAACGCGAACAGCACCGCCGCCACCATGGCCGCCTGGCGGCTGCCCGTCAAGTAGCGGCACAAGTAGTAGGCGCCGGCAAACGACACCACGAACGAGACCAGCAGAACGAAGTTGTGGGTGGCGTACGGGTTCTTGGTGAGCAACCACACGGGCACGCCCACCACGCCGGCGGCGATGTTCGCTTCGGAATACGCCAGCGCGTCCTGGTGCGGATAGAAGATGTTGGCGCGGAACAGGTGCAGCGGATCGGTGGTCAGCGCGTGCGCCACCCATGACACGACCCAGATACTCCAGCGGCCATCGTTGTTGTCGACGCGACCGACATGATCGAAGCCGACGATGAGCGGATAGGTCATCAGGATGACGAGGAGCACGGCGCCCAGCAGCACCATGACCAGCTCGCGAGAGCCTCGAAAGCGCATCAGATCGGTATGGTAACATGCTGATTCACCTGTAGTTACATGCCGTGGATCGCTTACTTGAACTGACCTATCGCGCTGAACAATCGCACTTCTGGTTTCGTGGCTTCCGGCAGTACATGTCGCCGGCGATTGTGCGGGCCACGGCGGGGGTGACCGCGCCGCGCATTCTCGACTGCGGCTGCGGCACCGGTTCCAATCTCGACATGCTGCGGCCGTACGGGCGCGCGGTCGGGTTTGATCTCACCGGCATCGGCCCGGCGTTCGCCCGTGAGCACGGGCACCAGGTGGCCCAGGCAAGCATTGCGCAGATCCCATTTGCGACGGCTGCCTTCGACCTGGTGACCTCGTTCGATGTCTTCCAGTGCCTGCCGGACGCGGTCGAGCGCGATGCCATCGCCGAGATGTCGCGCGTGCTCAAGCCGGGTGGCTGGCTGTTACTGCACGTCGCGGCCCTGGCGATGCTGCACGGCCGGCACTCCGTGCTATCCGAGGAAGTGCGCCGTTACACGCCATCGCGCCTGCGCACGATTGTCGAGCGTGGCGGATTCCGCATCGAGCGTCTGACGTTCGATCACGCCAGCCTGTTGCCGATCATGCTGCCGGTCCGCCTGTGGCATCGGTGGTCGGCGGCGAACGGGGAAGTGGCGGCGGGCGAAGGGGAGATCACGGTGCCGGCGGCGCCGATCAACGCCGCCTTGACGGCGCTGGTGTCGCTCGAAGCGCTCGCCCTGCGGGCCGTCAACATGCCGGTCGGCAGCTCGCTGATGTGCCTGGCCCGCAAGCCAGGATCATCCGGCTGAAGCCGGATACTACATTCGATGTGGCGTCCGCCTGCTGGCGGACCTAATACCGAATGACAGACCCGAAGTAGATGCCCGCGAATTCCAGGTTCGCGCCGTCGCGGGTGGCTTCGTAGAGGATGTCGACCTTGCGGTAGCCGAGTTGCGCGCCGACATAGCGGTTGAAATTGTAGGTCGCGTTGAAGTCGTAGTCGGTATACGTGCCGCCCCCCTCGAGCTTCGTGGCCAGGCTCTCGGGCATTCGGAACAACGAGAACTCGCCGTTGATGGCCAGATTCCGGTGCGGATACACCCGGCCGACGAAGCCGATGGTCGGGATCGGCGCGATGGCCTTAGTGAACTCCGCGCCGATCGGACTGTTGAGCTCGACGTTGACGTTGGTGTATTTCAGGTCGAACAGCACGCCAAAGAAGCCCTTGGGCTTATAGATGAAGTCGTATTCGTAGCCGAAGCGGTAGGTGTCGAAGTTGGCCAAGGTCTGCACCGGCAGGCCGACGTTGAAGTTCTGGCCGTTGAAGACGAACGACCGCTTCACGGTGGCGTCGGCTTCGTAGTGGATTGGCAGGCGTTCGAAGCGCAGGCGATGTTTCTGGCCTGGACGCAGCACCACGTTGATCTTGCCCAGTCTCTTCTGCTCGATGCCGAGGTCCTGGATCAGGTCCACGTCGCTGCCGAGAATATCCAGCGACTCCGAGTTCACAATCAGCGTCGGGGATGGGTCCCACCAGCCGTAGGCCAACTCAATGCGATACTGCTCGCCGACCGGCTCGGTTTGCGGACGCCGGTACTGCGCTCGGGCCTCTGACGCCGACCCCAGGCATACCAGCGCGGCCAGACCGAACCACACCGACAACCGGCAGGCAGACATTCGCATCATCCCTTTTGCTCGGCCGTTTCCGGAACCGGACCGCCGCTGAGCACGCTGACCCACTTCTGGATCGCCGCGCCGAGCACAATCACCGCCAGCACCATCATGACGGTGGTGCAGATGGTGAGAATCCAGCCTTCGGTGTTACGCGCCGCGTTGGCGCCAATGGCCAGCGGGTAGTAGTTGTCACGCACGTTCAGGAACCCGCCGTAGAGCGTGTTGGTGCCCAGGAAAGCGAACGGCATCAGGGTGACCCAGATGTACTTCGCGTTCCCCATGTTGATCAGGATGCTGGTGCCCACCGCGAGTGCGATCATGCCCAACAACTGGTTGGCCACGCCGAACATCGGCCAGATCGTACCGATCTGCCCGGTGTAGATGAAGTAACCCCAGCCGGCCACCATCAGGGCCGTGGCAATGGCGCCGCCCAGCATGTTGTTCGGCTGTGCGAACGGCTTGTAGGCGCGGCCCATGAACTCCTGCAGCAGGAAGCGGCCGACGCGGGTACCGGAGTCGATGGTGGTCAGGATGAACAGCGCCTCGAACATGATCGCGAAGTGATACCAGTAGGCCAGCAGTCCCGACATGCCTGGGAGCTTGGAGAAGATCAGCGCCATGCCGACGGCCAGCGAGACCGCACCGCCGGTGCGGCCGGTCACGACCTCGCCAACCGCCGCTTCGATTTCCGCCAGGTGCACCGGCTGCAGGTGCTCGCCCTGGAAGGTCATGGCCGCGAAGGTGGCGGGCGTGGTGTTGATGGCGAAGTAATCGCCGGGAGCCATCGACGAAGCCGCAATCAGCGCCATGATGCCGACGACGCCTTCAACCAGCATCGCACCGTAGCCCACCGGGCGAATGTCGGATTCCTTGTCGATCATCTTCGAGGTGGTGCCCGAACTGATCAGGGCGTGGAAGCCCGAGATGGCGCCGCAGGCAATGGTGATGAAGCAGAACGGGAACATCGGTCCCGGGATGATCGGGCCGCCGCCGTGGATGAACTCGGTCAGCGCCGGCATCTGCAGCACCGGGTTGACGATGATCACGCCGATTGCCAGCAGTGCGATGGTGCCGATCTTCGTGAACGAGCTGAGATAGCCGCGCGGTGACAGCAGAATCCAGACCGGCAGCATCGAGGCCGCGAAGCCATAGATACAAAGCGCCACGACGATCTCGGTGCGCGACAAGCGGAAGAAGCTGCCCAGCCACGAATCGGGGTGGTTGAGCGGTTCGCCGCCGGCCACCGCCAGCAGCAGGCCGATCACGCCGATGATGGTCGCTTCCTGGATCTTGCCCTTGCGCCACACATACATCCACATGCCCATGAACATGCCCAGCGGGACGGTCATGGTGATGGTGAACACGCCCCAGGGGCTGTCGGCCAGGGCGTTGACAAACGTGATGCCGAGGCCGGAGATCGCAATCACCAGGATGAACAGCACGGCGATCGAGGCAATGAACCCGGTGAACGGGGTGATCTCCTGCTTGACGATGTCGGGCAGCGACTTGCCGCCGCGCCGCACCGACGCCCACATCACGATCGAGTCGTGAACGGCGCCGGCCAGGCACACGCCGGCGACCAGCCAGATGAACCCGGGGGCATAGCCGAATTGCGCCGCCAGCATGGGGCCGACCAGCGGTCCCGCGCCGGTGATGGCCGCGAAATGGTGCCCGAACATCACCCACCGTGTGGTGGGGTAATAGTTGGCACCGTCGTTCTTCGTGTGGGCCGGCGTCTTGCGGGCGTCATCCAGCATGAAGATCTTGGTGGCCAGAAACGCGCTGTAATACCGATACGCGATGGCCAGGACGCACAACGCAGGGAGCAATACATACAAAGCATGCATGGGGCGAGATGATATCAGCCCTTCGACTCGGCATGCGAGTCGCAATTGACTCGCCCACCTCGCGCTCAGGGCAGGCCCTTCGACCAGCCGTGCCAGCAGGGCGGGACTTTAGTCCTGCCTAACCGTCCTGGCGAGTGGCGTCAGAGGACGGCAGGGTCGCCGGGGGCGCGGGACCGGCGGCGGGAGCCACCGGTCGTTTTGATTCGGCCTGGCGTTTGCGGAACAGTGAATCGACCATGCCGGGGATGCTGTTCTGCGGGTTCCAGCCCAGGCGCAGGACGGTCAATCGAATCGGCCGCCGGCCAAAGACCAGCGCTTCCTTGCAGCTCCACAGGTAGAGGTCGACGGTGCGGCCACGAACCGCGGGGCCGGTATCCATCACCGTCCACACACCGTTGTATCGAGGATTGGGCGTCTCGAGCCGGACCACGCTGCCCACGGGGAGCACGGCCGGGTCGGCGGCGGCCACGCCAGTACGCACGCCGACGCCCGACGCGGTCGTCTCGCCCTTGCAGTAGGCCGTTGCGGTGAACTGCAGCCGGGAACCGGCCTGCGGCAAGATGGTCGCCTCGACCAGCGACGCCTCGTTGGCCGACGTTCTGGAGTCGCGCGCCGTGATCTGGTACAGCAACACGAATCCCGCCGCGACCAGGAGGGTCGCGAACGCCTTGCGCCAATTTGAGTCAGCGATTTTCAAGGGCGATTCTCAAAGTGTTCGTATCCCGGTGGCAACGCTTCGTCCCGGCCGTCGCGTTCCACCACCAACTCGCTCGGGTCCTTCAGCCAGACGCCAATCCGCGTCATCACCGGGTTCGCCACGTGCCGCCGGACGTGGCGCAGCCGCCCGCCCTTCTTGGGGACGGCAAACAGCAGCTCATAGTCCTCGCCGCCGGTGACCGCCGCCATCACCGAATCAACCCCGCGCGCCTGCCACCAGGCGGCGGCGCCCGGTTCGGTCGGGAGGGCACTGGCGTCGATTCGCGCGCCGCACCCACTCGCCGCGCCGATCTGCCGGATTCCATCAGCGAGGCCGTCGCTCAAATCGATCGCCGCCCTGGCCGCACGACCACGGCCCATTGCGACACCGAGACGGACACGCGCCTCAGGCGTTCTCTGCTTCGCAATGCAGACGGGATCGGGGATCCGGGATCCGGGATCCGAAAGCATTTCCAGGCCTGCCCTGGCGCCGCCGATCGTGCCGCTGATCCAGATCTCGTCGCCGGCGACCGCACCACTGCGCGTCAGCCACTTTCGCGACGCGACCGAGCCGCCGACCGTGACATCCACAACCAAAGGTCCCGTCGTGCGCGTAATGTTGCCGCCCACCACCGACACCCCGTACCGAACGGCCAACGTCGTCAGGCCATCCACCAATTCTTCGACGTCCGACACCGGCCAACCGGCCGGCAGCACCAGCGACAGCAGCGCCCATTGGGGCGTCGCCGCCATGGCCGCCAGGTCGCTCAAGTTCACAGCAAGCGCCTTGTGGCCAATGTCGGCCGGCGCAAAGTGGGCGCGGGAAAAGTGCACCCCCTCGACCACAGCGTCGGTGGTGACCACCAGGCGTTCGTTCCGAACCGGCGCCAGCACGGCCGCGTCATCACCCGGCCCGACCAGCACCTGGGCCGACGGTCGGGGCAGACGTGCCAGCAAGCGCCCCAGGAGGGCGTGCTCGCCTAAGTCTGAAACGGTCAAAAATTTCCCGCTTTGCCGTGTGGGGAGGATTGCTGAACCTGCATAGCAGGTGGAGTCGCTGTAGTAACCACGTTTTAGGCTTCCTCTCCGCGGAGGCATGCACACCACATGGCTTCGCAACTCGCTTGGTTAAAACATCGGCTCAGACAAGCCTCCGAAACCATCACGAGCAAAGCAGGAGACTGGATCTTAGGCTTCCCAGACCTCGCGGTCAAGCAAGCCCTACTTGGCGAGGGCGAGGGCCTGGTCGACGATTTTCTCGAGCTCTTCGGCCCGGGCCGCGAGGCTGCCGGAGCTGCTCGTCAGCGAAGTCCGGGTCCGGAAAAACTCATCGGTGATGTTCAGCGCCGCCAGCACGGCCAGCCCGACGGCATCGCTCGAGGGCGAGGTCTTGGCGGCCAGCTCCATCCGCGATTCCACAAACGTCGCCAGTTGCTCGACATACCGCGGGTCGAGCGCGGTCTTGATCGGGTACTTCTGCCCGTAGACCTCGACGTGGACGACGACTGATTCGGCCATGGACGGTTTCGTGACTGACCGGGTCAGAGGTTCAGGCCGTCGAGCTGCTGCAGCATCTCGGTGACCCGGCTTTTGATGAGTTCGCGCTCTTCTCGCAGGGTCGAGACCTCGGCGCCCGCGTTTTCGGCCGATGCGATCCGGCCTTTGAGGGCCTCGATCTCACCCTTCAGCTTGCCGTTCTCTTCGCCGGTCCGCGCCTGCTCGGCCTTGATGCGAACGATGGTGTTGACCAGCAGCTTGATCTTCTCTTCGAGGCGGTCGATTGATTCCAGCCCCGGGGTCGTCGTCTTGGTCGCCATGTAGAAAGAACCTCTCCAGAACCTGTCTGAACCTATCGCTGAGTCGCCGCTAAGTCTCGCGTCAGCGCGTCGATGATGTGCTGCATGCCGGCCTGCACTTCTTCGTCGGTGAGCGTGCGCTCCGGCGACTGGAAGGTGAGGCGGAACGACAAGCTGATCTTGCCGTCGGGAATGCCCGTGCCCTGGTAACGATCGAATTCGCGCACTTCGCTCAGCGTCACGGGTGCAGCCGAACGAATGGTGCCACGAACCGTCCCGGCAGACAAGGTGTCGTCCACCAGCATCGAGAGGTCGCGCACCACCCAGGGATAACGCGGCAGCGGCGTCGCGCGCAGGGTCTCGGCCGGCGCGGCGGCGGTGAGCGCGTCAAGGTTGAGCTCGCCGACGTAGACGGCGTCGCCCGACGGCAGGTCGCGCCGGTCGCCGACCCCCGAGTCGAGCAATCCGCACACGCCAATCGTGCTGCCGTTGACGGCGATCGCGGCTGAGCGGCCCTTCACCAGGTACGGCACGTCCGCTGCGACGAAGGTGAGCGTGCTCAGGCTCACGGCGGCGAGTTGTTCGACCACGCCCTTCAGGTCAAAGAAGTCGACCTCGCGGCGCGCGCCGCTCCAGTGATCGGCGGTTGCCAACCCAGTCCACGCGAAGCCCACGCCGCGTGTCTCAGCGCGGGGCGAGAAGCGCGTGCCGATTTCGAAGAGCTGCACGTCGCGGCGGCCGTGCCGGCGATTGTGGCTCACCGCATCGATCAGGCCGGGGAGTAAGCTCGGCCGCATCACGACGAACTTCTCCGACAGCGGATTGGCGAGCGCGACCGGCGAGTCGCCGGCGAGAAACGGTTCCGCCGCGATCGCTTCGACGAACGCGAATGTGATGGCTTCGGAGAAGCCCATGCCGAGCAGCGCGTTGCGCACGCGGCGATCGCGCACGATGCGCGGGTCGGATGAGGCCGGTGCCTGCTGCACGCCCGGGAAAGTGCTCGGCAAGTGCTCGAAGCCGTGATGCCGTCCGACCTCTTCGATCAGATCTACCTGGCGCTTGATGTCAACCCGCCACGACGGCGTCGTGACTGTCCAGCCGTCGCTGGGATGCCCGTCTCCGTAGGGCCCCCCTGTATGGGGGGCCACCGTGAATCCCAATGACCTCAAAATCCGCTCGACGTTCGCGTCGGGCACGTCCATCCCGAGCAGGCCGGGCAGGCGTGCCCGCTCGAGCACGAGCGAAGCCGCCGGTTGCGGGGCGGGATACACATCCTGAATGGTGCCGCTGGCCTTGCCGGCGCCAATCTGTTCCAGCAACTGGCATGCGCGCGCCATCGCCCGCGCCGGCGCAGTCACATCCATGCCGCGCTCGAAGCGCGTCGACGCGTCGGTCTTCAGTCCCAGAGCCTTGCTCGTGGCGCGCACCGATGACGGCTTGAAGTACGCCGCTTCGAAGACAATGCGCTTCGTGACGGCCGACACTTCTGAATCGGCGCCGCCCATCACGCCGCCAATCGCCTGGGCGCGCGAGGCGTCGGCAATGACCAGCATCTCGGGTGTGAGCGAACGCACCTTGCCGTCGAGCGTCGTGATCGATTCACCAGACTTCGCGCGCCGGACGACAATCGCGCCGCCGCCGAGTTTGGCGAGGTCGAAGGCGTGCATCGGCTGGCCGAGTTCGAGCAGAACATAGTTAGTGATGTCGACGACGTTGCTGATCGAGCGGATGCCGCAGGCGGTGAGGCGGTCCTGCAGCCACTGCGGCGAGGGCCCGACCGTGACGTCGGCGACCGCACCGGCGTAGCGGGGGCACAATTCCGGCGCCTCGATGGTCACGGCGACGCTGGCGCCAATGGTCAACGGCGGGGCAGCGGGCACCGTGAGCGGGCGGTTGTACGCCGTGGCAATCTCGCGCGCGATGCCGATCATCGACAGGCAGTCGGGACGATTCGCGGTGACGTCGAAATCCATAACCACGTCATCGCCATGCGACTCGAGGCCTTCGAGTGCGAGGCCGCGCACCGACAGCAGCTTGCCAATGTCTTCGGCCGGTTCGGGCACGTCCACGAACTCACGAATCCACGAGAGCAGGACCTTCATAGTCCGAACTGCTCCATGAAGCGGAGATCGTTCTCGTAGAACAGGCGGATGTCTTCCACGCCCCACTTGAGCAGCGCGACGCGCTCGACGCCCATGCCGAAGGCGAAGCCGGTGACTTCGTTGGGGTCGTAACCGACCGCTTCAAACACGGCGGGGTGGACCATGCCGCTGCCGAGAATCTCAATCCAGCCCGTGCGCTTGCACATGCTGCAGCCGGAACCCTTGCACTTGATGCACTGGATGTCGACTTCGGCGCTCGGCTCGGTATACGGGAAGAAGCTGGGGCGGAAGCGGATGCCGATGCCCGTGCCGAACAGCGCTTCGGCCATCGCGGCCAGCGTGCCCTTGAGGTCGGCGAGCGTCACGCCCTTGCCAACGACCAGTCCTTCGACCTGGTGGAACATCGGCGTGTGCGTGAGGTCGAGGTTGTCCTTGCGATAGACGGGACCGATCGCCACCAGCCGCACGGGCGGCGCGTGCTGCTCCATGTGGCGAATCTGCATGGCGCTGGTGTGGGTGCGCAACAGCGTCAGCGGCTGACCGGCGCCGATCTTCAAGGGTTCGGCGAGGTACAGCGTGTCCTGCATGTCGCGCGCCGGGTGTTCCTCCGGCATGTTGAGCGCCTCGAAGTTGTGGTAATCGTCCTCGATCTCGGGACCTTCGAGCACCTGGTAACCCAGGCGCGTGAAGATGGCGCCGACTTCATCGCGGATCAGGCTGAGGGGATGACGATGACCGAACGCGGGCCGGCGGCCGGGCAGCGTGATATCCACCGCGTTGGCGGGCCGGCGAGTGGCCGCGAGCGCGGCTTCGCGCTCAGTGATCGCGGCCTCGACTTCGTTCTTCAGTTCGTTGGCGCCGCGGCCGAACGCCTTCTTCTGTTCCGGCGTGGCGGTGGCGAGCGCCTCCATGAAGGCGGCGACCCAGCTGCCTTTGCGGCCGACCCAGCGCATCCGCAGGGCCTGCAGCTCGGCATCCGTACGCACATCGGCCAGCTCGGCGCGGAACAATTCCCGCGCCCGATCTGGGCCGATGGACGTATCGATGGGGGACACTAGGGCGCCGGAGTTGCGGCCTTGGCTTTTTCGACCAGCTTGGTAAACGCTGCGGGTTCGCGCGCCGCAAGTTCGGCCAGGCTCTTGCGATCGAGTTCGATGCCGGCGGCCTTCAGGCCGCGCATGAACACGCTGTAGGAGAGACCGTTTTCACGCGCCGCCGCGTTGATGCGGATGATCCAGAGGCCGCGGTAATCCCGCTTCTTGCGCTTGCGTCCGACGTAGGCATAGACGCCCGCCTTCTCGGCGGCCTCTTTCATGAACTTGTAGAGCTTGCTCTTGTTCTGGAAGAAGCCCTTGGTGATCTTCGAGAGCTTCTTGCGCTTCTGACGACGTACGGTACCGCGTTTGACGCGAGGCATGACTGTCCTGCTGCGAAATTGGGGGCCGGTGTGTCACCGGACTTGAGCCAGTGCTAAATGCCCTGGCGGGCGCTTCGGAGGGCTCCCCTTCATGGGGAGCCGTCCTGGGTGTCGCAGCGAAAATGCCCCAAGCCGCTGCCGCGACGCGCCCGATGTTGCTGGTCTATCCGGCTAAAGCCGGATGCCACATTCTTATTTGTACGGAAGCATCAGGTTGATCTTCCGGGCGTCGCCCGGCGTCACCACCTTTGAGCCACGCGCGTGGCGCTTGCTCTTGGTCGTCTTGCTGGTCAGGATGTGGCGCTTGAACGCGGCACTGCGCATGACCTTGCCGGTGCCGGTCTTCTTGAACCGCTTGGCCGCGCCGCGGTGGGTCTTTAACTTCTGCTTCTTCGCCATAAATCCCTATTCCTTAGCGGCCGTCTCGGCCACTTCTGGTTTCTTGGCGGCCGGCTTCGGCTGCCCCTTCTTGCCCGTCAGGATCGTGTGCATCTGATTGCCTTCTTGACGGGGCATGGTCTCGGCCATGGCCACTTCTTCAAGATCCTTAATCAGGCGCATCAAAATTCGGTGGCCAATCTCCGGGTGCGCCATTTCGCGCCCACGGAAGAAAATCGTCGCTTTCACCTTGTCGCCGTCTTCAATGAAGCGCTCGATGTGGTGCTTCTTGAACTGGTAATCATGCTCGTCCACCTTGGGACGGAACTTGATCTCCTTGACCTCGATCACCTTCTGGTGCCGCTTCGCCTCGCGGGCGCGCTTCTGCTCCTGGTACTGATACTTGCCATAGTCCATGATCCGGCAGACGGGCGGCACGGCCGTGGGGGAAATCTCCACCAGGTCGAGGCCTTTCTGCCGGGCAAGAATCAGGGCCTGGGGCGGCGGCATGATGCCCAGCTGCTGCCCCGCGTCGTCAATTACGCGAATTTCCCTGACGCGAATCCGCTCGTTGATGCGGAGACGGTCGTCACGACGAGTCGGGCGAGATCTATCGAAGGCGATAAGGTTCCTCCAGCGACAAAGATTACAAGGATAGCGCTTTAGACCGGACTTCGGCAAGCGCGTCGGTCAGGAACTGGCCGACGGGAC
>Ga0049084_10000921_pt1 | contig 11788 bp, 7 predicted proteins | sample GreLakmeON33MSRF_FD_66720 | JGI IMG/M metagenome (GOLD analysis project Ga0049084, IMG submission 66720) | Freshwater lentic microbial communities from great Laurentian Lakes, MI, USA - Great Lakes metaG ON33MSRF | ecosystem: Environmental > Aquatic > Freshwater > Lake | place: Great Lakes... | reverse complement strand
ATTCCGGCAATCTACGGCACACAACATGTTTATGCCAACACCTTTTGGGGATTATAACTATGGGTAATTCAACTCGACCGTACCCACTTGTGCACTACATTAATGACCAGCGGTGCCTGTCCGCCAAATAAATGCGGGGATTGATGCGTCACACTTCGCGGCCTACCGCGCACCACCCTCAAGCGCCCAAAACGCCTGTTTTTTGCCATTGGCAAGCCGAAAACTTTAGGGCGCGCCAACCACATACAAAAGCTTTGGTAAAACTAAAACACTCCACAAATATCATTTACCTCGAAACGGCTGCAGTCACTTGTGGCAGAGCAAAGAAGGCTACACACACTCGCGTCCATTACCGCACTATCTAATTTTTCGACTGGAGACTAGTCGCAACCCGGGGATCAACAACGGTGTACAAAATATCAGTGATCAAAGATGCTATTAACACAATAGTAGAGCCAAACATGGATGTGGCCATCAATAAATTGTAGTCGCGGGCGTGAATAGCCTCCATTGCAATCCGACCTATACCCGGCCACCCAAATATGGTCTCAATCACTATGGATCCACCAAATAAACCTGGAATTTGCAACCCAATTATAGTCAACAGCGGAAGCATAGCATTTCGAAGCACATGCACAAAGACCACTCGAAACCATTTCAATCCCTTGGCACTTGCGGAAACAACATAATCATGCCCCAATACCTCAAGCACTGCAGTCCGCGTATACCGAAGCATTCCAGCCACATACTGCACCGCCAAAGCGGTAGCAGGCAATATCAAATACCGCACATGACCCCCAAAGGAATCATCACCCGTTGGGGGGTACCCACTAATGGGAAGTACACCCCATCGAAAGGCAACCAGATACATCAGCCCAATTGCCACAAAGAAACCTGGCGCCGAAACACCGAAAAACGCAAACACAGTCAAAATATAGTCCGTGCGAGAATAGCGCCAGACCGCACAAAGAATACCCAGCCCAATGCCCATCACATTAGCCACCAAAAGAGCTAAGAACATAAGCTCGACCGTCTTGGGAATGGCCTCGAGTAGAATGGGCAGTACTGGCCGCCAATCCGAATAAGATGTCTTATACCCTAAATTTCCCTGCACCGCATTAGTCAACCAAACAACATACCTGACTGGCAGCGGCTGATCGAGGCCCATCCGATGCGCAATCTTTGCCTTTTCAGCCACGGAAATAGACACATCAGGCGTCATCAAACTACTGAGAGGATCACCCGGCGCCATATTCATTATCAAAAAATTGAGCAAGGTAATGCCCCACAACATTGGCACCACCATCAAAACCCGCCGCGCAATATATTGATACATAAATAAATACACCCAATCAGAGCGCCGCCAGTACTACCACTCTGATTGGGTGTTATCTGACTAAGAACTAAACCCTAAGCATCAAAGTGCCATTTCTCAACTTGACCGTAGAAAGTCAAATTCCCGGCCGCAGTATTACCCTCAACTCCGATCAATTTCTTAGAGTAAGCCTTGTAACGCGGCGGCTGCCAAAGCGGAATTACCCAGCAGTGGTCATTCAATGCCTTGTGAAGTTCGTTGTAGATTTTCCCGCGCTTTGCCTGATCAAATTCCGCGTCACCGGCGTCGTAGAGGTCGTCGACCACAGGATCGCTATATTTAGCGTAGTCATTACCCCTAGAATAAAAGTTGTCCTTTGTAGCCGATGGATCTGGACCCTGTGGGTACCCACCAAATGCTATCGGTAGAGTACCCTCATTCCATCCCTTCTCAATTGCGGCCCATTCACTTTGCAACACCGTCGCATTGAGCCCCACGTCCACTAAGTACTGCTGAAACGCTGCCAATACGCGACCATTAAACGCGTCCGTGTAATACGTCACAATCTGAATTTCTTTCTTTACATCCCACCCAGATTCCTTAATAAGAGCTTTCGCTTTATCAGGATCAAAATCGTGCATGTCAACACCATCAGTCGGAACCCACGCGGCATTAAAGGCCACTTTGTTCACCTTCGCGGTGCCCTTATAAATTTTATCGGCCACTTCCTCCCGATTAATTGCATGCGCGATCCCCCGGCGGATTAGGTCGTTAGTAAATACCTTAGATCCCATCGTCAACCCGTTCTGAGTAGTATTGGGTGAATATGACGCGGCAAGGTAATTTACTGATTGGATCTTGGCAATATCGTCGGGTGAGTTAACGGACATCATATCAATCTCGCCCTTCATTAAAGATATAATCCCAACATTAGGGTCCTTAATATTCCGACCAGTGTATGACTGAAGTATCGGAGCCCCCCGCCAGTAATTTTCATTAGCAGTCAGAGTAAAAGATTCTTCTCTCTTCCATTCCTTAAACTTGAACACGCCAGTGCCCACCAGCGAATCTTGCCAATAAGAAGCTCCGAGCATTTTATCTCCAGGAACATCCTTGAGCAAGTGGTAAGGGTAGATCCATATCATCGCCAAATTCTCTAGGAGCATAGGGGATGCCGCAGCCTGTACAATCTTCACAGTCAAATTATCCACTTTCACCAAGCCCGAAATATCCTTGGATGTACCCGCTTTATATTCTTGGAAGCCAAGGATATTAGACAGTCGCGACACCTGCCACCCGCTAACAGCGGGGTCCGCGAGTGTGGTGTAGGTAAATATTACGTCATCAGCTGTGAGCGGTTCACCATCATGCCAAGTTACGCCCTGCCGAAGCTTAAATACAACACTCACACCATCCGCACTCTGTTCCCATGATTCTGCCAAGTCAGGCAAAATTTCACTGAAGCCTGGGTCCATTGTAATCAACTTACTGTAAACAAAACTAGCAAAATTCCCGCTTGTGGTAAGAATGGGCGGCGGATTATCATCAAAATTAGCAGTTACTAAATCAACTTTCGCCGGCAAAGCCGTTGGTGTAACCATCACTTGCTCGACAACAGTTTTTCCTTCCTTTTCCACAATCCGCGTAACTTCAACCTCAACCGGAGCCACCGGCGCAGCAACAGGAGCAGGAGCACACGCTACAGCCAACGGCGTCGCGATACCAGCGGCCGCCGCAGTCGTAATGAACTTCCGTCGGCTAATTTTCGCTCGAACCAAATCAGATTTCTTTTCAGTCATTTTATCCTCTCTATAACTAGAACACAAACCCGAACCGCCCATTTACCACTAAGTACATTCGAAAATACCACCTCCCTTTACAAATCCAAAAACACACTCTAATTGCAAATTATGCACTATTCTATATCCCAATATTATAGTTATGTAGTGCATTTGTCAACCCCAAGTTTAGCCCTAAATCTTTGCATTTTATGCAGAAACAGCACGCTCAAACTATGAAACCGCACTTCCTTATAACCTCCTAGCCTCTCTAGTGCGACAGACCACACGCACATATCCCCTCCTGCCACCTCAATATTTCATTTGCTAAACAACCAATCTGAACCGCGGCGCCCCACCCCCGCCACCCTTGAGAACAATCAAGGTGTACAATTACCTCGCTCCTATACAATGATTAAACACATAAACACCTTAGGCACAAAACTTCCTTTCACTCAAGCTGTGCGCTGCGGCGATTTTGTATATGTATCTGGGCAGGCCAGCGTCAATCCGGACACCGGAGAATTAATAAGCGGAACGCTTGAAGAAGAAATGGCGCTATCGTTTCAAAACCTCCGCGCAGTATTAGATTCCGCAGGCGCCGGGTGGTCGCAAATAGTAAAACTCAACTGCTTTTTATGCAGGGAAACGGACTTAACCGAGTACAACCAGCTCTACCGTAGATTTTTCAGTGACCCCTTCCCCGCTAGAACAACTTTAACAAACTGCCTGCCCCCGACTGTTCTCTTCGAAGTCGACTGTGTTGCATACGCTCCACAAGCAAATCCATAGTGCTTACCTGCAACATGAAGGCTCGGAAACATAGTCCGGCATTTTGCTCAAAAAGATTTAGTAGTGGTTGCCGCACTCGAAGCGCGCAGCACTGGCAAGACCGAGAAACACCCTCGCCTGCAAACACGGCAGCTACGACCGAAACTGAATCAAAAATCTGGCAATTGACGGCTCCATGCTCTTTGAGCTGAAGAACTTATTAACTCCTAGTTGGTATACACTCAGCAAATACTCTAGCGAAAGGACACCAATGCAATTTAACAATTCAGCCCAGCTCTTCGAGAGATCCCGCCAAGTGCTTGCCGGTGGAGTAAGCAGTGATGTGCGCAAAGCTGAACTCCCGCACCCCCTGTTTTATGCCTCAGGTAAAGGCAGCCGCCTCTGGGATGTTGATGGCAACGAGTTCATAGATTACACTCTGGGGCAGGGTCCGCTGTTATTGGGGCACCAGCCAGAAACGGTGCTGGCAGCCGTCAGTGAGCAGCTTCACCGCGGCCTGATCTATGCCGCCCAGCACCAACCTGAATTAGAGCTGGCTGAACTGCTCACCCAAGTCATTCCCTGCGCCGAGCGGGTGCGCTTTAACAGCACAGGTTCAGAAGCAGTCATCACGGCACTGCGCGTTGCACGTGCCTACCGAAATCGAACCAAAGTTGTCAAATTTGAAGGGCAATGGCACGGATGGTACGACAGCGTGTTTGTGTCGACCGGGCCGCCCCTCGAAAAAAGTGGGCCCGCGCACGCCCCCACGCCAGTGCTAACAAGCCGTGGACAAGTTCCAAATGCAGCCGACAATCTAATCATTCTTCCGTGGAACGACCTAGTGCTCTTGCAAAATCTCTTTGCCAGTCGCGGCCATGAAATCGCGGCAGTCATCACCGAACCTGTGATGTGCAACTCGGGCTCCATCATGCCGCAGCCTGGATTCCTCCATGGATTGCGTGATCTATGCACCAAGCATGAAACTGCACTCATTTTTGACGAAGTGATAACCGGTTTCCGGCTGGCACTTGGTGGTGCCCAGGAATTATTTGGCATCACCCCTGACCTCGCTACCTTCGCCAAGGGAATCGCATCAGGCTTTACACTAAGTGCTGTGGTAGGCAAGGCAGAATTTATGGACTTAATTTCAACTGGGCAAGTGGCGCACGCCGGAACATACAACAGCAACCCGGTGGCAATTGCTGCCGGACTGGCCACAGTGGAATACCTAAGCAAAAATCGAGGGGCTGTTTACCCGCACCTCAACAAGATAGGTGAACAACTTCGAGTGGGAATTGCGAGCCGCCTCCAGTCTGCTGGCATTGCATCAATCGTAGGCGGCATTGGCCCGGTTGCCCAAGTCAGTTTTACAAGCCGAACAGAATTTCAAAACTATCGTGACTGGGCAGACCGAGACGTGCTTGGTTACCAACAGCTAGTGGCAAAGCTTGTAAACCTTGGCATTCGCACAATACCCCGCGGCACATGGTATGTGTCCAGCGCCCATTCCGAAGCCGACATCGACCAAACATTGGCGCAATTTACAGTGGCGCTAAACAGCTGAGAGTACAACAGCGCCACAAAAATCATAGCCGAACGTAGCCGACAATAATCAATCTGCGCCTACTGCTTTGCACCCACGCAACACTCATAGTTTTAGCCGCCATAGTAAACACTAGTGCTAACCCCATCCGGATGTGCATCACGGCAAAAACGCCTGCAGGGAATAATGCAGGTTGAACAATATGACCTGTTTGTCACATCTGACTATCGCACTGTTTATTACCTCACCGGGCTCCTCGCCGATCCGCACGCCCCAGTTCTGTTCGCGCAACACTCGGATGGAAGGACGGGTGTAATCTCGACCGCGGCTGGTGTCGCACTGTGTGACACAGAGCTTTACTTAGAATCATATTCTATCCAACGTTGCATCGAATCACCGGGGCGTGACGCCGCCGAGTTGCTCAAACAATTACTGACCGGTGTTTTATCAGGCCCAGTCCGGCGTTGCGGTGTCGAACGCGAAAGCACCGCAGGCCTTTACGAACATGTGATTACAAACACATATTCCGGAGTTGAACTTCTGGATGCATCCTTCGGCTTGCGCAAAATGCGCAAAACCAAGGATGCTGATGAAATTCTTTGCATCCGGGACAACCTTAAATTGTGCACCGTGGCATACGACGCAGCACGCGAAGTTATTGCGCCCGGCTTCACGGAAATTGACGTCTATTCAGCCATGTCCAAAGCAATTAACAAGCTGACTGGAACCACAACAACTTTCGCGGGTGACTTTGCTTGCGGCGAACGCGGAATAAAAGAAGGCGGTGCCCCGACCTCGCGCAAACTCCAAACTGGAGACCTCTACATTCTGGACATCTTTCCTGCCATAGACCTCTACCGCGCCGACACCACCCGAACATTCTGCATAGGCACACCCACGGATCTGCAGATGCAAACCTGGCAAGTGGTAATGGATGCAGTCCGCATGGGCGAAGCAATGGCAAAACCCGGGATTTCAGCAAGCACTGTATACGAAAGTATAAAACTCTTCTTGGACGCGCACCCCTCAACTGAAAAAAGTTTCTGGCACCACGTAGGCCATGGACTGGGGAACCGCGGCCACGAAGCGCCCCGCATCATACCGGGAAGCACTGACCTCTTTGAGGTCGGAGATGTCTTCACACTCGAACCGGGTGTGTATACCAGCGCACTGCAGGGTGGCATTCGCCTGGAAGACAACTACCATATGCGCAGCGACGGACCCGAAGATCTGTATAATTACTCATGGGCATTGTAAAACTCGCAACCAAGCGCATTGGCATTGCGGGTTTTTTGCATGAGTCCAATACCTTTCTAGCAGTTGCCACCGTACGCAAGAACTTTGAAGATGCAAGCCTGACAAAAGGCCCGGCAGTGCTCCAGCGGTGGACCGACAGCAAGCACGAGCTTGGCGGCTTCATCGAAGGTGCCAAGCAGTTTGGATTTATGGCTATACCCATAATGGCCACTTACGCAATCCCGGGCGGCGCTATTACTAGCGAGACTTTTGATAAATTACTTGATGAGCTTGAAGCCGAAATCGTCAAGAACCTGCCACTTGACGGCTTACTACTTGCTTTGCATGGGGCAACCGTGTCCGAGAACTTTCCTGATGCCGATGGGGAAATTAGCCGGCGCGTGCGTCAAATCGTCGGAATAAACACTTCAATAATTGCAACGCTAGACTTACACGCCAATGTCTCGGCAAAAATGGCAGCCCACACAAATGCTACAGTCATCTACCGCACCAATCCGCATATTGATCAGCAGGAACGCGGACTTGAGGCAGCAAGCCTGATGGCACGCACACTAACCCGAGAAATTACACCCGTTCAAGCATTGGAATGCCCACCAATGCTAATCAACATTTCCAGCCAATACACACAACGGGCGCCCGCAGCCCACCTTTATGACGACGCTCTGGAGGTCATGAATTGGCCCGGTATATTGTCAGCCAGTGTTGCTATGGGCTTCTACTACGCAGACGTCGAGGAAATGGGGGCATCATTTATTGCAGTCGCACACAATGACGCCGCGCTTGCAACCAAAGCCGCCAAGTGGATGGCACACCGTGCTTGGAAACGCAGGCACAGTTTTACAGGTAAAACATTTCGCCCAACCGAAGCGGTGCTAAAGGCCTCGCAGTCGGCGCAGACACCGGTTGTTTTAATGGATATGGGCGACAACGTCGGCGGCGGCAGCGCAGGAGATGGCACTATTCTGCTCCAAGAACTAATGCAGCAGGGAATCCCCAACGCATTAGTAGTTCTCTACGACCCAGACACCGTAAAGAAATGCGTAGCAGCGGGGGTCCGCAATGAGCTCACCTTGAAAATTGGCGCAAAAACCGATCATCTTCATGGAACACCCGTGACGATTACCGGAAGAGTGCGCACGATTTCAGATGGCTTATTTGTGGAAACCAAAGTCCGCCATGGCGGCTGGGGTCTTAACGACCAAGGGGTAACGGCAGTCATCGAAACAGCCGACCGACATACGATTGTAGTCACAAGCCGGCGCATGGCACCCTTGAGCCTCGAACAACTACTTAGTCTGGGAGTAAAACCAGAAACTAAAACAATCTTGATTGTAAAAGGGGTAATCGCCCCCCGGGCTGCATATCAACCCATAGCAGCCGAAATATTGTTGGTTGATACACCCGGTTCAACTAGCGCAAATCCATCAAATTTCATATACCACCGGCGTCGCAACCCACTCTACCCCTTGGAACACCACGCACTGTATGCACCGCTTTAGCGCTCATAGAGAAACCCCCATTGAAAGCCCAGTAAAATGCCCGACTAATGAACGCCGATATAGATGCATAAAAAAACATTTTTGGTCAAATATCAAATAGAAATCAAATTCGCATCGACAAGCTCCTCAACTCGCACGCTCTCACATCTCCGCTTTCGCCGCAAATAACTCCTCATGCACCGAGCTATCCTCTTGCACCACTCGTAGGCAACCGGGATATAAACTACCGTTGCGCATAATGAATCCCTATTTGCACAGTCAAAGATAACATACGAACGGCACACCTACCATGCACTACAATCCGAAACTACTTAACTTTTTCGCTTTGCCGTGCCGTATTTACCAACCCGCGCTTGAAGCGCATCACGTGACTTAACGCTCGACAGCGCTCAAAGATGTCCTCACAAGTTCTCACATATTCACCAGTACTGGCTGAGCCTCTATCCACCCATCAGCAAAATATGATCAACTGCGACCGGAATAGCGTAAGCAACACACAGTCCGGCCATTACTTTCGGAATAAACAATCACAGCATGACTACTTCTAAGAAACCAAATTCAAAAGACGCAAAATTAGCCTCTTTCTACCGCAGCCACCTCCTCGAAAATGTGATTCCATTTTGGCTGGATCATGGATTAGATCGCCAGTACGGCGGTATGCTCACATCCCTTGATCAAGCCGGCAACATTATGGATACCGATAAATCAGTTTGGTTTCAAGGCCGCGCTGGTTGGATGTTTTCCACCCTCTACAACACGGTAGAGCATCGCCCAGAATGGCTGGCAGCGTCGCGCTCGTGCGTCGAATTTACACGAAAATACTGCCATTCGCCCGAGGGAAAAATGTGGTTTACCGTCACTCAGGCGGGCGCTCCGCTAAGAATGCGGCGCTATGTTTTTAGCGAGGCATTTGCTGCAATTTCCTATGCGGCCTATGCAAAGGCCACGGGGGATCCGCAAGCTGCGCTCGAAGCGACCAAAACATTTGCAGAGTTTCTGCGCTTCAGTTTCACGCCGGGCCTGTTACCGCCCAAATATGAAAACACCCGGCCCGCGAAAGGCATTGGCGCCCATATGATTGCCATCGTTACCGCACAAGAGTTGCGAGCCAACCTAGGAGATATTCAAATCAGTGGCCAGACTTGCACTGAATGGGTCGACTGGAACATTGCTGAAATTAGACGGGACTTTATGAAGCCCGAATACGAGGCGTTAATGGAGGAGGTAGCCCTAGACGGCGCCGTATTGAACCATCATTCTGGGCGCACCCTAAACCCTGGCCATGCCTTGGAATGCGCCTGGTTCATAATGCATGAAGGCTCCCTCAGAAATAAAAATATGTACATAAAAGTAGGCCTCAAAATACTTGACTGGATGTGGGAGCGCGGTTGGGACTCCGAATTTGGCGGGCTGTTCTACTTCCGTGACCTGCACAATTTTCCCGTACAAGAATACTGGCATGACATGAAATTTTGGTGGCCGCACTGTGAAGCCATAATTGCAACCTTGCTCGCTTGGACACTCACCGGTGAACCCAAGTACGAACGCATGCATTCCCTTGCTCACGATTGGAGCTTTCGCCATTTCCCTGACCCAGTCCACGGCGAATGGTTCGGATACCTGCGGCGCGATGGAACAGTTTCCCAGCCTGCAAAGGGCAATATTTTCAAGGGACCATTTCATGTTCCACGCATGCTATGGTTCTGTAACAACCTGCTGACATAACAAATCAACGGTATAACCCGCTGGATCTCCCCGCCTTTATGGACGCGACACTAATAATTTTCGCTAGATAGTGAATGAAGAGTTTTGAAACACACGGTAGATTGTTAAGTATTCAATGCACGAATCGCCTCACCACTCGGGCACTGCCCTAATATGAACCCATATATTTTGCCGAAAAAGTTAATTCTACGAAACAACGCCCTGATTTTGATCAGCGGAATTCGCAAAAGCAAAAATTAGTCAGGCGCATGATTTAGTACACTCCCAATCGCGTAATAATAATTAATGGCTATGTTACGGAGCCTGTTGGGGTACAAACATAGGGCAATCGGGAGACAGCCCTATTCCACTACCTGTTTAAATGTTATACTCCCGCCAACAGCACAATGAACAATGCCTCATTAATTCCCCTTGCCCCACAAACTTGGGACTCAGAGATGCCGCTTCCAATACCGCGTGCAAGCTACGCTGCAGGATTAGTGAACTCCAGTCTCGTTCTAGCAGGCGGCAGTTACTGGAAAGATGACGTAGAAAAAATCCGCACTAAAGATGCTCATATATTTGATTTAGCCCAACGACGATGGCGGGAAGGATGCCCCCTCCCAGCCCCACTCGCCGAATCAGCTTCAAATGCCGACGGCCATCGACTTTATGTGGTCGGCGGACGAAATGACACAGGCATAACCCGAAGTTGCCTACAATACTACGATGACTGCTGGTTCCCGATGCCAGACCTTCCAGAACCCCGCACATTGGGAGCTCTGGCAATTTTTAACCAGAGTATTTTCTTGCTAGGTGGACTCACAATCGCTGATGACTGGGCGTCATCCACGAATCAATTTCAGGTTCTGCGTAACGGGGCCTGGACGACCCTTCCGCCGCTGCCTTCCAAGGGTATTGTCACCCATTCCGTGGCTATTTGGAAAGACACCCTAATTTGTTTTGGCGGCGCACGCATGGAAAATGGCGTGGTCACGAATTATCGTGAAATTCACTCCTACTCAATTTCCGAAAGCCGATGGCTTACAGTTGGCTATTTACCAAAAGCTCTACGCGCACTATCGGCCGCAGCGGGACCGGATGCCATATATTTATTCGGCGGATATAGCACCATGTTTGAAAAAACAATTTACAAATTTGACCCCCAAACTGGCGCAACATCAGAATTCGGACAACTTCCGCATGGAATCGCGGATTGCAAATTTTTTTATGGCGCGCCATGGTGGGTAGGGGCAGGAGGTGAGCCCGGACCTCGCGCGCGCTCAAATTGCACATGGCAAGCCACACACCATTGAAAGTCAGTCATGCCCCAACCAATTTCCCTAGCCAATACAGATTCATTCAAAGCCTAAGTAAAATAACCCATCCTGCCAATCTCGGTCAATCACCAGTTAAGTAGCCCCAATTTCTCATTTACGGGAATATTTCTAGAGCACAAATCAATTTACACTACACTTGTTCTCGAAGCTTAGATGCTGAGGATGCCACAAGTTCGCCCCGCTCCCTTAAATTCATGGAACTAAAACAAGCTGCGCCACACCAATCAGTCTAAAAGATATTTTCTACATGGCCGCAAAATTAACACTTGTACCAAAACATATTTAATTTAGGAAACATATGAAGATTACCAAAGTCGTCTTGACTCCCGTGTACATTCCCATGGAGGCACCTCTGCGCTGGAGCATGGGGGTTGAGCATGGCACAACGCGCACAATTGTCGAGCTCCACACGGATGACGGCGTGGTGGGTCTTGGTGAAACCTATGGCGGAGCTAGTACCGCTGCGCGATTCCACAGCGCCGAACCATTTTTTGTCGGGTACGATCCACTTGAAGTATCGCGCATCATTAAAAATTTTGAAGTGTTTAGGACCACTAGCGAACAGTCTGCACTAACAA
>Ga0049084_10000919_pt1 | contig 11814 bp, 10 predicted proteins | sample GreLakmeON33MSRF_FD_66720 | JGI IMG/M metagenome (GOLD analysis project Ga0049084, IMG submission 66720) | Freshwater lentic microbial communities from great Laurentian Lakes, MI, USA - Great Lakes metaG ON33MSRF | ecosystem: Environmental > Aquatic > Freshwater > Lake | place: Great Lakes... | reverse complement strand
ACTGCCATTGCGGTCGGACAAGCGGTAGCGGACCTGGGGGAAAAGCGCGGCCTCACCGCTACTCAGATGGCGTTGCTGTGGTGCAAAGAACAGGCCGGTGTAACTGCGCCCATCATTGGCCCCCGCACCATCGAACAACTCCAAGACGCCCTAGTGATTCTCAATCACACCCTCGACCCCGAGGCGCGTGCCGCTTGTGACGCCTTGGTCTCGCCGGGCCATGCGGTAGTCGATTTTCTCAACACTTCAGGGTGGAGTAAACCGCTAGTTGTTGCGGCCGGCGAAAACCCCTAACCCCATTGGCATTTAGCCGAACTTTCGGGCAAACTAACGGGGTCAAGTAACCGTAATTTTCAACCCTGAGGAGAAATCATGGGGAAAGTAAAAGCCATCGGAAAAATCGCTGCCATTCTTGCCGCTATTGGGGGAGTTATTTTCTTCTGGCGCCGCAAGCAGAACCAGAGCCACGACAGCGGATACTCCTCGCCGTCGAGCACTTCTTCTGACCTCTAAACCGTTTAATAAATAAATGGCTTACCCCGAAGGCATCGGGGTGGTCGATCTCATGATCGGCTTTCCTATGCGTGATCGTAAAGCCACTTATCGATACCTTGAGCGCGGCATAAAAGATTCGGAAACTAAAGAGTCGTTCACATTTCTTGCCGAGTACATGTTCAAAGATGTTCCCGAGGGGGCGAAAGAAGAAATAGATCCGATCGACGAAGCCTTGGCCGCGATGGATTCGTGCGGGGTGCAGCGAGGATTGTTTGGGTTAAGTGGCGAAACCCTTGAAGCGAAGCGTCGCTACCCCGACCGAGTAGACATCTCGCTCGAAGTTGACCCCAACGACGTTATGGGCACGATTGCCAAAATTCGTTCGGCCGTAATTGACACCGAAATCAAAGCAGTGTCGGTGTTCCCCGCAGGGTGTTTGCCCCAAGTGCCCGTTGACGACCCCAAGATGTACGCGATTTACGCGACCTGCATCGAACTTAATATTCCGGTGATAGTTAATGCCGGAATAGCGGGGCCACGCTTCCCCTCTGATTGTCAACACGTAATGCGCTTCGACCAAGTTTGCTACGACTTCCCCGACCTGAAAATCGTCATGCGCCACGGGGCCGAACCGTGGGAGGAGCTAGCGGTGAAACTGATGCTCAAATGGCCCGGCCTTTACTACATGACCTCGGCGTTTGCGCCTAAGTATTACCCCCGAGCGATTATCGATTACGCCAACACGCGCGGCGCGGACAAAATTATGTACGCCGGCTACTACCCAATGGGGCTTAGTTTAGAACGCATCTTCGCCGAGTTACCGGAAGTGCCTTTTCGCGACCATGTTTGGCCCAAGTTCTTGCGAGAAAATGCGCTTAGGGTATTTAATCTCTGAGCAAAAATTGGAGCGCGTTATCTACGAACCGTCAAAACTAAGAACCACGGTGCCGGTCATCATCGACCCTAGGGTTCCACCGTCAGTAATAAAGTTTTCTCCGGTGATGTAAGAAGCGGCCCTGCTGTTAAGAAAGATGAGTGGGTAAGCCTGTTCTATCGGAGTAGAACGGCGACCCATTCCCGCAGTAAACATATCGATCATCGCTTTACCGGCGAAATCTTCAAAGGCTGGCATCATCGGGGTGTCGGTTGGTCCAGGGCTAATGCAGTTAACCCGAATGTTGCGCTCGGCCAACGCTTTGGCCGCGTACATAGTCCAGACGATGATCGCCTCTTTCGAAGGGGCGTAACCGCTGGCAATAGCTTCGGGGTTGGCTTCACACCACGCCTTGGCGCTCGCAAAGTCAGGCGTGGTTACTAACGGCATCCACTTTTCGATGCTTTGGAGATAGCCACTACCTGCGGTTGACGAAATGCTGGCAATCGCTCCGCCGGTCGGCATGCGGTCGGCGCACAACTCGGCTAGGTGACGCATAGCGACAAAGTTGACCAACATCGTGTCGAGGTCAGAAAACGGCGGGCCGGGAAGACCGGCACAGTTGAAGAGGGCGTTGATGGGGCCACCAATTTTTTCGATGGCCGCGGCGCTGGCGTCGGGGTCGCGCAAGTCGACTGCTTGTTGACTGGCTACTTGCACGGGAGCGTCTTTGAGGTCGATGACATGCACTTCGGCACCGAGGTCGACGAGTTCACTAACCGCAGCCGCTCCCATTCCGGAGCCCCCACCACCGGTGACTACTACTCGCATTCCCTCGTAACTCCAGACTGATGCCATAACTAACCTTTCGTCAATTGATCGGCTGGCCAACCCCAACCGCGTTGTACCGAAGACTAGCGGGGTCGAGCCGAGAGCAAAAACTCCTAGACTGGCCTTTCCTGCCACTCGTTCGTGAGACGCAGATGACCAAAGGACTAGATTTGCGCGGTCAATACAGTCACGCAGTATTTTTTGATCTCGATGGGGTCATTATTGATTCAGCCCCCCTCATAATTGACATTATTCAAAAAATGCTAATTGACCGAGGCTTTACGGCTGACTCGGAACTGATTAAAAAGTTCGTAGGGCCTCCACTAGAAGAATCGTTCGCGATTCTATTGGACTCAATTGGTGAACCATCAAATAATCAAAATGCCGCAGAGTGGTCTAAAGAGTTTCGGAGTTTTTATCAGACTCGCTATCAAGAGACAAAAACATATAAAAAAATTGATGAAATGCTTTTAGAAATATCAGAAAAACTACCGTGCGCTATTGCCACATCAAAATCGCAAGAGTTTGCAAATGCGATATTAAAAAATCTTAAAATTGATCATTTTTTTACAGTCGTAGCAGGAACTGAGCCTCACTGGCAAGACAAAAGCAAATTAACGGTACTTAAAAATGCTTTAAGTTCTTTGAACGTTGCTCTTCATACTAATCTTACTGGTAAAAATTGTATTATGATTGGAGACAGATACCATGACATTGAAGCCGCAAATGCCCTAGCAATGGTTTCAATTGGAGTTACATGGGGTGTAGGTGAACACGAAGAAATCATTAATTCAGAACCTGATTTTATCGTTGATAAACCAAGCAGCGTTACTAAACTGATACCAATAATAACTAAAAATAATAACTAAAAATAATAATAAAAGGAGAATTGTAAATAAATGGCAACTCTAGATAAAACTGAAAAAGTAAAGGAACTTGGTCGATCTTGCCCAATATGTGAAAACTTAAACGGGCGCATTCTTCACTCACAAGAAATTGCTGCTCCTGATGAATTCAATATCTCACCAAAATTTGACATCGCTGAGTGCACAAGATGTGGAATGATCTTCGCTGATACCAGAATTGCGCAAGAAGCGCTTGATGATTTATACCGAGATCACTCTAAATATGCCGACACCTCTATATTTGTTTTGCCTGATGCTGAAAACAAAAATAGTTCAGCTAAATCGGAGTCCGGGTCTGATGAGCCCCCCGAAGCACCATGGGATCTTGCGCGATTAAAGCAAACTGCGCAATACATTGCGGCAGTTGTCCCCGATAAAAATTCTCGTATCCTTGATGCCGGTTGCGCTACTGGAGCCCTTCTGGGATTTCTTGCCGACCAAGGATTCGCGAACTTAACGGGTCTAGACCCGTCACCAGCAGCAACTGCCACCGCAGCGAAAAGAGCAGTCGGCATAACGGTGGTAACCGGATCTTTCCTTAACCCTCCAGTTGATTTTGGACCTTTTGATCTCATCATTCTTTCTCACGTTCTTGAGCACATTACAGATGTTGGAGGCGCCGTAAGTGCACTACGAGACTTGCTGGCACCCGGCGGATCTATTTACATAGAAGTCCCTGATGCCGCTCGCTATGTTGACTACTTGGTCGCACCATTTCATGATTTCAATACTGAACATATAAATCATTTTTCACTTTCAATGCTCAATCGCTTACTAGCAGATCAAGAATTTGAGATTAAAGATAATAAGTCTACAACGGTATATTGCTCGCCAAACAACGAGTACCCTGTCATCTTCGGTATATGGAAAACCGCTAGTGGTAAGTCTGTTAAAAAATTAACTGCGGGTGACGAAGCCTTGGCTAAAGGCGTACGCCACTACATCATTAAATCGCGTGAACTTCTGAACCAAATTGATGCAAGACTACGCGATGAGATTTTGTTAGAAAACCCAGTAATGATTTGGGGAGCAGGACAACTGTCGATGAAACTAATACGCAATACCGTCCTCGCCGAAGCTAATATCATTGGGATAATAGATAGTTCACCCCAAAAACAAGGCTTGCACTTTGGCGGAGTTGCAGTGATCTCGCCCGAAATGACGATCGCACAAACTAGCCCAATTGTTATTGGTTCTATTCACCATTCTGCCGCAATTGGTAAAGCTGCAACAAAAATCTTAGGTGAAGACCGCCAACTTATTTACCTATAGTTTTGTATCTCTAAGAGTTTAGTAAAAGTTTTAAATTTAAAATTCCAGCTTTATTGTTCATTAAAACCGACAGCACTTCGCTCAATAAAAATAGGCCGGCTGCGGGACTCTTCATATATCATCCCGATATATTCGCTCAGCAAGCCGAGTAATAGAAACAAAAAACCCGCCAGTAACAGGCTGAGAGAGACAAGCGTTCCAAAACCTGGAAACGGTACCCCAAAAAATAAAGCCTTGACCGTAAGAATCGCAAGGGCAATGAAAGATAGGAGTGATAAGCCGATACCAAAAAAGGGGATTGTCTTAAGTGGAAGCCGTGAGCTAGTCAAAATTCCTTTTACAGCAAACCCAAGCGTTGGAATAATTTTATACTTTGAATCCCCGCCGTAGCGCTCGGGGCGATCATAAACAACGCCGATTGAACGAAATCCCAGCCATCCAAACATTGCTCGAACCATTCGATTGCGCTCACGGAGATTGTTAAAGGCCTCGTATACTTTACGATCGACCAGACGAAAGTCACTTACATTTCTAGGGACACTTCCAGAGGTAACTTTATTTATTGTCCAGTAGAAAGCACTGGCGCATATTTTTCGAAACCAGCTTGAACCAATACGGTTTTCGATTTTTCCATAGATATTTTCATAACCGGCTTCCCACTCTTTGATCATTAAAGGAATCACTTCAGGGGGATCTTGAAGATCAGCACTCATAATTACCGCCGCATCTCCAGACGAGCGAAGAAGCCCCGCCGTCATACCCCCTTCCATTAGAAAATTCCGCGACAGTTGGATGATCTTAAAACGGTCATCACTTTCACGAATTTTCAATAGTTTTTCATAAGTATCATCAGCAGAACCATTTTCTACTATCACCACTTCGAATTGATAACTAGGCAAGCCTTTAAAAACTAACTGCAGCCGACGGGCTAGCTCATCAATACAATCAGACTCGTTATAGGCAGAAACTACCACCGAGATAAGCGGGCGATTAGAATTAACTGTTTGACTCATGCCAGTTTCCACACAACGCACTGTCCAGTCCGCAAATAAAATGGAGTTTCGGGTCTGCTGGCAAAAAACTCATCAACCGCCTGCTTTGCTCCAGGGCAAGAGCGCTGACCGTAATCATCGAATACTAAAACTCCACCTGTTGATAAACGTGGATAGAAAAAGTCACAACAGTCTAAAACTGACTGGTATATATCGACATCGATGTGGACAAATGCAAATTGGTGCTGAGCAAAAGGAGTCGCAGTCGCTGGGAAAAACCCTGCCACTGGAATTGCATTGGGCCAAGACGAAAGCAATTTTGTAACTGCCGCAAGCGATGTATCAGAAAAATCACCTTCTTTGTGGAGATCACGAATTGAATCAGCGGAGTCGGGCATACCAGCAAAAGTGTCGAACATTAATACGCTTCGATTGCTTTCAGAAAAGATTGATCCGAGCAGCCACGCAGTTCCCCCTTTATAAACTCCGATCTCAGCAATGTCGCCCGTAATAGTGCGCACTCCACTAGCAGTCTGGTAAATCGTAAATAGCGCTTCTTCGGTTAATAGAGTGAAAGGCTTAACATTCGAAATAAGTTTTTGAAAAACAAGATCATCTTCCCATAAGTGAATAGGATTTGGACCACCAATCATGATTCGCTGCAAAGTTTTATTTTTTGATAACACTCTCAAAATTCGCAGTCCGAGCTCTGTACTCCCAATACGATCAGCTGCGCCACGAAAAAAAGATGAAAGAGCTGAGACTTTTTTTTCGCTAGTCGTCATTAGATGAATTTAAACACTTGCTTGGCGATCTCAGGTGGCAAATCGGGAGTCATTAGATGAAGCGGTTGTGACACCATGCCACCGTCGGAGGTAACCATACTGGTAATCTTAGGGAAATAAGTTTGCTCAGGGTCGACATTAAGTATCAGCCCTAAAGGACCGGGTTGACTCAAAGCCGCCAGAACCTCACGCGAAGTCTCCCAATCGGGACCTAAGTTTAAAATGGGGATACCGTAAGCACCAAACAATTGCTCCCAATCAGGAAATCCGAGTCCCGTCTCAATATCACAGCCGAGGTAATGGCCGCCCATGTGATTTTTTTGGGTCATGCGAATCGAAGCGTAACCTTCGTTGCTCATAACAAACATTTTTAGATTGAGCGCATTGACCGAAACGGTGGCTAGTTCTTGCAGATTTTGACAGAAACCACCGTCGCCCTCGATAGCCAACACGCGACGATGAGGATGAGCAAGCGCAGCACCAATAGCGCCACTGAGTCCGTAGCCCATGCTGGCAAGACCTTTATCGGTTATTACGATCTGACCCAATTTTTGTAAAAACGACTGCATAGCCACCGCATTCGCACCACCACTACTACAAGGAATGACAATGTCAGTCGGGGTAGCCAGATCTGAAAGGGCAAGATAAAAATCGTAGGGAGACACATATCCATCTCTAGTTGTATTTGTTTCTTCACTAAGTGGAAGCAGTTCTTTGACAAGGCGGCAAAAGGAAACCCAGTCACTGTATTCGGAATAACTGTGTTTTGCTAGTTCTTGCAAGGCGTAATTGGCATCACCAGTGATTCCAAAATCAACTGCCGGGTGTCCTTTTTCTAATTCACAAGGATCAATATCAAATTGGACTATTTGTGCTTTCGGAGCAAAGCCTTGCCAATTAAAACCTGTCTGCTGAACTCCAAGTCGCGTACCAAACGCAACGATGAGGTCAGATTGCTGCAAGATTATATTGGCGTAACGTTGACCCCAAGTGTTGGGCCTACCGAAATAGAATTCCTCGTCAGCGCCAATCCGATCGGCACCGTTCCAAGTTGTCATTACTGGAACCCCTAAAGACCCGAGCGATGTGGGTAGAAGTTGCGTAGTTGAACGATTGACTCCCCCGCCAATAAGCCAAACTGGCCGCTCGGCGTTTCGCATCAAGTCGTAAACTGTGGGAATTGCCTTCTTTACAACACCTACCGTGCTTAAAAGATAAGACTGATTTGATTTCGGATTGTCATCAAAAATCATCTCATCACTGGAAACGGGAGCGCCTTGAGCATCAAGACACACTTCAATAAATACTGGACCAGGCCTCCGATCGGTTCCACGATGAACGATCTCAACGAACTCATTGCGCGGTATTGGTTTTTCGATACGAACAGCAGCAACGGCAATCGGAGCAACGAGAGCAACACCATCAACTTCTTGTATGCCGCGCTGGCGCAGCTTAGAACCCGCGAGATCGGTGCTTTTAACTTGCCCACCAATGATAAGCAACTCTCGACTTTCTAAATATGCGCCCGCCACAGCAGTTGTAATGTTGGTTAAGCCGGGTCCGGCTGTAACTAAAGCAAAGGCGCGGCCGTCACGATCTGACTCATTGAAATATTCGGTGGCAATTCCCGCGGCAACTTCATGGACAAAGGGAATGCATTTCAGTTGACCTCTAGCCGCATCAAGTAAATGCATAATATTGCCACCGGCCACAAAAAAACAGTGCGTGTATCCATCTTCGCAAAGCCAGTCAATTAAAAATTCGGCATACTTAGCCGAAACTTTGGAATTTTTCATGATTGTATTAATCGGGCTGAAGACCGCGATTGAAAATTTTCGCACGCAAGGCTGAGTTGCGTGAATAAGGATTATCTAATGAATCAAGCGTAAGAGGCTGACCTTTAGAAATTGCGACTTTTATTTCTTCACCGGCAATTAACTCGCGACACGAAAGTTGCCCTTTAAGAAGAGGAACAGCAAGTACAAAATCGCCATCAGCCAATTTATGCCCGACAGAAAGGTCGCGTGCTGCGTACACTCCCCTAACCAGACCATCTAGATATTCCACTTCTCGTTCAGAAGGGATCCGCTTAAAGGTCCCGGGTGGTCCACACATTTCTTTGGCTTTAGCAAATGCTCGGAACCATTCGTCGACTTGCTCAGGCAATGAACAGTAAGGAGAGACTTCAATTCCATCATCTTCAATATCTACATGGCGCTCAAAAGTTCTCGCCCCCAGTGCGTAAGCAAGCAACATAGAAGAATTCCAATCATGATACTCATGAGTTGAAAATCCCACTGTTATATCTGGATACCGTTTTTTTAAAAAACTGATTTGATTGAGTTCTAATTCTGAATCTTCACTGGGGTAGAGAGAGACGCAATGATTAAGGGCCAGAGGAATTCTACGATTAGAGAAAAATGTCACTAAGTCGTCTATATCCTTAAGTGACGAACCGCCGGTTGATGCTATTACCGGTAGTTTTGTTGTTGCGATTTTCTCGATGAGAACCCAGTCATTAAGATCAGAACTTGCCAACTTAATCAAAGGCATATCCATTTCAACACAAAAATCTACCGACTGCTCATCAAATGGAGTAGCCATGGGAATACAGCCACTTTTTTTAATAGCTTGAACCAGAGTTATAATATCTTCCTTAGGCATTTTTGTATCTAAAGTTTTCTTTATATAGCGGATATCAGTTCGCGATTTGTAATCAGCATGAATAAAAGAGTCGACGTCACGAAACTGAAGTTTGATAGCCGCGCGGACATTATTATAACGAACAACTTTAGAAAAATCGCTGATAATTTTTAACCCGCGATCTACTCGTCCCCAGTGGTTATTAGCCAACTCAAGTACAAACAGCTCGTCAAAAATATTTCCGTAAATCGTCATGAGTCCATACTTTAGTTGCTTTCATGGCAGTATATTTTTATCTAGAAACACGCTATTCTTAAAAGAATATCAGCCAGTACCGCTCAGGTTTTAGGACGACATAGACGAAGCGCAACCTAAAGGAAAGTCAACTTGGGCTGATAGGTATATTTCTATCTCAATACTGCTAATAAGTCTTTGCTTTATCACAATATCTATATTGAACTATGCGGTAAATCCGATGCGGCAAAGAGTCGGCAAATTAGCAAAGTAGATATTTTTAGGTGCAGTACAAGTCGATTTAATACAAATTCTTATATCAATGTTTACTCAATTTAGTAATACCACTCAATGGTTCTCGAGATTGCTTCCGAAAGTTCAACTTGCGGTTTGAGTCCAAGTTCATCTAGGGCTCGTTTAACGCTAGGAACATAACGATCGATTGAACCCGTCGTGCGCGGTTTAGCAATTGTTACTGCCGGTTTGGGGCTAAACCCAGTTGCTACGACTTGTGCCAAATCGTTCATAGTGATTGCCGCAGACGATCCGACATTGTAAGGACGACTTGGCTCACCCTTAATAAGAATCGTCCAAAGCCAAGCGACTAAATCGGAGGCGTAAAGATAGGAACGCACGGTAGTGCCATCGCCTTTAACTTCGATTGGTCGTTTGGCTATGCCGTCACGAATGAAATTACCGATAGCAAAGTGGCGATCAAGAGGAAGATGGGGACCAACAAAGGCGTAACATCGAGCAATCTTCATTTGCAGGTTAGTGCTAGTGGCGGCTCTTAGACACCGTTGCTCGGCCTCACGTTTACCGCGAGCGTAAGCAGTTAGCGAATCGGTATTTTCATTTTCTGTCCACCAGTCCTCAGTGACAAATTCAAGATCGGGCGGCTGACGACCGTAGACTGCGCCTGAACTAGTAAGGAGAAAAGGTATTTTTCCCGATTCACTCGACAAGGCGATCACGTGGTCAGTACCAGAAACGATGGTAGAAAACATCGTTTCTGGGTCATTATGTTCAAGGTCGGCACTAGCACTGGTGGCAGCGTGAATAACTGCATCGAAAGATCCGAGATCAGCAAGAGGATTTAGAACATCACCTTTAACCAGACTTACAAAATCATTTTCAGCCAGGCGAGGGGATCGACGCCGAAAAGAGTCAGGGTCGCGAGTTAACACTACTAACGAAGAATTTAAATTAAGTCGATTATTGATATGCGTGAAAGACTCCAGTAGCCAAGTACCAAAAAAGCCCGTTCCTCCGGTAATAAAAATTCGCGCGTTAGCGAGATCATTCCAGACCGAACGAGTGGTCTCTAAAACGTCTTCAAGATCGCGAGTAGGTAGGTCAGGAGAGATAGTCATCTACAGAATAATAGGCTGAGCCAGCGTTTTCGGGCTTGTCGGCTAGATAACCGGCGAGAAGTAGAATGCAGGTCGATACTTTTTTAGAAACGCATAGACATTAACCCAAAACTAACCAAGGAGTGATGTGAAAGCGGTAATCTTGGCCGGGGGTCTCGGCACTCGTTTGCGAGAAGAGACCGAGTTCCGACCCAAACCTATGGTCGAAATTGGTGGTCAGCCAATTCTGTGGCACATCATGAAAATTTTTTCACGCTACAACGTAAACGAGTTTGTTGTATGCGTGGGATATCGCGGCGACATCATTAAAGATTATTTCGCTAACTACGAAACTCGTAGCAATGATTTCACAGTTCAATTGGGATCAACTAAAAAAATTGAATTCCATGACGCCCACCTTGAAGCAAAATGGACGGTAACCGTGGTTGACACTGGACAAGAAACTATGACGGGGGGACGAGTAAAACGCATTGAGCCCTACATTGGTAATGAGCCGTGTTTGGTTACTTATGGCGACGGTTTGGCCAATGTAGACGTTGATGCTCTGCTGGCTTTTCATCGCCAACACGGGCGACTTGCCACTATGACAACGGTGCGACCTCTCACCCGCTTTGGTGTGGTCGACTTGGCCGAAGACGGAACAGTAAAACAATTTAGGGAAAAACCTCAAACTGACGAATGCGTGAACGGTGGATTTTTTGTGTTCGAACCAAAAGTTCTCCGTGACTACATTGGAATCGAAAGCGTATTAGAACAAGAACCTCTAGAAGCGCTGGCTCGAGACGGTGAGTTGATGGCCTACCGGCACGAAGGATTTTGGCAGCCTATGGATACCTATCGCGAGTTTACGATGTTGAACGAAATGTGGGATGCCCACGAAGCACCTTGGAAGGTTTGGTAATAATGCGCGCGTTGGTTACGGGAGCAACCGGAATGGTTGGAGCATGGCTAACGCGACGGTTAGTGGAAGATGGCCACTATGTAGTGACACTGGTTCTCGACGCGGATCCCCAGTCTGAGCTATTACGCAGTGGAACGCTTAATCGTGTGAGCGTTGTAAACGGAGCTCTGGAAGATTTTTCGGCAGTTGAACGGGCAGTAGTTGCCCACGAAATAGATACCGTTTTCCACTTAGGGGCACAAACCATTGTAAGTACGGCTTATCGTGCTCCACTGGCGACGCTTGAAACTAACGTACGCGGTACTTGGAATGTTCTTGAAGTGTCTCGTTTGCACCAAGATCTGGTTAGACGCACAGTCATCGCGTCAAGCGATAAGGCCTACGGAGAACAATCGGTATTGCCCTATACCGAAGAAACTGGCTTGAGCGGTCGTCAGCCTTACGAAGTATCCAAATCGTGCGCAGATCTCATTTCACGTTCCTACGCCGAAACTTACAATTTACCCATT
>Ga0049084_10000916_pt1 | contig 11817 bp, 10 predicted proteins | sample GreLakmeON33MSRF_FD_66720 | JGI IMG/M metagenome (GOLD analysis project Ga0049084, IMG submission 66720) | Freshwater lentic microbial communities from great Laurentian Lakes, MI, USA - Great Lakes metaG ON33MSRF | ecosystem: Environmental > Aquatic > Freshwater > Lake | place: Great Lakes... | reverse complement strand
GACTCGATCCAAAGCCGGGGGCAGGTCCGGTTGGTACCTGACGCTGATGTCATGCAAACGTATATGGCCTGTGGCCCTGTCGCAATGAAACTCACCGCCGGTTTCAACCGGGGTATCGTTTATCAGTTCGAGGGCGCGCTCTAAGGCCGCCAGTCCGCGGGTCAACGGGCCGGCCACCTCGGACAAATGTTTGATCGGGTTGACCAGCATGAGCATGCCGGTCACAAAAGCCGCAAAGCCGCCCACGCTCATATGGCTTTCCTGACTTTGCAGCAAGGCGATGCTGATGACCGCAGACAGCGCCACCGCCGAGAGCAATTGGGTCAATGGCGTGATACCGGCATTGGCGATGGTGGTCTTGAGTGCCAGCCGAACCATGGACTGGCCGCGTTGCCTGAAACGTTCAATTTGCATGGGCTGCGCCGCGTGCAAACGGATTTCACGGTGGGCAAGGGCGGTTTCTTCTACCGCATAAGACAAATGGTCAGTGGCTTGTTGGGTGTTTTGGGTCAATTTGTACAAACGTTTGCTAAGCACCTTCATCAGCCAGGCCACAGACGGGATCAGCAGGGCCACGATCAGGCTCAATTTCCAGTTCAGGTAGAGCAAATAACCAATCAGTGCAATCAGCGTCAAACTGTCTCGAACCACGCCAATTGTTGAGCCGACCAACGTCTGGGCGCCGATTTGCACTTCAAACACCAAGGTGTTGCCGAGAGCGCTGGCGTTTTGTTGTCTGAACAAGCCCAGGGAAGCATCCTGCAAACGGTTAAACATTTGCATTCGCAGTGCCAGCAAGCCGGTTTGCGTGGCTTTGGTGATGGCGACCTGGCCGATGAACATGCCCATGCCGCGCACCCCGAACAAGCCGATCAGTGCGACCGGCACCAGCCAGACAGGGAAATCAGTTTGCTGGAAGCCCTTATCCAGCAAAGGTTGCAGCAATGCCGGCACCATGGGTTCGCAAACCGCCACCAAAGCCATACAGGCTACTGCGGTGACCCATGCATAGGTCGGATGAATAAAATACCGACCACAGCGAATCAGGCGACTTAAAAAAAGGGGTTGAAGGCGCATTGGCTACTCAAACATTGTCAACTTCAATTATCACCTTTGCCGCCGGTCTGCTTGTTAGAATAGTAATACTCCACTTAATTTGAAAAAATATGTCACGGTCTGCTAATTTTTTATTCACGCTCGTGTTTTTTATTTTTGCAGGCAGCAACCTGGCGCATGCCGAATTCAAAGTGGAAATTTCGGGTGTAGGTATCACTCAAATACCTATCGCTGTTTCTGATTTCCGCGGTCAAGAAACTTCGCCGCAAAAAATTTCTGCCATCATCACTGCAGATCTAAAGCGAAGCGGCCAATTCAAGAGTTCACCAACCGGCGTTTTACTGGATGAAAACAGCCACCCTGACTTCAACACCATCAAGCAAAACAATATCGACGCAGTATTGACAGGCAGTATCACCAAGTTGGCCGACGGCCGCTTTGATATCCGCTACAGATTATGGGATGCAGTCAAGAGCCAGGATCTCGGGGGGCAGAGTTTTATTGCCATGCCTGGTGACTTGCGTTTGGTGTCTCACCGGATTGCTGACCAGATCTATGAAAAATTGACGGGTGACAAAGGCATTTTTTCTACCCGTATCACCTACGTCACCAAACAAAACAACCGGCATATGCTGTGGGTGGCTGACGCCGATGGTGAAAACGCCCAGGCCGCGCTCACCAGTCCAGAGCCCATCATCTCTCCGTGCTGGGCACCCAATGGGAATGAGTTAGCCTATGTTTCGTTTGAATCACGTAAGCCCGTGGTGTACGTACACGATGTCGGTTCAGGTAAACGCCGGGTTCTGGCCAATTTCAAAGGTTCCAACAGTGCGCCCGCATGGGCACCTGATGGCAAGAGTTTGGCTATTGCATTGAGCCGTGACGGCGGCACTCAGATTTTTATTCTGGACGCCAAGGGCGGTGAGCCCAGGCACATTACCCAATCCCCGAGTATTGACACAGAGCCTGTGTTTTCACCTGACGGTTCAACTATTTACTTTGTCAGCGACAGAGGCGGGTCACCCCAAATCTATCGTGTACCGGTCAGCGGGGGAGCTGCACAACGGGTAACTTTTTCCGGGACTTATAACGTTTCACCTGCGCTCAGTCCCGACGGACGCTGGCTCAGCTTTGTGTCTCGTGAGGCCAATGGTTATCGGGTTCAGTTGATGGATTTATCGACTGACAAGCTCACTTCATTGACAGAATCCTCGCAGGACGAAAAACCCAGTTTTGCACCCAACAGCAAGCTGATCATGTATGCCACCAAAGCTTCATCACGAGAAGTTTTAATGACGATTACACTTGATGGCAAAATAGGAACAAGATTAGCGGGACAGTCCGCCAATATTCGTGAACCCCATTGGGGACCCTTTTTAAAACCGTGATAAATGGAGTATTACCTGTGAAAAAAATTATTTGGTCTCTACTGATCGTCTGCCTGCTTGCAGCCTGCGCTTCGGGCGTGAAACTCAGTGATGTTCCTGTCGAAGACAAATCTGGTGCACAAGTCAATAATTCCCAAGGCAAAGACGCTGACAAGGCTTCTAAATCCCCCAATTCATCTTCATCTTCAGCAGGAGCATCATCTTCTTCCAACGCTGCCAACAATAGCAACGTCGGCACTGCGCCAGCCTCCAACTTGCCTGAGGCAAAACAACCAACAGCACCTGCTTCCGGTAACGCACCTGCTTCCGCTAACGCACCTGCTCCCGTTAACGCACCGGCTGCTGCTGATGCCGGTATAGCGGGTCCTGCAAATGCGGCCAAGGTCATTTATTTTGACTACGACAGTTACATCGTCAAACCTGAGTTTCAAGCTGTGATTGAAGGCCATGCGCAGTTTTTGAAATCCAGCCAGCGCGCCAGAGTGTCAATCGAAGGCCATACGGATGAACGCGGTAGCCGTGAGTACAACCTTGCCTTGGGTCAAAAACGTGCTGACGCTGTTCGCCAAAGCCTGACCCTGCTGGGTGTAAGCGCTGCGCAAATTGAATCCGTCAGCTTCGGTGAAGAAAAACCTGCAGTTGCCGGTAGCGATGAAGCTGCTTATGCAAAAAACCGACGGGCTGAATTCTTTTACAAATGATTAAGCGGTTTAAATGGTTCTACATTTGCCTTCTCCTGCTGAGCGGGGGAGTGGCAACCGCTCAGGTTTTTCCTGACAACGAAGCCCGCAGAGCCATTCTTGATTTGCGGGCTGAGGTTAAAAGAATCACTGAAGACATTAAAAAAATCTCCGATGACACAAAAAGATTTTCTGAAGAGAACAAAAAGAACATTGACAAACTTCAATCGGAGAAACAAGTTTCTGATCTCAAACTGGAGAAGGCGAATGATGTGATTGCCAGATTGCAGCAGTCTGTGCGCGACTCGCAGCTCGAGGCTTCTAGGCTCCAACAGGAAATCGACAAGCTCAACCGCGTACAAAATCAGGCGGTGCTTCAATTGAAATCCGATAGCGAAGCCTTGAAGCAGCAAATTGCCGAGTTGCGTGGCGAGCGTGAACAGTTAAGCCGTGACATCAGCGTGGTTCAGCGCAATCAAAAAGATTTGACAACCGGGATTGAGGACAGGATATCCAAAATCGATCAGCGCTTCAGCAAAATTGAACCGCTGATGGTGAAAATTGATGGTTTGGAATTTCAATCTGAACAAGCTGAGAAAAAAGATTACGAACTTGCCTTATCCACATTCAAGCGGGGTGAGTACACCGGCGCAGTCAATGCGTTCACTGTATTTCTGCGTAAATATCCCAATAGCGGCTTCAGACAAAGCGCTTTGTTTTGGGTGGCCAGTGCCAAATTCGTCAAGGGTGACTATGTTGACACGACCAATCAGCTCAGAGCCTTTTTGAACATGAACGAAACCCATAACCGCTATCCTGAAGCCATGTTGACATTGGCTAATGCTCAAATAGAACTCAATCTCAGTCTGGATGCGAAAAAGACCTTGGAAGATCTGATTCGCGACTACCCGAGTTCTGAAGCTGCCAAAGCCGCTACTGAGCGCCTCGCCAAACTCAAATTACCTTGATTCCGTATTCCTCTGAAGCTGACGTGACTGAACGTCGTTTCAGCGGCATGAGCCGTTTATACGGTGCTGCCTCAGCCCGTCGCATGCAGCAAGCGCATATTGCAGTGATTGGCATCGGCGGCGTTGGTTCTTGGACCGCAGAGGCGCTGGCACGCAGCGGCGTCAATCGCTTGACTTTGATAGACATGGATCATATTTCCGAGTCGAATATCAACCGGCAGCTGCATGCGCTGGTCTCCACCTTGGGACAGGCCAAGGTATCGGCGATGAAGGACCGCATTCATCTGATCAATCCTGATTGCGAAGTGCATGCGGTGGATGAATTCCTCACCCCGGAAAATATCAGCATCTTGTTGCACGATGGTCTGGACATGGCGATAGATGCGACAGACCAGGTCAGCGCCAAAGTAGCCATGGCAGTGCGCGCCATGCAAACTGGAAAACCGCTGGTTATGGCCGGTGCTGCGGGCGGAAAAAAATTGGCTCATCTGGTAGACATGGCTGATCTGTCAGATGTGACCCACGATCCTTTGCTGTCGCAAGTCCGGCAACACCTGCGCAAAATGAATTTCTCAATCAAGCCCGGAACTGCAAGCGGTGTTCACGCGGTGTTCAGCAAAGAGTCGGTGAAGCGACCTGCTTTAGAAAATAGTCAGAACGCAGACAACACGCTTAACTGTCACGGCTACGGATCATTGGTGAGTGTGACTGCAACTTTTGGACAATGCGCAGCAGGCTGGGCATTGAACCACTTTTCTCAATAAGTGAGTCAGGCAAATTTTAAGAAACAGCAAAAAACCAGTTATAATTTGTGGCTTCGCTAAGTAGCAAAACTGCAAAGCGCTGATGGGACGTTAGCTCAGTTGGTAGAGCAGCGGACTTTTAATCCGTTGGTCACAAGTTCGAATCTTGTACGTCCTACCACCCCATTCAAAAAAACCAGTCTTATCAGACTGGTTTTTTTTTAACTTGCTGCAGTCGTGCTTTCTAGATGACCGGTCAATTCCAACCACCTTGCTTCAAGCGCAGGTAATTCCTGATCTATTTGTTTTAAAACTTTGCCTTTTTCCGCCAGCTCTGCGGCAGGTAGCTTATTCGCCATCAATGCATGCAAATCGTTACGCTGTGCTTCCAGCGTTTGCATTTTGGCTTCTATTTGCGCCAATTCTTTTTGCATGTTTTTAAGCGATGACAGCACGGGCTTGGGCGTGGACGCTTTCACCGGCGAAGCGGCAATCACCGACGCACCCGATGAAGCGATAGCTTTCAAACGCTTGGCTTCATCGAGTAAAAACTTTTGATAGTCGTCCAGATCGCCTTCAAAAGGCTCAATACCGCCGCGCGACACCAGCCAGAATTCATCACAGACTGCACGCAACAAAGCACGATCATGGCTGACCAGCATCACCGTGCCTTCGAATTCATTCAAAGCCACTGACAAAGCTTCGCGTGTCGCCAAATCCAAATGGTTAGTGGGCTCATCCAGCAGCAACAGATTAGGGCGCTGCCACACCAACATGCACAAGACAAGCCGTGCTTTTTCACCACCGCTCATGCTGCCTACACTTTGCTTGACCATGTCACCACTGAAATTGAATTGGCCTAGAAAACTGCGTAAATCCTGTTCACGCGTTGCCTGACCTGACAACAAACTTTGCTGAGTCAAGCGCTTAGCCAACGCAATCATGTGGTCTAAAGGGTTGTCAGCCGGTTGCAGCACATCGAGTTCCTGCTGAGCAAAATAACCTATGTTCAATCCCTTGCCTTCAGTGATTTCACCGGCCACGGCTCGCAGGCTGCGCGCCACTGTTTTCACTACGGTCGACTTACCTTGTCCGTTCGCACCCAATATGCCTATGCGCTGACCGGCCAACACCGAGCGACTGATGTTGTTCACAATCACTGTCGGCGGTTCTTGTTCTCCGTCAGGCGAGGAATAGCCGAAGCTGACCGCTTGCATGGAGAGCATGGGGTTGGGCAAATGCGCAGGTGGTTTGAATTCGAACTGGAAATCTGCTTCGCTGAGCAAGGGCGCAATTTTTTCCATGCGCTCCAGTGCTTTCACTCGGCTTTGCGCCTGCTTGGCTTTGCTGGCCTTGGCCTTAAAGCGAGCAATGAATTTTTGCAAATGAGCGATCTTGTCCTGTTGCTTGGAAAACGCGTTTTGTTGCAGGTTCATTTGCTCGGCACGCATGTCCTCGAACTTGCTGTAGTTGCCGCCATAGCGCATCAGCTTGGCTGTATCGATATGCAAGGTGACGTTGGTCACTGCGTCCAGAAATTCTCTGTCGTGGCTGATGACCAGCAAAGTACCCTCAAAGCGCTTAAGCCAGCTTTCCAGCCATACCAGCGCGTCAAGGTCTAAGTGGTTGGTCGGTTCGTCCAGTAATAACAAATCAGAGGGGCTCATCAGCGCGCGCGCCAGTTGCAAGCGCATGCGCCAGCCGCCGGAAAAACTGTTGACGGGATTTTCTAACTCGGTTGTTTTAAAACCCAGGCCCAAAATCAGTGACTGGGCGCGCGACGGCGCATCGTGTTCACCTGCATCCGACAAAGCCATATAAGCATGCGCCATGCGTTCACCGTCGTCGGAGACTTCTGCGGCTGTGACTTCTTCACGCGCAGTCAGTAAGGCTGTATCGCCGTCGATCACAAACTCTGTGGCGCTTTGCGATGTTTCGGGCATCTCCTGTGCGACCTGGCCCATACGCCATTGTGTAGGTATGTAAAACTCACCAGAGTCTTCTTGCAAACTGCGGTTGAGCAAAGCGAACAGACTGGACTTGCCGGCGCCGTTGCGTCCGACCAAACCGACTTTTTCGCCTGGATTCAAAGTCACTGAGGCCTGATCCAGCAGCAGTTTGGTGCCACGTCGCAGCGAAATATTCTTTAAGGTAATCATGAAAGCAATGCCTGTCTGGTGATCAACATCACTTGTTCATCGCCAGCGCTGGTGGACAAATACATGACATCAAGTGCCGGGAACGCGCGGTTGAAATGTTCGATTTCATGACCAATTTCTAAAAGCATCACGCCGTCATCTGTCATAAAAGCGGGGGCTTGTTCAAGCAAGCCACGGATAAAACCCATGCCGTCCGCACCGCCGTCAAGTGCGAGTGAGGGTTCAGCTAAAAATTCTTCGGGTAACACACCCATACTTTGCTCGTTCACATAAGGAGGATTGCAAACAATCAAGTCATATTTCCCTGTTGCTTGTTGCAGGCCATCCGATAACCGGGTTTCTATACGTTGTTGCAAACCATGCCTTTCAATGTTGATTTGAGCCACCGCCAAAGCGTCAGCAGAAATATCTAATGCGTCTGTATGCAGTTGCGGATAAGCCAGCGCCAGCAATACCGCCAGACTGCCGCCGCCGGTACACAGGTCGAGCGCGCGGACGCTGTCGGGATGCAACCAAGGGTCCATGCTGCCTTGTGCAATCACTTCAGCAATCAAACTGCGCGGAATCAAACAGCGTTCATCGACTTGAAAGGAAACGCCTTGCAGCCAGGCTTCGCCAGTCAAATAGGCCAGGGGCTGGCGTGTGTCAATTCGTTTGTGCAACAAATCCTGCACTGTTTGTATATCGCTGTCAGCCAAAGCAGTATTCAGTGTGGACGTGTCAATGTCTAAAGGCAGTTTCAAGGCCCACAAAACCAACCAGGCGGCTTCGTCGTCTGCGCTCAGCGTGCCTTGACCGAAGGCCACCCGGGCTTGCGTCAGTTCAGCGCTGCAAAAATCTATCAATTCAACAGGCGTCATGCACTTGCCGCGCTGTGTGAAAGAAGTTGTAGACGCTGCAAAATACCTAGGTAAATATTTTTCAGGCAATCAATGTCGCTCAAACGCACAAACTCATTGATCTGGTGAATGCTGTCGTTAGGCGGGCCGAATTCAATCACCTGCGGACAGATTTGTGCAATGAAGCGTGCGTCGCTGGTGCCACCGGTCGTGGAGAGTTCTGTTTTTACGCCGGTGATTTCCAAAATGGACTGTTGCACGACTTCCAGCAAATCGCCAGGCGTGGTGATGAAAGGCAAGCCGCCCAAGGTCCACTTCAGCGCATAGTCCAAATCGTGTTTTTTCAAAATACTTTCAAGCCTTTGCTTCAAACCATCGGCGGTAGATTCGGTGCTGAAGCGAAAATTGAAATCGACCACCACTTCGCCGGGAATCACGTTGTTGGCACCGGTACCGGCGTGTATGTTGCTCACTTGCCAGCCTGTGGGTTGGAAATAGGCATTGCCTTTGTCCCATTCCACAGCGGTCAAATCAACCAATGCAGGTGCCAACAAATGTATGGGGTTGCGCGCGAGTTGCGGATAAGCGATATGGCCTTGCAAACCCTTGACGCTAAGTTTGCCGCTCAAGGTGCCACGTCTGCCGTTTTTCACCATGTCGCCAATCTGATGAACAGAGGTCGGCTCACCCACGATGCACCAATGCAAAGTTTCACCACGCGCTTTTAATGCTTCCACCACTTTGACGGTGCCGTCTAGTGCAGGCCCTTCTTCATCGCTGGTCAGCAAAAAGGCCAGAGAAAAATCTGCATCTATCTGTGATTGTGTGAACTCCTGCGCAGCCACCACCATGGCGGCCAGCGATGTTTTCATGTCGCTGGCACCTCGGCCGAACAACTTGCCGTCGCGGTGCGTCGGGGTGAACGGGTCGCTGTCCCATTTGTTTAAAGGGCCGGTCGGCACCACATCGGTGTGGCCGGCAAACACCAATGTTTTTGCATTCGGCTGATTGCTTCGCTTGATGGCCCACAAATTACTGACACGCGCATTCTCAGGACCATGATCCATGCGTTCGCACGCAAAGCCTATCGCAGTCAAGCGAGAGGCAATCAGCGTCAGGCATTGCGCGTCCTCGGGGGTGACCGAGGGTTGTGCAATCAGTTGTTCGGCCAGGTCCAGTGTCAGCGACATCGTCAGTCGCGCAGCAAGTCGTTGAGGCTGGTTTTAGCGCGTGTTTGCGCGTCCACGCGTTTAACGATGACAGCGCAATACAAACTGTATTTGCCATCGGCGCTGGGCAGATTGCCCGACACCACGACCGAGCCTGCTGGCACGCGTCCGTAAGTGACTTCACCGGTGGCACGGTCATAAATTTTGGTGCTTTGGCCGATGTACACGCCCATGGAGATCACCGAGTTTTCTTCGATGATCACGCCTTCCACAACTTCAGAACGCGCGCCGATGAAACAGTTGTCTTCAATGATGGTGGGGTTGGCTTGCACGGGTTCCAACACACCGCCTATGCCGACGCCGCCGGACAAGTGCACGTTCTTACCGATTTGCGCGCAGGAGCCGACCGTGGCCCAGGTGTCGACCATGGTGTTTTCGTCCACATAAGCGCCGATATTCACATAGCTTGGCATCAGAATCGCGCCCTTGGCGATATAGCTGCCGCGACGCGCAACTGCAGGCGGCACCACACGCACGCCACTGGCTTTCATTTGCGCTTCGTCCATGTTGGAAAACTTGGTTTGTACTTTGTCGTAAAAACCGAGGTCACCGGCTTTGACTGCGCTGTTGTCTTTCAAACGGAATGACAGCAGAACCGCTTTCTTCAGCCACTGATGGGTTGTCCATTTGCCGACGGATTCACGTGTCGCCACGCGCAACCGACCGGCGTTGAGTTCGGCGATCACGTGTTCGACGGCATCGACCAGTTCTTTGGGCGCGGAAGAGGGGCTGTATTGGGTACGGTTTTCCCAAGCAGTATCGATGATGGATTGCAGTTGTTGGCTCATGGTGATGATGGATAGTAGGTTTGAACAAATTGAACGATACGGCGCGCCGCTTCAAGGCACTCTTCGGGTTGTGCGACCAGGGCCATGCGAATACGGCCTTGACCGGGGTTGATGCCGTCGACCTCGCGGGCCAGATAACGACCGGGCAACACAGTGACATTGTATTGAGCCAGCAATCCCTTTGCGAAAGCCTCGTCATCGCCGCCTGGAACACCGGCCCACAAATAAAAACCTGCATCCGGCAAAGCCACATCCAGAACCTGCGCAAGCAGGGGTGTGACCTGCTCGAATTTTTGTTTGTATAAGGCGCGATTGGCCACCACATGTGCTTCATCGTTCCATGCGGCAATGCTGGCTTGTTGCACCATGCCGCCCATGGCGCTGCCGTGGTAGGTGCGGTAAAGCAAAAAAGGCGCAATCAATGATGCATCCCCGGCCACAAAGCCGCTGCGCAAGCCGGGCACGTTGCTGCGTTTGGACAAACTGGTGAAGCAAACCAGGCGTTTGAAATCATGCCGGCCGGATAAGGCCGCAGCCTGCAAGCCGCCCAGCGGCGGCGTGTCACCAAAGTAAATTTCGCTGTAACACTCGTCCGAGGCAATCACAAAGCCGTATTTGTCGCTGAGTGCAAAAAGTTTTTGCCATTCGGCCAGCGGCATCACCGCACCGGTGGGGTTGCCGGGTGAGCAGACAAACAACAGGCGCGTGTGATGCCACACGTCTTGCGGCACGCTGTCCCAGTCAATCGCAAAGTTTTTAGATGCCACGCTCGGCGCATAGTGGATACGCGCTCGAGCCAGCAAGGCTGCGCCCTCGTAAATTTGGTAAAAAGGATTGGGCGAGACCACCACGCTCTCAGGGCGGCCATCAAGCACCGTTTGGGCGAAGGCAAACAAAGCTTCGCGCGATCCGTTCACCGGCAACACCTGGGTGGCCGGGTCAATGCTGAGCGCATAACGTCTTTTCACCCAGTCAGCACAGGCTTGGCGAAAGGCCGGTGAACCGGCAGTGGCAGGATAAGCTGCTAATTCGCCTGAATGGGCTTGTAAAGCCTGCAAAATCAGAGAAGGAGTGGCGTGTCTGGGCTCGCCAATGCCCAGGCTGACGGGTGCCCAATCTGTACTAGGCTTCACGTCTGAAAACAAATGACGTAATCGTTCGAACGGATAGGGGTGAAGAAGGGATAGAAGGGGGTTCATGACTGATATTATCGGTGTCATGTACAGCCACCTTGATCCCGATCGGGCGAAAGATTTCGCCATGGACAACGAACAGATGTTGAATCTGGCGCAAACTTTCGTGTCCAGTCTCGAAAACGACCTGCAATCTGTGCAACAGGCGCTCGCCGCCGAGGACATGGCTGCATTGCATCGTTTGCTGCATACGCTCAAAGGTTATGTCACTTTTTTATGCAAGGACGCGCTGGGACAGCAGTTGATTGCGCTTGAAGCGAGCAGCCGGAACTCCGATTTCGCGCAACTCAAACCCCGGGTCGATGCCATGCTGCCCGTATTGAACGGCTTGTACAGTGAAGTCCTGCACTGGAAAACCACGGTTTTGCAGCATCCGTCCTGATTACTCCGTATCTCATTAATCAATCGACTGTATTACCTTTAGAAAAGGCTGAAAGTGCGTCTTAATTCCATCAAGTTGTCAGGCTTTAAGTCGTTTGCAGATGCCACCAATTTTTTATTGCCGGGACAACTTGTCGGTGTGGTCGGCCCCAACGGCTGCGGTAAATCCAACATCATCGATGCCGTGCGTTGGGTGCTGGGCGAAAGCCGGGCCAGCGAATTGCGCGGCGAGTCCATGCAGGACGTCATCTTCAACGGCACCAATACCCGCAAACCGGCCAGCCGCGCCAGTGTCGAGCTGGTGTTTGACAACCAGACCCACCGCGCCGGCGGACAATGGAATCAGTTTGAGGAAATCGCTGTCAAACGGGTGCTGACGCGCGACGGTACCAG
>Ga0049084_10000913_pt1 | contig 11824 bp, 14 predicted proteins | sample GreLakmeON33MSRF_FD_66720 | JGI IMG/M metagenome (GOLD analysis project Ga0049084, IMG submission 66720) | Freshwater lentic microbial communities from great Laurentian Lakes, MI, USA - Great Lakes metaG ON33MSRF | ecosystem: Environmental > Aquatic > Freshwater > Lake | place: Great Lakes... | reverse complement strand
TTAGACCGGCGGGTCTGTTTCCGGCGCGCGGCTAATGACAGACGCTTTAAACGACTCGCGCAAGTTGCTGTCTGGGTTTCCTCTTTTGTGCCTGGTTTTGCTTGTGCTATTTCCTTTGTTTGCCCCGGCGCTAGACCTTGAGTTTTACGTATCGTTTGTACGACGCGTGTTGATTTATGCTCTTGCCGCCAGTAGTTTGAATTTCATTTTGGGCTATGGCGGGATGGTTGCTCTGGGTCATGCGGCTTTTTTTGGCGCAGGTGCTTATGTGGTGGCGATTTTGTCGGCGCAGGGCGTGAGCTCAGCGCTGCTTGCCTGGCCCGCTGCTATCTTAGTGGCGGGCACGTTGGCGTTGTTGATCGGCGCAATCTCGCTGCGTACGCGCGGCGTGTACTTCATTATGATCACGCTTGCCTTTGCGCAAATGGTTTTTTACATTTTTATTTCCTTGCGTCAATACGGTGGAGAAGACGGCATCAATCTGTCCTCTCCCTCAACGTTGCCTGGTTTGAGTTTGGCCAACGAGACTCAGTTTTATTATTTGGTCTTGGGCCTTGTCGTCGCTTGCTTATGGCTCATGCATTGCATGACGAAGGCCCGCTTTGGTCAGGCCTTACAAGGCATCCGCGAGAACGAAACGCGCATGCACGCGCTGGGTTATCCGGTGCTGCGTATTAAGTTGGTGGCCTTTGTGTTTGCGGGGGCGTTGGCGGGTCTGGCAGGTGCTTTGCTGGCCAACCATAACTTGTTTGTGTCTCCGAGTTTGATGCATTGGACGGCGTCGGCCAACTTCATCATCATGGTGATTGTGGGCGGTATCGGCCTGCGGTTTGGCGGCGTGATGGGCGCCGCGGTCATGCTTGTGCTTGAAGAGTTTTTGCGACTGTATACTGACTATTGGCATTTGCCGCTCGGTGTTTTGTTGTTGGTCATTGTCTTATTTGCGCCCCGCGGGTTGGCGGGCGTGTTCTCTGGGCGAACCTCAAAAGACAAAGCACGGACACCGAGCGAGGCCACAGGATGACATCGTCTGAGTTGGTTCCGGCGCTGATGGCAAAAGAACTCTCTAAGCGCTATGGCGCCCTGCAGGCTTGCGATCAGGTGTCGTTAACCGTACAACCGGGCGAAATTCATGCGTTGATTGGCCCGAACGGCGCGGGTAAATCTACCCTGATTAATGTCTTGTCGGGTGCGGTGCGCGCCGATAGCGGAAGCCTGTCGATTAATGGACGCACGGTCACTCGAGCATCCTTGCAGCAACGCGTGGCGGCGGGTCTATCTCGCTCTTATCAAGTGACGAATATTTTCCAAACGAGCTCGGTATTTGAAAATTTGCTTTTGGCGGTGCAAGCTCGTCAGGGGGGGCATTTTAGTTTTCTGCGCGCACGTACTCGCGACCGCGCTTTGCGCGAAGCCGCACAAGCGCTGGCGCAAGAGTGCTCAATCGAAGCTTCACTTTGGGCGTTGCCCGCAGGCACGTTACCTCATGGCGAGCAACGCAAGCTTGAATTTGCCCTAGCCTGGGCGGCAGGCCCTTCGGTACTGCTTTTGGATGAGCCGATGGCGGGCATGGGGCCAGATGAGACCTTGCGCCTGATTGAATTGATTGAGTCGTTGCGCGGCCGCGCGGCGATGCTTCTGGTCGAGCACGACATGCAAGCGGTCTTTCGCTTGGCTGATCGAATTTCAGTCTTGGTCTCTGGCCGGATAATCGCCACGGGTACGCCTCTTGAGATTCGTGAAAACAAGACCGTCAGGCAAGCCTATTTGGGTGATGAGGGTGCCGAATGCTAAGCATCAAAAACATTCAAAGCGGCTATGGCTTGAGTCAGGTACTTTTTGATGTCTCGCTAGAGATTGCCGCCGGTGAAGTGGTGGCGCTGTTAGGTCGCAACGGCATGGGAAAATCCACCTTGGTGCGCACCCTGTTTGGGCAAGTGCCGCTAAGAGCGGGCTCGTTACAGGTCGATGGGCAAGAGATCAGCGCCTGGTCAACCGATCGTATCGCGCGCTTAGGGCTGGCGATTGTGCCCGAGGGGCGCCAGTGCTTTCCGAATTTGACGGTGCGTGAGCACCTGACGGCTTTTGCCGCGCAACGTAACGCGGCTAGCGTGCGGCAATGGGATGCCGAGCGCGTGTTCGAGATGTTTCCGCGTTTGCGCGAGCGAGCGGGCAATATGGGCAATCAGTTGTCGGGCGGCGAGCAGCAGATGCTGGCGATTGGCCGCGCCCTGGTCACTAACCCTCGTTTGCTAGTGCTTGATGAAGCGACCGAAGGCTTGGCTCCTTTGGTACGCGAAGAAATCTGGCGGTGCCTGGCGCGTTTACGCCAGGAAGGCCAAACGATTTTGGTGATTGATAAGTATCTTGAACGTTTACTTAAACTTGCGGATCGCCACGTGATTCTTGAGCGAGGTCGGGTGGTCTGGCAAGGCAACTCCGCCGAGCTAAACGCCGACCGTGCCGTCTGGGCACGTTACCTTGGGGTGTAAGCGTTTAGGTGTGTGCCGGTCGGCAGATCTCTTCACGCGAGTTTGGCAAACACCCGCTGCGCTGCTGCGACCGTGTCCGCAATCACCTCATCGGTATGCGTGGCCGAAACGAAGCCCGCCTCGTAAGCCGAGGGCGCGAAGTACACGCCTTCGTCAAGCATGGCGTGAAAAAAAACTTTAAACATTTCGATATTGCTGGCAGAAACTTCTGCGAGCGTAGTCGGTACAGTGTTTGAAAAATAGATGCCAAACATACCGCCTACTGCATCTGCACAAAAGGGGATGCCGTGCATGCGTGCCGCGGCGGTCAAGCCCTCGGTCAGTGCGTGCGTACGGGCGCCAAGGCCCTCGTAGAAGCCAGGTTTGGCCAACAGCTTAAGTGTGGTGATACCAGCCGCCACGGCGACAGGGTTGCCCGACAAGGTGCCGGCCTGATACACCCCCCCCAGAGGAGCGATGTTTTTCATGATCTCGGCGCTCGCGCCGAAGGCGCCAATTGGCATGCCCCCGCCAATGACCTTGGCCAGTGTTGTGATGTCAGGTGTGACGCCAGTCAAGCCTTGTACTCCTCGTGGGCCCACGCGAAAGCCTGTCATCACCTCATCAAAAATTAGTAGCGCACCGTGCGCGGTACATTCACTGCGCAGCGTTTCAAGAAACCCTGCGATCGGTTTGATCATATTCATATTGCCAGCGATTGGTTCGACAATGATGCAGGCAATGTCTTTGCCGTGGGCGGCGAACGCAGCTTTCACGCCGGCGCTATCGTTGTAATCGAGCACGTGGGTGTGCGCGACAAACTCGGGCGGCACGCCTGCCGAAGTTGGGTTGCCAAAAGTGAGTAGTCCAGAGCCCGCTTTGACCAGCAAGCTGTCGGCGTGACCGTGATAACAGCCTTCGAATTTGATGATCTTGTTGCGGCCTGTTGCGCCACGTGCCAGGCGAATCGCCGTCATGGTGGCTTCGGTCCCTGAGCTGACCAGACGCACTTGTTCAAGTGAAGGGAGTCGTGCAATCAGCATTTCGGCGATTTCAATTTCAGCCTCGGTCGGCGCGCCAAACGACAGGCCATGCACAGCGGCCTCTTGTACGGCCTTGACGACTTCGGGGTGAGCGTGACCCAAGATGGCGGGCCCCCAAGAGCCGATGTAATCAATGTAACGTTTGTCGTCAGCATCCCAAAAGTAAGGGCCTAGAGCGCGCGCCACAAAACGCGGCGTGCCACCCACCGAGCGAAACGCGCGTACAGGTGAGTTCACGCCACCCGGGATGCTACGACACGCGCGTTCAAAGAGTTCAGCGTTGCGAGACATGAGAAAAGATCCGCTTAAAGAAGTGAAGAAAAAGGTTCAGACAGTTCGCGCGCCGCGGCTTCGATGTCGTGGGCCATAAACAAACTGCCGATGACAGCGATCGAGTCGGCACCGGCTTGCGCTAAGGTTTGTGCGTGTTGCGGGCCGATACCGCCAATCGCGACGACAGCCGGGCGCGGGGCGGCGTAGCGCTCGCACAATAAACGCCCGTCTCGCAAAACCGTCAGTGCTGCGGGCGGTGCCAGAGGCTTGGTCTGCGACGAATACATCGCGCCAAACGCCACGTAAGCGACATCGTATTGCAGCAATTGTTGCGCGAGCTGCGGGCTGGCGTAACACGAGACGCCTAACAGCATGACGGGGCCAATTTCGGCGCGCACCCGCTCGGGTGGGTCGTCGTGCTGCCCCAGGTGAACGCCGTCTGTACGCAACTCAAGGGCCAGACGCCAGTCATCATTGATAAAAAACGTGACGCCTAGTTCGCGACACAGTGTGGCTAGGCCCTGCGCTAATTCTTTGCGCAGGCCGTGATCAGTGGACTTGTGCCGAAACTGCAGCGCACGCATGCCGCCCCGCGCCGCCGCACGTACCCCGGCTTCAAGTTTGCTGGCGTCGTTCCATTCGGGTGTGACGCCATAGAGCCCTGGGGTGAATCGGAGCGCTCGGGGTGGGACGTTTTTTTCAGTCATGGGTCAAGCCCCCACAACCAGGCGTCGGGCGATTTTGTTGCCCATGCCGGGTTGAAAAGATTGCGACAGCGCACGTTCTGCGTGCGAACAGGCTTGCTGTGCTGCGTCGGGCACTTCAAGGCCTTGCGCCAATAGGCTCGTCAGAGCGGCTGCAATCAGGCCGCCAGAGTCTCGCAAGCGCTCGGGTGGGGCGACCCAAGGCCATGAAATGGTTTCATTTTTTGGACCCACCAAAATATTGACCTGGTGCCCGGGGCGCTGCTGGTTGCCGATCACCAACACCCAGTTTGCGCCCAGGGCGCGTAAGGCCTGCGGCTCGGCAGACTGCCCCGAGGCCTCAAGGACATCTTCGTTGACCCATTGCGCCAGCCGTTTGCCATCGACGACCACCACGTGCGCCTGGGGCACTAAGAGCTCGACCACGGCTTGAATCAGGTCCTGAACATCGTCTTCGTCTTCGGAGGGTTCTTCGGTATCGATCTCTTGTTGGCCTAGATGCAGTACGAGTGGCACTTGGCTGTAGTCGGCAGCGATCTGTGCCACGGCGCTGGCAGACTCGACGGAGGATAATTGCCCAACTTTGATCGCTAGCACGGGAATATCTTCAAGCAAGCAACGTGCCTGATCATCGATTTGCTCGGGCGGACAGGGCAAAACCGTCTCGGTCTGAGCACTGTCTTGAATCGTGATGGCGGTGAGGGCGCTTAAGGCATGGCCACCGAGCGCAGCACAGGTGATCGCATCGGCGGGCAGCCCGTCAGAGCCGGTCGGGTCAAAAGGGCCAAAAATTAGAACAATCGGGGTCGAATTTGATGGATTCATGTCAAATGGGCAGGTAATAAACAGACACCGAGTGGTTGGTTTCGGTAAGATTGACCCCATTGTATGAGAACAACCGTTTTTGCTCGGCGATTGTCGCCAAGTCATCGGGCCTTACCCAAGAGAGAGCTATGCGTACCTGGATGTGTTTAATTTGTGGTTGGATTTATGATGAAGAAACCGGTTTGCCTGAGGAGGGTATTGCCGCAGGAACCAAGTGGGAAGATGTGCCCCCAAATTGGGTTTGCCCAGAGTGCGGTGCACGCAAAGAAGATTTTGAAATGATGGAAGTCTAAATAATACTTGCCTAAAAGGTGCCGCGCAATGACGCAAGACTTCAAAAATCCTGCACTAAGCCCCCCAGACTTCGTGCTTGACCTGTCAAATCAGTTTTTGATGGCGATGCCGGGGATGGTTGGCGGCGAATTAGCCGGAACCGTGATTTATGTCTGCGAACATGGCCCCAAAGGTGCGTTAGGGCTTGTGATCAATCGTCCGACTGATCTGTCGTTGAATAGTCTGTTCGAAAAAATCGATCTCAAGCTCGAAATCGATCCCTTTCAGACCAACCCCGTGTTTTTTGGCGGCCCGGTGCAAACCGACCGAGGTTTTGTATTGCATACGCCGCGAGGCGAGTACAGCTCAAGCATTCAGCTCGGTGGGCTGGCACTCACTACTTCACGCGATGTCTTGCAAGACGTGGCTGCGGGTAAGGGCCCCGAAAAAATACTGGTGACGCTTGGGTATGCGGGTTGGGGCGCCGGGCAGCTTGAAAACGAACTGGCGCAAAACGCCTGGCTCAACGTCGCGGCCGACACCGAGATCATCTTTGCTACGCCCCCCGAGTTGCGCTACCCAGCAGCTTTAAAGTTGTTGGGCATCGACCCCATTATGCTTACGGGTGCGGCGGGGCATGCCTGAAGAGACCCTTCTAGCCTTTGATTATGGCGCTAAAAAATTAGGCGTTGCCCTCGGAAATACTCTTTTAAAGCAGGCTCGCGCGCTCGATTTAATCCTTGAGCCGACCCGAGTCGGTCGTTTTGCCCGCATTACAGCCTTGATCGACACCTGGCGGCCTGAACGCATTGTTGTCGGCCTGGCGTTAGCGACTGACGGCTCTGAGCAATATGCATCACAACACTGCCGCCGCTTCGCCCGGCAGCTCGAAGGGCGCTATGGGATTCCGGTCGTGTTGGTTGACGAGCGAGGTTCAAGCGTCGAAGCCCAAGAAATAACGGGTCATGCACCCGACGATGCCGTCGCAGCGGCTATTATTCTGCAACGCTATTTCGATGCGCACCCCTGAGGCCCGCCCCATGTCACAACAGCCGCCTGCCTATACCCCCGCGACACTGCCAGATGCAGAAACTCTTTACGCTACGCTCTTGGTCGCAGTCAGACAAATCGTGCAAGCGCTGCCGGTTCAGCAAGTGCATCTTGTCGGCATTCATTCTGGCGGGGCCTGGCTTGCCGCCCGACTGCACCGCGATCTCAAGTTGGTGCAACCTTACGGCACGCTTGATATCAGCTTTTATCGCGACGATTTTGACAAGATTGGCTTGCATAGCCAGGTCTTACCGTCTGATATTTCGTTTCCGGTCACTGATAAGCACTTGATTCTGGTCGACGATGTGCTCTATACCGGCCGTACCATTCGCGCCGCGATGCACGAACTGTTTGACTATGGCCGCCCCGCCTCAATTTGTCTGGCGGTTTTGATTGATCGTGGCGGGCGCGAACTGCCGATCGCCGCAGCGGCGATCGGGGGCGTGGTTGACCCCGCGCCCGCGGGTACGCTGGTACTGGCGCAAACTGACGACGACCGACTGGTCTTGACGATCGAACCCAAGGAGATCTGATGCGCAATCCTCAACTGAATCGCCATGGTGAGCTCACCCATCTGATTACAACCGAAGGGTTACCGCGCGCGATTCTGACGCATATTCTTGATACGGCGCAAACCTTTGTGCCGCTGGCTGATCGCGACGTCAAAAAAGTACCGCTGTTACGCGGCAAAAGCGTCTTTAACCTGTTTTTTGAAAACTCAACACGTACCCGTACGACTTTTGAAATCGCGGCTAAGCGTCTGTCGGCCGATGTTTTTAATTTAAATATCAATGTGTCGTCAGCTGCCAAGGGCGAGACCCTGCTTGATACGATCGCGAACTTATCGGCCATGCAGGCCGATCTGTTTGTCGTGCGGCACGAGGCCAGCGGCGCACCTTACCTGATTGCGCAACACGTGGCGCCGCACGTACACGTGATTAATGCGGGCGACGGGCGCCACGCGCATCCGACCCAGGCACTGTTAGATATGTATACGATCAGGCACTTTAAAAAAGATTTTTCTAACTTGACGGTTGCGGTGGTGGGCGATGTGCTGCATTCGCGGGTGGCACGCTCGAATATTCATGCCTTGACGACGCTGGGTGTGGCCGAAGTGCGGGCGATCGCGCCGCTGACGTTGCTGCCAAGTGGCTTAGATCAGATGGGCGTGCGGGTGTTTACAGACATGTGCGAGGGCTTAAAAGGCGTCGATGTCGTCATCATGTTGCGTTTACAAAGTGAACGCATGCGCGGCGCGCTGTTGCCCTCGTCACACGAGTACTTCAAACATTATGGTCTTACCGAAGAAAAACTCGCCCTGGCAAAGCCAGACTGCATCGTGATGCACCCAGGTCCGATGAATCGCGGCGTTGAAATCGACTCAGCAGTGGCCGATGGCAAGCAGTCTGTCATCTTAAGCCAGGTCACCTTTGGCATCGCAGTGAGAATGGCGGTGATGAGTATTGTCGCAGGAGCCTCGGCATGAACCTACAGATTAAAAATGGTCGGGTCATCGACCCGGCAAATGGTGTCGATCGCGTGGCGAATGTTTTTATCAGCGACGGGAAAATCGCCGCGTTTGATTTGGCGCCGGCTGGCTTTAAGGCCGAGCGTGTCATCGATGCAAAAAACAAACTGGTCATTCCGGGTTTGGTCGATTTGGCCGCACGTCTGCGCGAACCTGGGTTCGAATATCGTGGCACGCTCGAGGCCGAAATGCGTGCAGCGCTTGCCGGAGGCATTACAAGCCTAGTCTTGCCGCCAGATACCGATCCCACGCTCGACGAACCGGGCCTGGTCGAAATGCTCAAGCATCGCGCGCGTCAACTCGATCAGGTCAATTTGTATCCGTTGGGTGCGATGACCGTCGGCCTAAAGGGCGAGGTCATCACCGAGATGGCTGAGTTAACTGAAGCCGGTTGTGTGGCGTTTTCACAGGCCGATGTTCCCCTGGTCGACACGAACGTCTTGTTACGCGCGATGCAATACGCGCGCACCTTTGATTTTATGTTGTGGCTGCGTGCACAAGACCCGTGGTTATCGGGCTCTGGTGTGGCCGCAAGTGGCGCCTATGCCTCGCGTCTTGGCTTGCCGGGTATTCCAGTGCAGGCTGAAACCGTGGCGTTAAACACCTTGTTTGAGCTGCAGCGAACCTGCGCAGTACGCTTGCATATTTGCCGCTTGTCTTCTGCCGCCGGCATTGAGTTGGTGCGTATGGCTAAACGCGAAGGCTTGCCTGTGACCTGTGACGTATCTGCCAATCAGGTGCACTTAATCGATGTCGATATTGGTTATTACGATAGTAATTTTCGCTTAGACCCGCCTTTGCGCGGTCAACGCGATCGCGAGGCGATTCGCGCTGCGCTGGCCGATGGCACGATTGACGTCGTATGCTCAGATCACACGCCCGTGGATGATGATGGCAAGATGCTGCCGTTTGCCGAAGCCGAACCCGGGGCAACTGGGCTCGAGTTGTTGCTGTCGCTCACGCTTAAGTGGGCGGCCGACGCGAAGGTGCCGCTGTCCCAAGCGCTTGCTCGTGTGACCAGTGGTCCGGGGCGGGTCCTGGCGGGGGCTTGTTCACAAGCCGCGCAGGCTGGCCAGTTAAGTGTTGGCGCACCGGCAGATTTGTGTGTGGTCGATCCAAACGCTTTCTGGCAAGTGACGCGCGAAGCGCTTTTGAGTCAAAGTCAGCACACGCCCTTTTTGGGCATCGAATTGCCGGGGCGGGTTTGTCTGACGGTTGTGCGCGGTCAAATCGCCTGGGAGCTTGCTGGTTGAAATTCTGGCGGTTCGCGTTCAGGGCTTCGGTGGTCAGCCTGTGGATATTGTGCGGTCTGTTGATGACCGGTGTGGTTTACCTGTTCGTGAGCCTGTCGGTTCGACTCTGGTTAAAAAAACACTGGTCAAGAATCTTGCTGGCGCTGTGCGGTGTGCGTTTGGTGCTTCGAGGCGACCCCGCCCTGTTGCAGCCCGTACTGTGGGTGTCCAATCACATTTCGTGGTTGGATATTTTTGCTTTGAATGCGGTCCGGGCAACAGCCTTTATTGCTAAAAGCGAGATCCGCAGTTGGCCTGTTTTGGGTTGGTTGGTGGCCGGGGCCGGTACGATTTTTATTGAACGTGCGTCGCGTCATGCGGTGCACCATGTGGGTCTGTCGGTACAGGCGCATTTTGCGCGCGGCCAAGTGGTTGGCTTGTTTCCTGAGGGCACCACGTCGACCGGGTTTGACTTGCTGCCGTTTTACGCAAATCTGTTTGAACCCGCGCGCAAAGCGGCGGTGCAGATTCAACCCGTCGCGTTATTGTATTTTCAGCATGGTGCGCGCAGCGACGTGGCCGCCTTTGTGGGTGAGCAGACTTTGCTAAATAGTTTGTGGCAAGTGCTAAGCAACAGTGGGCTGTCGATCGAAGTTCATTTTCTCTCACCTATCCTTGAGGCAGCTGCCCAAACGGCACCGCCGCGTGCCGAACTCGGTCGTTCGGCGCGCCTCGCGATCGCTGAGGTGGTGGGACAAAAAAATATATGACGCGGACCTGACGCGTGTTGATTTTGCGTCGTCTGAGTGGGTTAAGCGCAGCCTTGACAGCTTGGGTGTGCACGCAAACGAGGATACACCCCAAGCGCGTTATTCGAAAAAATCTGCTGTTTCTGCTTCAGGTCGGCGCAAGGCGAAGCATCGATGTAGCGCTTGGTATCATCAAAATAAAAATTGGTCAGCGGATCAATACCCTGTACGGCACCAACCGTTTCAGAGGCAAACAAAATATTTTTTGCAGGGATCACTTTTAACAATAGGTCAATGCCGGGCTGGTGGTACACGCAGGTATCAAAGAACACATTATTCAATACTTTTTGCTCAAGGGGTGGCAAGCCCATGTCTTGCGCACGTCCGCGGTAGCGGCCCCAATGATAGGGCACAGCGCCACCGCCATGCGGAATAATAAACTTAAGGGTCGGAAAATCTTTAAAAATATCCGAGGTCATGAACTGCACGAACGCCGTGGTGTCGCCATTGATGTAGTGTGTTGCCACAGCGTCAAAGTGCGGGTTACACGAGCCGCTGACATGAATCATGGCCGGAATATTGAGCGCCACCATCTTTTCGTAAAGCGGGTACCACCATTTTTTATCCCAGAGCGGCGGGTCACTCCAGTGTCCGCCGGTGGGATCGGGGTTAATGTTTGCGCCAATAAACCCATACTCGTTGATGCAGCGGTCAAGCTCTTCAAAGACGCGTGCTCCTGGTGCGACGCCGGGCGCCTGAGGAAGCTGGCAGACGCCGACAAAATCCGTTGGGTACAGGGTGCAAACCCGATGAATAATCTCGTTGTTGTAGCGCGCCCAGACCACGTTGGTTGCTTCGTTGCCGCGATGGTGATCCATGCCTACTGCGCGTGGTGAAAAAATCGTCAGATCAATGCCACGCTCGCGCATGATGCGAAGTTGATTGTTCTCAATGCCGTCACGAATTTCGGCGTCAGTGACCGCGGGCGGGGGCGTGGTGGGTGCCCGTCCGGTACGGTCAAATTCGGCGATTTGCTCAGTGCGAAACTGTGCGACTTGCGGCGGCGTTGTTGTGAAATGACCGTGAACATCAATAATCATGGTGAGGGGGGTCTTCTAAAGTTAAGCGGCAGGCAGCTATTATGTTGCTTCAAGATTTATTTTTATTTTAAGCGACTTAGCGGCAGGGTGGCGAAAGCCGAGGTTTGAGGTGAGCGGTTTTTTCGGTCGAGGTGTTATTTTCACTGACTGGACCCTAAACCGACAAAATCGCTTGGCGTCACCCCGCTCGGTGGGCTAAAACGATAGCAAAACAACAGAGACCAGCGACATGACACAATGGAACGATCCCAATACGCAGGCTTGGATTGAGCAGTACGAGCAACGTGCGGTTCTTCACTCGGTTGACGTGGACGCTCATCAGGTCAGTTGGCGGCAGTTTGGAGACGCCTCGGGCGAACCTCTACTGTTGATTCATGGCGGCCATGGCAGTTGGATGCATTGGGCGCGTAATATTGATGCGTTGGCGCAAAAATTCTCGCTATTTGTGGTCGATTTGCCCGGGTATGGCGATTCGAGCGATCCGCATTTTGGCGAGTTTGGAGACATGATCGCCGTCACGGCACAAAGTATCGCCCAGTTGCTGGGTGCCAATACGCCGTTTCAGCTTGCGGGCTT
>Ga0049084_10000912_pt1 | contig 11824 bp, 11 predicted proteins | sample GreLakmeON33MSRF_FD_66720 | JGI IMG/M metagenome (GOLD analysis project Ga0049084, IMG submission 66720) | Freshwater lentic microbial communities from great Laurentian Lakes, MI, USA - Great Lakes metaG ON33MSRF | ecosystem: Environmental > Aquatic > Freshwater > Lake | place: Great Lakes... | reverse complement strand
GGATAATTTTAAAACCTTCCGAACCAGGTTCCGTAGGTCCGGCAGAAGAACTTTGTTATAGCATGGGCTGGAAATGGGATACTGAAGGTGTTTGTCACGATGAAAATTTAAACAGAAAACCTTTGCACAGTATTGAAAGTTGTTTAAAGCAACCAAAGTCTGAATGATAAAATCTCTTTATATTATACCTGTTTTTATTCTTATTTGCTTTTATCTGATGATCGCTCCGCTTCATTTTCAAGGTGGAGACACGGCTGAGTTGATCAATGCCGGATACCACCTTTATGTGCCTCATCCTCCGGGTTACCCTTTGTTTACTTGGTTACAATATTTCTGGTTGCACACAACCTCGTTTTCAACCGTTTTTTTCAGGGCAAGCATTCTATCCGTTCTCTTTAGCATTTTTGCAATTTCATTTTTATTCATGCCTTTTAGGAAAAATATTATTTTAGTTTTTATTCCAATTGTTTTTCTGGGGATGAATCCTGATTTTGTAGAATCAACTGTTTTACCAGATGTTTTTTCTCTTCATGGACTGTTTGTGGCCGCTATCTTATCTGCTTTTTTATACGAATTTAAGTACAAGAGTTTTATCATTCCATTCTTGTTTTGTGTGAGTTTTGCTAATCATCACACCACTGTCCTTTTACTTCCAGTCGTTATGTTTCAGATGAAAGAATTCAAGAGAGCATTCTGGCTAGGTTTGATGATTGGCTCATTAAGCTGCGGAATGATTTATTGTTCATTATTAATATTTAATCACTCCCATCCGTACTCTTGGGGCAATATAAATAGTGTTAATGCTCTTTTAAATCACTTTTTACGTCAGGATTATGGAACATTCAGCCTGGCCGCTAAAGGTTCCAATCAAGGTTTTAAAGCATTAATATTTCTTTTGAAGTCCCTGGTTCCGAGTCTAGCATTGTTAGGTTTGATCCTCATCAGGAGCAGAAACTTATTATTTGACAAGAAAATTTTGGTGTTGTTTAGCGTTTTAATCCTTTGTTTTATTTTCACGTTAATTGGTAACGTTGTGCCTGAGCAGGTAGGTGAAGAAGTTCTAAAACGCTTTCATGTGATGCCCTTAATAATTCTTGTTTCACTCATTTGCTACACCGTAAAAAATCTTGATTCAAAAAAGATAGATAAATACTTATTTCTGATACTTATTCTTTCTACCTGTATCATGCAAGGATTTCAGCTAAGACATTTTATAGACCTAAGAAATGACTCTATTATTGAAGACTATTCTCGAAATCTTTTTCAAGCAGCAAGAAAAAATAGTCCAGCACTTATATATGTAAATAGCGATACAGCTTTTTTTGGAATCAGGTACGTCACTTCATTTTTAGGTAATATACAAGATCAAAAGGTGGCAGTTATGACGCCTGAGATGTTCTTTCATCCATGGTTTTACGACAAGGTCAGGAGTCAATTACCAAAATTTGAGCTCATCAATAAAGATAAAATATATCTTCAAAAAAAAATAAATATTGAAGAAGACATTATTAGACCAAACTTAAGAAACTATAATATATTGATGACCGGAAATTACAAAGAAGGGACTTGGTTTAAATTAGTGTATCTTCCAATAGGTAGGTTAATGCAACCAGGATTGGGCACATTTTTTGATAGCAGCAGTATAGATTATTATAAAATTAATTATGCACCCGCAGACGTTCCAAAAGGCCCTCAATATTTTACAAAAGGTGTTTTGTTTCATCATTACAGTCACATATACCTAGCCCAAGCCCATCAATATTGGGTAAAAAATGAATTATCTCAAGCCAAGTTGATGTGGGAGAAAGCTATCGGCCTTGTACCATATGCTTTGGCACCTCGACTTAATTTGTGTCAGCACTTTCCGAACCAGTATGATTTTTGCCATGACAAAACAATGCTTGAGTTAGCTTCAAAAACGAAGGGTTTTTACTAGGAAACCGAACTGGTCAGGTACTTAAATCGAATGTGGCATGAAGCACTAAATCCTTGATACTTCATATTCGCTCTGCCTATAATTAACTAAGTATTTGTATATTTTCAAAGGCAAGGAAGACTTTGGCAGCATCGTTAAAAGACCAGATTGATGAGTTTTTAGGTAAGTTAAATCCCGGTGGGATTTTCGGTATCGATATTGGTGCACATAGTATCAAGGTTTGTGAGGTTAATGGAGCTCCCAAAAAATTTAAAGTTGATAAGTTCGGAACTTTTGTTCTACCAGAAGCAGCAATTATTGAAGACGAGTTTCAAAAGCCTTCAGAGATTTCAGAAGGATTGTTAGAGGCAATGAATCGTGCTGGAATTAAATCCAAAACAGGTTGTTTGGGATTGTATGGCCCGAACACGATGACAAAGAGATTGAACGTACCTGAAGGGACGAAAGAAGAGATTGAAGATCACATCATGTGGGAAGCAGAACAATACATAACTTTTGGAGCTGATGAATCCCAAGTATCATTCCATATCATTGGAGAAAATGAAGGCGGAGGAAAAGACGCGCTTGTTGCAGCAGCAAGAACAGATACCGTAGAAAGTTTTTCAAGCATTCTGGCTGAAGCAAAAATAAGTCCAAAAATAATTGACCTTAATGTCCTGGCTCTTTCAAATGTGTTCGAGGAAGTTTACAGAGATGACTTGGAAGAATATGGCCAGGGATCCATCATTTTAGATTTCGGTGCCCAAAGTACAAAAGTCATTATCTATAAGCGTGGTGGTCCCATTTTTACCAAAGAGATACAGGTTGGTGGAGGACTAGTCACTGAAGAAATCCAACGTCAAATGGGTGTTAGCTATGAAGAAGCTGAAGATCTTAAAACTAATGGTGATGAGAAGGGAAATCTGCCGGAAGAAATTCTTAGCATTATAAATACTCAGATTGATCAACAAATAGCCGAAGTAAAAAAGAGTATTAATTTTTATATTACTCAAGGTAGTGCTGAAAAAGTTAATTACTGTTTTGTTACTGGTGGAAATTCACTCTTACCTGGTCTTGTCGAAAAACTAGCTGTTTCTACTGGGCTTGAAGTGAAGAGAATAGATATTTTTTCAGGTATCAAAATTGATCATAACAAAGCAGGTCAAGGATTAGAACACTTATCCGCAATATCTGCTGTAGCAGTAGGCCTCGCCATGAGGAAAGTTAATTAATTATGATTAAAATTAATTTAACAGTAGCTCAAAAACAGATGGATCTATCAGATCTAGGCGGATTTGATTTCACTAAATTAAAGTTTAAAGCAGTCATCATTGTATGCGTATTGATTTACGTCCCTGATTTTGTGGTTCTTCCAATTTGGGAGGATAAATTTAACGCAAGAACTCAAGAGTATGAAACCTTGCAAAAGGAATCAGGCTCACTTAAAAGAAAAGTTGCTCAGTCCTCAATTCTGGAAAAGCAAATTCGTGAATTAAAAATCCAGGAAGAAAATCTTGGAAAGAAGCTAACAGCTGTTAAACAAGCCATAAACCTGAAACGAAACCCTGCAAATTTGCTTTTGTACATAACTAAAAATTTACCCGAAGATTTGTGGATTAAAGACATCAGTATTGATGGCGAGTTATTGTTAGTTAAGGGTGAGGCTTTGAGCTACACAAGTGTTGGTAATTTTGTGAATAATTTGCGTTCCTCAGTATTCATTAGAGAGGCCAATATCAAAAGTACTACCAGTAACGTGCGTGAGTCTGATAAGCGTCGAATAGAAAGTTTTGAAATAAGTTTTGCTGTTGCGAGGTTTGAGTAATGAAAGATCTCGTAAATAAAATAATTGGAAATATCCATTATGTGATCCTTTTATATGGTTTATATGGACTATGGATTAGTTTTGACGAGCACTCAATTCGAATGGAAGGCCTTGAGGGACAATTCGCTCCCGTAGAAGCAGAAATCGTAAACAATAAAAAGAAAGTAAAAGAAATACAGGAATTCGTAAAGAAAACAGAAGAATCTAAAATTCGAGTTGAGGAAGTTGCTAAAAATATTGAATCGGCACAAAAACAGCTTCCGGCAGAGATTAATGACAATCAGATTCTAACTTTCTTTAATCAAGAGATTAGCTCGCTTAATATTAAAGATCCTCAGATCACTCCAGGTACAGAAGCAACAAGTACCTATTTCATTTCTAAGCCGTACTCTATTAAGGCAAAAGGGACATTTCTTCAGCTTTTAATTTTTTTAGAGAGAGTTGGAAATTCGTCAAGAATCTATAACGTAAAAAGCCTAAAACTTGTAAATCAAGATCCTTCTCAAAGGGGTAGGTTTCAGATGATTAATGCTGATGCTGTAATTGAGGCTTTTAGGTTTAATCCTGAATTTAGAGTCGATAGAGAATTTGATGCCTCTCAACCCCCCCTAACCCAATAAAAGATGGGGAATATGATTGTTTTAATAATTTTAATTGGCATATCTATCGGGGCAATCGCTGCCCCTGTAGATCCATTGAGTAATTTTTTTAGAGATAAAACTAAAATTGAGAAGCCATTTGAACTGCGCGATCCTTTCAAGCCTCCCCAAATGAAGACAGATAAAAGTCAAAACAAGGCTGGATTCTATGTTAGCGGTAAAGGGCAGTACAGCAATGTTCAGCTTGCAACTGTAACTAGCATTGAATCTATTAAAATCGTTGGTGTTTTGATCGGACGTGAGAGAAGGGCCATGGTCAAAAATGGAGGATCCGGTCCAATTATTATACTAAAAGAGGGAATGAAAATTGGTGAAGATGGTGCAGAGTTAAAGGCTATTTTACCAGGTGGGATAATAATAGTTGAGAAGATTGTTAACGTATATGGACAAGAGGAATATTTAGAAACAGTTATACCCATTTCTAAATAATATTCCTACAATTGAGTCAATAGCTCATCTTAAGGAAGAGAGAAAGCATGAAAAATGGAATTTTTCTAATTACGCTGATGATCTCATTCGGGCTCTCTGCTCAAGAGATTAAGAATGTAAACTTTGTCCAGGAAGGCGAAGTCAGTAAACTTATTATCGAAACTGATAAGGATGTTTTTGCTGAACGTTTTCATGTTTCTGAAGATAAACAAATCATTTTAGATTTAAAGAACGTAAAAGTTTCTCCTAAATTGTTACGTGGAATTGATACGTCCGAATTTCCTGGAAGTGCTGTTTTTATTTCAGGCTATAAAAAACCTGGTTCAACTAATGATATTCGATTTGCCATTCAATTAAGAGATAACGTTCGCTCAACTCTTGAAACCAAAGGGAATTCAATAGTTCTAAATATTGAAAACCGTTTCGGGGTTTTCTCTAAAAATAAGGTCCGAGGTACGGAGTCGACTCCAATGGCAGGAAGTGCGGCTACAGAAGATAGCATTGGATTAAATATTCCAAAATCTAATAGTGTCGAAGATATTCTCAGTAACCTAACCATGTCAGGACCCAAGAAATATATCGGTAAAAGAATTTCTATAAATGTAAAAGAAATACCAGTTCCTGACCTTCTGAATATGATTGCCGACACATCTGGTTTTAATATAATTATCGACCAAGAAATTTCGAGACTTCCATCATTGTCATTAACTCTCACAAACGTCCCTTGGGATCAGGCCCTTGACACTATCATGAGCCTATCTAAATTAGTCGCAGAGAAAAATTCCAACATTTTGGTTATGAAAACGTTAGGGCAAGCCTCAAAAGAGAGAGAAGAAGAATTAAAAAATATAGCTCTTAAGGAAGGCCTTGAGCCCCTCGTTACTAGAGTGTTTTTAATTAATTATGCAGCGCTGGGCGACATGTCAAAAATCGTTAAGGATTACCTCACCCCGACTAGGGCCACCATGCAAAGTGATGACAGAACCAATAGTTTAATCGTAAAAGATACAGTTGATTCTATTGAGCGTATTAAAAAAATTATTGAAACTCTCGACACTCAAACGCCTCAAATATTAATAGAAGCAAAAATTGTTGAAGCAAATGAAAACTATTCAAAGAGCATCGGTCTAGCTAACGGTGTTAGATTTGGCTATGATCCCATCAGCCCAGTAGGAGTCTCGGCTGGGCCTGGTTTCTCATTTAGCTCAACAGGTGGACCGGCCATTGGTGCAACAATTAGTGTGTACAAACGTCTGTTGAATCTTGATTTCAACCTCCAGCTACTCGAAACAGAGGCAAAAGGCCGCGTGATTTCAACTCCGAGAGTTGTGACACAAAATAAAAAACCCGCGACTATATCAAGCACTGAACAAACAAGCTTTAGAATTCAACAAGCTGGAGTTGCTGGGACTCCAGCCATAACTACATTCTCAAACATTTCTGCAGTTCTGAATCTCACGGTTACTCCTCAAGTTACCAATGATGGGGCTATATCAATGCTCATAAATCTTTCAAAAGGTTCGTTCGGAATTATACCATCCCCTGATGCCCCACCAAATCTTAATACTCGTACTATCAACACGACTGTTCTGGTTGATAACGGTTCAACCATAGTAATAGGTGGGTTATATTCTACTAGTAGTCTTGAGACAGTTAGCGGTATCCCGTATTTGAAAGATTTACCATTAATCGGATGGTTGTTTCGGAATCCAAACAACCTTGCCACCGCAAAAAATGAACTTATAATTTTCATGACTCCTCGGATAATCAATGAGGAGCAGGCCGGTATGTCAGATAGACAAGCCACTTCTACTGATAATAATACCAAGCCGATTTAAGTAGGATGAGCTGTGCTAGGTAAAAAAAACCAGTCGGCCTTGTTGGCCAAATATTTCAGCATGTACAAGAAGAATCCTCGCTCGAAGGTGTTCGCACCTCTTGCGGAATCTTTTAGAAAACTTGGAATGCTAGATGATGCATTCAAAATTCTAAAAGATGGTATTCGAAATCACCCGAATTATACTCTGGGTTATATCGTATTAGCTCATTGTTACTTTGATCAAGGGAAGTTTGAACTTACCTATAATACCCTAAGACCGATCGTATCTCAGAATGCAGATAATATATCGCTCCAGAAAGTTTTTGCAAAAAGTTGCATGAACCTTGGCTATCTTGAGGAGGCACTGGATACATATAAATATCTACTTTTTATGAATCCAAGAGATAAGTTTTTTGGTGAACAAGTTAAAAAGCTTGAAGACGATCTCATGGTGGGCCATAAGACCTTAAGCTTAGAGCAGCTGATTAAGGCCCCTGAAATGGAAAAACTTCCCATGCCTCAAGGCCTGGATGATGACTGGGTTCAGGTAGATTTTAATCAAAATCAAGCCCCTGTTGATGTGGCCGAAAATGAATGGATAATGCAAAAACCAGGAATTTCCGAGCATCCAATACTAAAAGAAGAATCAATTACTATCAGAAGTCTTGAAGATGATTTCTATGCTGACGAGTTTGAAGACTATGGGGATATTGAAGATTCAACACCTAGTTCTGCCCCACTTGATTCACCTCTCGTTTCTCACACACTAATTGATCTCTATTGTGATCAAAAATATTTCGATAAAGCAGTTGAGCTACTTGAGAAAATCCTTGAGCTCAATCCACAGGATGACATAACGAAAAAGAAGCTTGAGCAAGTTCTAGTCATGAAAAAGAATTCTCAAGCTCCACTTCAAGTCGTAACTGAGGAGCAAGGCCATGAAGAACTTATTTCAATCATTGAAAATCAAGTTAAGGCCAAGTCACCAAAAGAAATCAAGCTCCAAGATACATTTAATTATTTCTTAATGGCGCTTAAAGAGCGTGCCCTACAATACCGGTAAATAAATATGAAAAAAATGCTAATTATCAATGGACCAAACTTAAATATGCTTGGCCAGAGAGAACCCGAAGTTTATGGCAAGGACACTTTGGACGATTTAAAAAAAATTACTGAAGCTAAAATTCAGAACCAAGTTGAACTTGAATGGTACCAATCTAACCTTGAAGGTGAACTCGTGAGTCGCATTCAAAAAGCCCATTCCGAGGACTATATGGCACTCATTATCAACCCAGGTGGCTATGCTCATACCAGCGTTGCGATTCATGACGCTCTGAAAATCCTGAAAATTCCAGTAATTGAAGTACATTTGAGCCAAGTTTATAAGAGAGAAGAGTTCCGTCATACATTATTGACGGCAAAAGCTGCTACGGCCATAATGTCCGGATTCGGAAAGCAGACTTATTACATCGCGATAAATTCGCAGCTCCAGTAAAGGACCATCTCTATGTACCAAACAACAGATTTCAGAAAAGGTCTCAAAATCGAGATCGAAGGTAAACCTTGGATCATCGTGGATTTCCAACACGTGAATCCAGGTAAAGGCTCGGCTTTCGTTAGAACTCGCATTAGAAACCTTGAAACCAATCAAACTATTGAGCGAACTTTCAAAGCTGGTGTTGAAACTGTTGGCAAGCCTGATATGGAAGAAAAAGAAATGGAATATAACTACTCTGATCAAGATGGTTACAATTTCATGGATCAGACAACTTTCGAAATGGTTCACCTTTCCCATGACCAAGTTGGCGAAAACAAATTCTACTTACAAGAAAACATTCGTGTTTATATTCTTTATTTTAATGGAAATCCGATTTCAATCGAGCTTCCTAACTTCATTAACTTGAAAGTAGTTGAAACTGATCCCGGTATGAAAGGTGATACAGCTTCTGGCGGTTCGAAGAAAGCACTTCTTGAAACTGGTCTGCAAGTAAACGTCCCCCTATTTATTAAAGAGGGTGAATTTTTAAAAATCGATACTCGCACGGGTGAGTATCTTGAACGGGCCAAGGTTTAAGTCATGAATTTAGATACACTAAAACAAATTGTTAAGGTTGCTAAAGATGAAGGTGTCGCTGAATTAAAAGTGGATACTAAAGATTTTAAGGTTGAGGTTCGTTTCTCTTCAGGTCATGTTGCTCCGATTCAGCATGTGCAGCAAACGCCACAAGTCCCAGTCGCTTCTGCCATTACTGCAATTACGATCAATACTGTGCCAACTGATACTGGACTTCATGTAATCAAATCTCCCTTTGTCGGAACTTTCTACTCTTCGCCAGGTCCAGGAAAACCTATATATATCAAACTTGGTGACAAGGTTAAGTCAGGCCAGGCCCTTTGCGTTCTTGAGGCCATGAAGATCATGAATGAAATTGATGCCGATATAAATGGCGAGATCGTAGAGATTTGTGTTGAAAATGAAAGTCTTGTTGAGTTTGGTCAACCACTTTTCAAGATTAAGCCGAATTAATGAAACCAGAAGCAAAGAAATTTAAAAAAGTCCTCATCGCTAACCGTGGTGAGATTGCCATCAGAGTTATTCGTAGCTGCAAAGAGCTGGGAATTGAAACAGTTGCAGTTCATTCAACTGCTGATGAAGATTCTTTGCATGTAAAAATGGCCGATGAATCAGTTTGCATTGGCCCACCAAAATCATCTTTATCCTACTTAAATATGCCTCAAATTTTATCTGCTGCTGATATTACCGGTGCAGATGCCATCCATCCCGGTTACGGTTTTCTATCTGAAAACGATGATTTTGCCGAGCTTTGTGAGAAGTGGGGAATCACTTTTATTGGTCCTAGCGTAAAATGTATTCAGGCGATGGGTGATAAAATTGAATCAAAACTCATTGCTAAAAAAGCCAAAGTTCCAACTCTTGAACCAATTTATGTAAAGGATTCTTCAGAATTAGACATTAAAAAATCTGTAGAGAAGATGGGCTTTCCAGTTTTAATCAAAGCATCTGCCGGCGGCGGTGGGCGAGGAATGAAACGAATTGAAAACTTTGAAGAACTATGGCCAGCTTTATCACGTTTAGAAGAAGAGGCCAAAGCAGCTTTTGGTGATGGAACATTATTCATCGAAAAATATATTGAAAATCCGAGACACATAGAAATCCAAATTTTGGCCGATCAACACGGAAGTGTGATCCATCTTGGTGAGCGTGACTGTACGATTCAACGCCGGTTTCAGAAAATTCTGGAAGAAGCTCCTTCGCCTGTCCTAACTCCAAAAGTCCGAGAAGAGATTTGTGAATCTGCTGTCAGACTGGCAAAATTTGTAAATTATGATTCTGTAGGTACTGTTGAGTTCCTTTACGACCAAGATACGCAGAAATTTTATTTCATGGAAATGAACACTCGTATTCAAGTTGAGCACCCCGTAACCGAAGGTCGCACAGGAGTTGACTTAATTAGTGAACAAATCCGTCACGCTCAAGGCGAAAAAAGTAGATTTAAACAATCAGATATCATCTTTCGGAATCACGTTATTGAATTTAGGATCAATGCCGAAAATCCAAAAACAGGAATGCCATCGCCTGGAAATATCACGCATTATCATAGACCTGGCGGAATTGGCGTAAGAACAGATGACTATATTTATACAGGATATACCGTACCACCATACTATGACTCTATGATTTCTAAGATCATTGTTCAGGCCGATAACCGTGCAAATTGCATCACTAGGGCCAAACGAGTTCTTAACGAAACTGTCGTTAGCGGCATTCAAACAAACATCAATCTCCACAAAGAAATATTGGAAGATCCGGACTTTGTAGAAAGTAAGTTTTCAACCAATTATTTATCCAAAAAACTGATTTAAAAGTATAATAAAATTAAGTGTTTAACATGCCACAGGAAGGGGCATAGTGGAAAGTATTTCAAAGATTCAACAACTCTTGGCGGAGTCCAAATTTGTTGAAGCCCAAAAAATGGCCGAGATATTATTATATCAAACAAAAGGTTCTGAAACAAAGGAACTGCTGGAATTCTATTTCGAATCGCTTAAAGCTCAGTCTCGACCAATTCCAAGTGAATTAATTTTTTTATTAGTTGATAAACTTCTACCCATGAACACTGATGAAGCTCAGAAATGGTTAGCAAACATATCAAAAGATAAATCCATAAATAATCAGCGTAAAATACTGATTGAAATAAAAATTGCTGAAATAAAAGGAAAAACAGAAGAGCTGTATCACTTAATTTCTCAATACCAGATACTCAGATTTGAATCCCATACACCCAATATTCCAACCGTCGTTATTGATTTGATAAAAAAATATTTTCCAAATGACTTTCACCTCCAACTTCAAAAGCTTGCTATTGAACTCATGAGAATGGATCTGGTTAATAGTGAGATATCAATAAAAAAATTAATTCTATCTTGTTTTGAAAAATCCTCACCAAAAGGAACAAAATTAAAGATTAACTTAATATATGAAATACTAACATCATCAAGCGGCCTGCAATACCTAGAATTATACAAAAACTTTTGTTTTTTAATTTCTAATGAACGGTGGGATAAAAAAGACTATAAGAAAATAATCGAACTTGTGATTTATGAAGAGGATTTCAAATTTCAAGTTTTAATATTAAATTTATTAGTTCGTGAAAACTTGAAGGATGAGGCAGGAGTTTATGCTCAAGAAATTCGAAAGAACAAGGAGTACAACTATGTGTATCTCGATAAGTATTTTCCACAACTAAAACAATATTTTTTTCAGCGACCTGAAACGACTACGATCACCGCCATACCGTTCATTAAGGAAGCAGATCTAAAGGTCGAAAGATTAGTATCAGTTCCTTTACATGAAGAAATATTGTCAGAAGTTTCAGAGGAAGAAATACTGCTTGCCCACTTACTTAAATACCAGGATTTTTCTACATCTGATTTACTTGAGATAGCGGTTAGTTTCGTCCAATCAGAATTCTACATGGCCGCATTAAAAGCCTCGGAACTTGCCTACGAATCTACGGATAATAATAATCTTCGTCTTAGGGCCTGCTATCTAAAGGTCACGTGCTTGCTTAAAACGGCTGATTACAGGGCAGCCTTGGACATATCTCTGAATGCCTTAAGTTACTCAGTAACTCAAAATGATATCCTTTCATTTT
>Ga0049084_10000910_pt1 | contig 11841 bp, 12 predicted proteins | sample GreLakmeON33MSRF_FD_66720 | JGI IMG/M metagenome (GOLD analysis project Ga0049084, IMG submission 66720) | Freshwater lentic microbial communities from great Laurentian Lakes, MI, USA - Great Lakes metaG ON33MSRF | ecosystem: Environmental > Aquatic > Freshwater > Lake | place: Great Lakes... | reverse complement strand
GATGTGATTTTTGGGGATACGGAATTTATGGATGAGGCGGGAAGGCCAGTGGGGTTGATATCGAAGTTAAAGCCACAGCCGTTTCCGAGTCGATTGCATGGAGGGAGTTTTCGGTATGGGATGAATATTTGTCACCAGAGTTTTTTAGCAAAGCGGAGTTTGTCGCCCAAATTTGATTTGCAATATAGGCAGGCGGCGGATGTGGATTGGATCATTCAGATTTTAAAGCAGATGCAAGGGCAATCGTTCCGTAGTTCTTTGGTAATTAGCAATTTCGAATTGGGGGGCAGCAGTGCTCAGCATACGCAGAAAGCTTGGAAGGAGAGGTATTTGGTTTTGCAAAGGCATTACGGATGGCTACCGAATTTATTTGCTCACGGTTGGATACTGTTTCGCAGATTGTTGTTTAATTTGAAATTGTTGGGTAAGTAATCTAGATTTTTGCGTAGTGGTTAGGTTAGAAAAATTACATTGAATGGGAAACACGGATAGGGTAGATAAGGCATTGATTGAAGGGGGGCATTATTTGGGCAAGCCCGCGGATGCGAACGATTTGTTGGTGAGACGCAGGATAGGACTTGTGAGACAAATGGTTGACTTTTTGGGCAAGGATAAAACGTTGGTAGAAATAGGGTGTGGGAACGGCAATACTTGTTTGCCACTGGCTGCGGATTTTGCATCGGTGAATGGATTGGAATATGCTGATGTTCATAGGGCTTCGTTTGATGCTTTACAGCAGGTGTTGGTCGTTGAGAATGCACAATTTCATACTTGGGATATCATGGGAAAGGCTTTTGAGCCGGTGGCGGACCGACTGATTAGTTTTGAGGTGATAGAGCATTTGCCGGGCGAGGAGGGAGTTGCCAATTATGCAAAGAGTTTAAAAATGGGTGGATTGGCAGCGATTTCGGTGCCCAATAAGTGGTGGATTTTTGAAACGCACGGAGCCAAATTGCCATTGTTACCTTGGAATCGGGTGCCATTTTTTGGATGGTTGCCGAGGCCGCTGCATGAACGTTGGTCGCACGCCAGAACCTATACAAAACGCAGGATTTGCAAATTGTTGGAGCTTCATGGGTTTGAGATTCTAACGGTTGAATACATTACTGCACCCATGGACGTGATCAAATGGCCCCCGTTACAGAATTTTTTACGCCGGTGGGTTTTTTCATCCGACACAACGAAAATTCCATTTAAGGCTGTGAGCATTTTGGTAACTTGCAAGCGAATACGTTAATATCAGAGCGATAAATTTGAAAGTAATTTTATGAAAAAGACAATATTATTGGCGCTTATCCTGGGGATGGGCACTGTGTTACAAGCACAAAAACGAGAAACGAAGCCAGACAAACATTGGTATCATTCAAAGCCATCGAAGAAAAACATGGGCATTTCTTTGGATGCGGCTTACTCAAGTCCGGCGGCTACGTTGCCATCGAAGACGATCGTTGTGGCGGTGATTGATGGGGGTGTTGATATCAACCATCCTGATTTAAAGGATGTGATTTGGCATAATCCCAACGAAATTCCATTCAATAACATCGATGATGATAGGAATGGTTATGTGGACGATACGGTGGGTTGGAATTTTATTGGTGGCAAAGACGGTGGCATGGTACAATACGATCATTTGGAAAAAATCCGTGTGTATTTGCGTTTGAGGGAACAGTTCAAAAATCCTACTTCTGAGGATACTCAACGTGCGGGTTTTGCTCAATATATCGCAATGAAATCTGAGATTGAGGAAATGATCATAAAGCAAAAAGCGCAGTATATGAATATGGAGAGATTTCAGGCTTCGTTGCATGGCTATGCAGCTAGTTTGGGGAAAGTAGCTCCTAGTGGAAAGGAAATCAAAGAGTTAACAGTGGATGCTGGCGAGGCAAAAACTAGAGATCGAATTGCGACCGTAGTTAGTTTGATGGGGTATGAAAAATTGGATGAAGCCATTACTCAGGGATTGCATGGCATGGAAGCGTCTGTGAAATACCAATATAATTTGGATTACAAACCAAGAGATATTGTGGGCGACAACTACGATGATCCCCATGAAATTGGCTATGGCAATAACAATGTTGCGGGGCCGGATGCATCGCATGGTACCCACGTTTCGGGCATCATTGGTGCGGTTCGCGGCAACGGGATTGGATTGGATGGCGTTGCCGATAACGTAAAAATCATGGCAATTCGCGTGGTTCCTGATGGAGATGAGCGAGACAAAGATGTGGCAAACGGAATTCGTTATGCGGTTGACAATGGCGCAAAAATTGTCAATATGAGTTTTGGCAAGGGATACAATTGGGATAAAGATGCGGTGAATGAGGCGGTTGTTTATGCCCGGGATCATGGTGTTTTGTTGGTGCATGCGGCGGGAAATAGTTCTCAAGACAACGATATTACGCCCAACTACCCCAATGATTCATTGGGTGGAGGTATGTTTGCCGACAACTGGATTGAGGTGGGGGCATCTCAGCCGTTAAAGAAACATTTGGCTACGGATTTCAGCAATTATGGTTCACACAACGTGGATGTCTTTGCACCAGGTCAGAGCATTTACAGCACAATTCCAAACAATGGGTATGCGTATTTTGATGGTACAAGTATGGCGTCGCCGGTTTGTGCTGGTATGGCGGCATTTATTTGGAGCAGGAATCCTTCGATGACGGCTAAGGAGGTGAAGATGGTGATTGAAGCGAGTGTTACATTGGTTGAAAGCAAGGTGATTTTACCTGGATCAAAAAAGACGAAGGTTGGGTTTCCAAGCTTGAGCAATACGGGTGGTTTGATCAATGCTGAGAAGGCATTGAATATGGCTACGATTTTATTGGTGAAGTAATTGCGGCTCACCCAATTGGATTGGGTCTAAGTATGAAGGTCCTGGCGGGGGATGGGATTTATGTTTTCCGACTTTATTGGCGTTGACAAAACGCGGATAGTTCGCGATAGAATTTGGCGATGGGGAATCCCATGACGTTATAGAAGCATCCTTGGATTCCTTTGACGCCGATGTATCCCATCCAGTCTTGTACGCCGTATGAACCGGCTTTGTCGTACGGAGCAAAGTTTTCTATGTAATGTTGGATTTCTGCGGCGGTGAGGGGGTGAAATGTGACCTCGGTTTTGTCGTAGAAGGTATGTACATAGGTGTCGTTTCTCAGGCAAACGCCCGAGTAAACGGTATGGGTTTGATTGCTGAGAGCGGTGAGCATTTCGGCCGCTTCTTGGGCGTTTGCCGGTTTATTGAGCACGCGGTTGTTGATGAAGACGATGGTATCGGCGGTGACGAGGATTTTTTCTTGGATGGGTGATTGGTGGTGTTGGGATTTATGTTCCGCCAAAAAAGTACAAATTTCCTCGGGGGTTAAATCGGCCGGATAATTTTCATCGGCATCGATTTCTACCAATTCAAAGTCAAAACCGGAATCTCGCAATAATTGATGACGGCGAGGTGATTTAGATGCCAAAAGCAGTTTTGGGAATGTTGGGAGCGGGTTGAAAAGTGAGTTCGGGTTAGATGTCATTTGGTTCAAATTGTATTTGATTTAGATTCCATAATGCGAATGTCGGCTGAACCGGTTAAATGTAACAAACGGCCGCATTTTTGGAAACGCAATTTAAGCGGGGTTTTGCTGATTCTGGAAGTAATGGCAGTGTAATCATCAACACGATGTTAACTGACGCAAATGCAAAATGGGCGGGATTGCCTAACTTTGCTCTTACGATGAAACAAATTGCAGTGATAGGTGGTGGCACCATGGGAAATGGAATTGCCCACGTTTTTGCCCAATGCGGATATGCCGTGAATTTGATTGATGTAAAGCAAGAGATGCTTGAAAAGGCAATTGCTACTATTACAAAAAACATGGACCGTCAGGTTGGAAAAGGCACACTTACTGAAGTGCAAAAAGCAAGTAGTTTGGGAAGAATCAAAACGTTTACTCAGATGGCCGATGGCGTGAGCAATGCGGATTTGGTGGTTGAGGCGGCTACGGAAAACATCGAAATCAAATTGAATATTTTTAGGCAGTTGGATGCTTTGGCACCTGCGCACTGCGTTTTGGCGAGCAATACATCGAGCATTTCCATTACCAAAATTGGGTCGGTGACATCCCGCCCAGACAAGGTAATTGGCATGCACTTCATGAATCCGGTGCCGGTGATGAAACTGGTTGAGGTAATTGAGGGTTTTAAGACGGACAAAACGGTGACATCGAACATCATCGAATTGAGCAAGAGCTTGGGGAAGGTGCCCGCTTTAACACAAGATTATCCCGGTTTTATTGCAAACCGTGTGTTGATGCCAATGATTAATGAGGCGATTTGTTCTTTGCATGAGGGTGTTGCAGGGGTTGAGGAAATTGATACGATTATGAAGTTGGGTATGGCTCATCCAATGGGTCCATTGCAATTGGCAGATTTTATTGGTTTGGATGTTTGTTTGGCTATTTTAAAGGTGTTGCACGACGGATTTGGCAATCCAAAATATGCGCCATCGCCGTTGTTGGTGAACATGGTAACTTCGGGGGATTTGGGTGTAAAAAGCGGTCGTGGCTTTTATGATTATGGCCATGGAACCAAGGACTTGATTGTGGCGCCGGGTTTTACTAAAAACTGATTATATTTGCAGCCCCAATTTGGGTATACACTGCAAACATGAAATTATCTCAATTTAAGTTCGATTTGCCTGAGGAGTTTATCGCTCAGGAGCCATTGGCGACGCGCCACGATGCCCGTTTATTGGTAATCCATCGCAAGGAACGTCGTATCGAGCACCGCAGTTTCAAGGATATTCTTGAAATTTTTGACGAGAACGATGTGTTTGTAGTGAACAATACAAAGGTGTTTACTGCCCGCATGTACGGTCAGAAAGAAAAGACCGGTGCACAAATTGAGGTATTTTTGCTTCGTGAATTGAACCATGAATTACGCCTGTGGGATGTTTTGGTTGATCCAGCGCGCAAGATTCGCGTGGGAAATAAATTGTATTTTGGGGATGATGATTTGGTGGCGGAAGTGGTTGATAATACAACAAGTCGTGGAAGAACCATTCGCTTTTTGTTTGATGGATCGGACGAGGATTTTGCTGATGTGATTAAGAAATTGGGTGAAACGCCCATTCCAAAGTATATCACCCGTGGTGTAAAGGAAGAGGATGAGACTTGGTATCAGAGTTTGTTCGCAAAGAATGTTGGAGCTGTTGCGGCGCCAGCGGCACAGTTGCACATCACGCGTGAGTTGCAAATGAGAATGGATATTAAAGGCATTCAATTTAGTGAGATTACTTTACATTTGGGTTTGGGTGCGTTTAGGGAGGTTGAAGTTGAAGACTTAACGAAGCACAAGATGGATAGCGAATATTATCGCATAGAACAATCTACTTGTGATGATGTGAACAATGCCATTACCAATAAAAAGCGTGTTGTAGCGGTGGGTGGTAGTGTAATGCGTGCTTTGGAGAGCAGTGTAAGTTCTAATAGCACATTAAATCCGAGCGAGGGATGGACGGATAAGTTTTTGTTTCCGCCAAAGCAGTTTCATATTGCGGATGCCTTTATTACCAATTTACACCAGCCGGAGTCGCCTTTGTTCATGATGGCTTGTGCATATACGGACCACAAATTCATGACAGAGGTTTATCAGGAAGCGATGAAAGAGGGGTATAGATTTTTGTGCTATGGCGACGCCATGTTAATCATGTAATGAAGTGATGAAACGTGGTGTTTTTTGAACAGCTGCGTGAGATTATATTTGCAACCTGTTCTTTTCATTGCCCAGTTGGCGAAATTGGTAGACGCGCCACCTTGAGGGGGTGGTGATCGCAAGGTTGTGCTGGTTCGAATCCAGTACTGGGCACTAGGTTACCGCCGCCGCGCTGCGCGCGGCGGCGGGATTTTTTTTACTTCCGGTATAGCCACTGGGGCCGAATCCAACTCAACACCCCAAAAAGTAGAATTGGGATTACCCCAAACCAAAATAAAGCCCAAGTTTCAAAGGGTATCTTCTGGATTGATCCTGTAGAGATTGATGTGTTCGCGAACAAGTTTATGAGTGCATACCCAATCACCCCGCCAAATAGCGCCCCGCCCAAATGCCCTTCGTGCGAAATTCTTTGTCGGTCCGCCGTCTGAGAAAAAATAATCGATCCCAAATTAAACAAAATACAAAATATCCATCCGGGTATGGGGATGGGAATAAACAATAATCCCAGTTTGATTTCGGGAAACCACATCACTGCACAAAGCAACAATCCTAAAACACCCCCCGAAGCGCCCAAAGCTTGGTAATCCGATTCTTTTCTGCGCATCCACAACGAAAAAAGACTACCCCCCAAAACGGAAAATAAAAATATGAGAAGGGTAAAAATGGAGCCCACCATCGACTCAATCATGGTAGCAAAATAATAAATGCCCATGCCGTTCAGCAGTAAGTGAATCACCCCATCATGCACAAAGCCAGAACTGATCAAGCGATAGTATTGCTTTCTGTTTTTGATCTGCCATAAACTTAACATCCATCGTTTGGAAAGACTTGTATCGTTTAACCCAGCAAAAAACACCAAGATAAAAAAGCCCAGCAAGCCATACGATGCGGGGTATTCCACGTAAAAATTTCCGAGATTCATAGTTAAGGTTTTTTCAATAGCACCTGCCCTTTGCCTTGGGTGGACTCCTTGAATTTGTAAGTGGGGGTTTTGAAATAAAACGCGTTTCCGCTATTGAATAAATGGGCCTCGAACTGTTTGCTTGGATTTACAGACACATCTTTAATCGTAAAATGATACAAGTAGACATCGTCGCTTCGCAAATCAGTAGCATCCAAACCGCCGCCTTTCTCACAACTCCACGAAAAAATGGTAGCCTGACCGCTGAGATTAACGTTGCCGCTGTTTATCACCCCTCCATAAAACTGTCCGCAGTAAACCAATAAATTTTGATCTTCCACGCTGTTTACGGTGCAATGAATGGCTGGACTGTAGAGGGTGTCTATACAGTTGACTTTTGCATTTCCCTCCAAATGTATGTTGGAAATTTGGTGAAGGTTGAGCGTGCATTTGGGTTGGATATTCAATCGCCGAAGCCATTTGGCCTTGTTGCTATTTTTTATCGATAAAACGCCGTTTTGGATTTCAGTTGCGATGCCGGGAATCACATTTTTGCCATAGGTGATTTGAATAAACTCCGGCTGCGTAATGTCTTGTATGATAAATAGTTGTATGTCATGGTTTACATCCAACCCATGAAATGAAGCTAGACTGCGGGTTTCCGTGGTAATTTCCCCGAAGGATTGCCAAGGTTCTACACTGTTTTGACAACTGGAGAGGTAGTGATTAAAAAACAATAAAAAAAACAAAACAGACCGGGGATATTTTGGGATGTGGTTCAGTTTCATTGCTGTGAATTTATACAAAGTTGGTGAATTGTTGCTACATTCGAGTGATGCGAAGGATAATCTTCTTGTTCTTTTTACTGTGCGGAATGGCGGGCAATTTGCTAGCCCAAGATTTTGACGATGAGGTAAGTCCGCAAGCCAAGGCAGCAGCGGCAATGCGAACCAAACGATATCGTGAAGCAGAGAATTTGTATCTACAGATGTTGGAGAAAAATCCTGAGTCGATGACCTACAAACACTTACTGAGTCATTCCTTGATTTTGCAGGAAAAGTACCGCGAATCGGATAGTTTGTTGCGGGTGGCTTACCTACAGGATTCAACACATCCCGGCACTTTCTGGTATTTTGGGATTTCCGCAGAGCGGCAGGATCAATATGATATGGCCTATGGTTTTTTCCGTCGGTATATCGATAAATCAAAGCGTTTTTCAGAGTTTAATCAGAGCGCTTGGTTGCATGCAGCATCGGCGTATCGAAGAAAGATGCATACGCTGGGAATCAACTCCATCGAGTGGAGCGACATGGTATATTGCTATGAAAATTATTTACAAGCCCAGCCCGCGGATCCTTTGGTGCCCCAATTGCAAGATTTTCTGGATGCGGTGCGTTTGAAGCAGCCCAGGGGCGGACAAAAGTTGGTGTGGACTGAACAGTAATTTGCGTATTACCTTTGCAGCATGCCATCGGGCAATAAATCTAAGTTAATCAATGATCCGTTGCACGGATTTGTGACCTTGCCCAGTGCTTTGGTCTACGATGTTGTTCAGCATCCATATTTCCAGCGTTTGCGCAGAATCCGGCAGTTGGGAATGAGCGAATGGGTATATCCTGGGGCTACCCATACCCGTTTTCACCATGCTTTGGGTGCCATGAATTTGATGGTGAAAGCCCTCGATACTTTAAGGGGTAAAGGGGTTGAGATTACAGATGAGGAAAAGGAGGCTGCCATTTTGGGGATTTTAATGCATGATATTGGCCATGGGCCTTACAGCCACACCCTCGAATACACCTTGGCCCAGGGCGTGAATCACGAGGATATTTCTATCATGCTCATGGAGCGCATGAATATTGAGTTTGGCGGGGCATTGCGTTTGGCGATCGATATTTTTCGTGGCGATTATCACAAGAAACCTTTTCTGCATCAATTGATTTCGGGCGAGTTGGATATGGATCGGTTGGATTATTTGATGCGCGACAGTTTTTATACTGGTGTGAGCGAGGGGATTGTGGGTGTGGATCGTTTGATTCATATGCTGAATGTGAAAGGCGGTGATTTGGTGGTGGAAGAAAAGGGGATTTATAGCGTAGAAAAATTCTTGGTGGCTAGGCGATTGATGTATTGGCAGGTGTATCTGCATAAGACAGTGATTGCGGCAGATGCTCTGTTGGTTTCTATTTTACAGCGAGCCAGAGAAATGGCAAAAAAAGGGTCAACCTTGGGTAGTTACCATCCCTTGATGCATTTTTTGTTCAAGGATGTGAATCCAGACGATTTCAATGAAGAGGATTTGGATTTGTTTGTATTGCTGGATGATATCGATATTATGTCGGCCATCAAAGAATGGCAATTTCATGAAGATCCTATTTTGAGTGAAATGAGTAAACGTTTGCTCAGACGGCAGTTGCCCAAAATTAAAGTACAGTTAGAACCCATCGATTTTGGGGTAAAGCAATTGATGCGGGCACAAGCGGCTTCCATTTTTGGAGTAAAGGATGAACACATTTTGGATTATTTTGTGCATGTTGGGATATTAAAGAACGACGCTTATCGCAGTGAGGGTGGCGGGATTCGCATCCTAAAAAAGGATGGCGGCGTTGTGGATGTGGCGGCGGCGAGCGACAATTATAATTTGGATAGTTTGAAAGATACCGTTACCAAATATTATATCACTTACTGGGAGCTTTGAGAAAAAATAAATTTAGCAGTAAGGGCCCTCAATTGAGCAATCAATTGCAGAATACACCTCGGGGTGGAAAATGGGCAAGTAAGTTTGAGGATCCAAGCGCATCAAAAGGAAAGGGCAAGCCGGAGGATGTGAAGGCCAAAAAAGGGTTGGGTCAGCACTTTTTAAATGATTTGAGCATCGCTGAGAGAATTGCAAACTTGGTGGATGAAGGCATGGAGCATGTGTTAGAGATTGGGCCTGGCATGGGCGTAATGACGAAGTTTTTATTTGAACGCCTTGGCGGTAAATTGATGTGTGCGGAAATTGATACGGAGTCAGTTGAATATTTGGCGAATCAGGCTTGGGCTAGCGGGCTAAAGGTGTGGAAGGGCGATTTTTTGCAGGCGCCGGCCGAGGACTGGGTTGCAATTGGAAAGCGCATGGCCATTGTGGGTAATTATCCGTATAATATCAGTACCCAAATTGTTTTTAAAATGTTGGAGTGTGGCGTACGGGTAGAACAATTTTCGGGGATGTTTCAGAAGGAGGTAGCGGAGCGATTGTGCGCGGGTGAGGGGGGTAAGGATTATGGCATTACCAGCGTTTTATTGCAGGCCTATTACAGTTGTAACTATTGTTTTACAGTTCATGAAGGTTCATTCAATCCGCCGCCCAGAGTCAAAAGTGGTGTGATAGATTGCAGGTTAAAAACGGAACTCCCAGATTGTGATTACAACGCATTAAAATTGGTTGTAAAGACCGCGTTTTCTCAACGGAGGAAGACATTGTCCAATGCATTAAAACCTTTGACATCAGCGCGCGAAAAATTTGTGTTGCCAGAAAAATGGGGTGCTATGCGCGCAGAGCAAATCCCTGTTGCAGATTATTTGTTTTTGGCAAAATCTTGGACGGGGAGTAAATAATTTCTTATTTGGATTGATTCATAATAATTGCTATCAAATCAGTTTGATTATACATTTCATGGGTACCTCTGTTGAAATTGCAAGATTGTCATTAAAATAACGGCTTGCACTTTGTAAAATCTTTGTAAAAACTCTAAATTTGCGCATTGAAAATCCTTAAAAAGGTTCAAAAATGATGCCCACACTACCCAAGAAATCATTCAACTTATTGAATAAGAAGTTGTTATCATTATCTATGGCTTGTATAGCCACGGTAATATCTTTTGCGCAAGCAGCAAGCGATGTAATTCCACCGCCCCAAGAATTTGACCCTAGCCGTTGGAATTGGATTAATATTTTGATTTGCGCACTAATTTTATTGATTGTCTTGGTGATTGCTCGCGCTTTCGATATTGGTGGTTTGGCAGAGAAAATCACGGGCAAAAAGATTGTGAATCCTCATAAGATAAATGCAATTGTAGGTATCGTATTTTTGATTTTGAGTTTTATTGGTGTTTGGTATGAAATAAAATACCACGGAAAATACTTGTTGTTGTCTGATGCAGCTTCTGAGCATGGCGCCGAATTGGATTCCATGTTCATGTGGACTTTTGGATTTACCTTTGTTGTATTCATTTTAACAGAGTTCTTATTGTTCTATTTTATGATTCGTTATTACTATCGTGAAGATCGTAAAGCGGATTATTTCTTCCACAACAATAAGTTAGAGATTATTTGGACCATCGTCCCAGCAATCGTATTGACTTTTTTGGTGTTGCGTGGATTTAATGTTTGGACAAAAATCACACAGACTCCAAACGACAAAGCCGAGGAGGTAGAAATTTTTGGCTATCAGTTTGGTTGGAAGGCACGTTATGCGGGTGAAGACAAGCAGTTGGGCGAGAATAGTTTTGTAATGATTTCAGGTACAAATCCTTTGGGATTGGCGGTGGAAGATGAGGCCGACAAATTGAATGCTTCTTTGCAAACAGAAATCGATGAAATCAAAGTAAAAATCGCATCTGCCAATGATTCTACAACCATCTGGAGAGCGGCTTTGAATAAAATGGAAGCGACTGGTTTGAAAAATACCTACGAATCAGAATATGACGCCTTGAGAGAAAAAGTGTTGGATGCGGAGAGCGGTTCCTATGTCCGTCTGATGGAAAAGGAAATCAAACGCAAAGAAACAAACATCAAACGCGTAGATGCATTTAAGAGCAAACCCGAAATATTTAATAAGGCCGCTTATGATGACCGTGTAACTACGGAAATCGTATTGATTAAAAATAAGCCTTACATGTTCCGTTTCCGTGCACGTGATGTGATTCACTCTGCTTACATGCCTGAATTCCGTGCCCAGATGAACTGTGTACCAGGAATGAGCACAGTGTTCCCATTTACGCCTATCAAAACAACGGAAGAAGCGCGTAAGGCAAAGGGAAACGACAAATTCGATTATTATTTGTACTGCAATAAAATTTGCGGTGCGGCACACTACAACATGAAAATCAAAATCACTGTTGTGGGTTCAGAAGCTGAATATAAAACGTGGTTGGCCTCGCAGGCCAAGGTAGTAGCTCCTCCAGTTGAGGCGACTCCTGCGACTCCTGTGTCTGATTCAACTGCCGTTGTACCCGCCATTGCCGTTAACTAATTTATCA
>Ga0049084_10000908_pt1 | contig 11858 bp, 10 predicted proteins | sample GreLakmeON33MSRF_FD_66720 | JGI IMG/M metagenome (GOLD analysis project Ga0049084, IMG submission 66720) | Freshwater lentic microbial communities from great Laurentian Lakes, MI, USA - Great Lakes metaG ON33MSRF | ecosystem: Environmental > Aquatic > Freshwater > Lake | place: Great Lakes... | reverse complement strand
TGCTGTCTTAGTTGAAAACAGTAGGTGAAGCTAAGAAAATAGCACGGGATATCTCAATAAATAAGCGGGTATTTTAAAGGCTGTTGAAAACTTTTGGGATTTATTGATTTCTCTATGGCGAAGAGAAGCAAATTCACTCAGTACGTCATTGCGAAAATTTTGTACCCAAAATTAAAGCAATCTCGTCATCTAATTATTGAATCTGAAAGCCGTGGGAAAAGATTCAGCAAAGTTCGCTGCGCTAAACTTAGCAGAGTTGGCAGTTGGAAATACTATTTTATAAATTCCAATTTATTTTTGCGTATAAAAGCAACTTGTAATTGCTCTAAATTTTCCATTTCATCCAGCGCATAAAATTCATCGTCAAATTTATTCAATGGGTTATTTTTGTAAGATTCACTAAAACCATCTAATGTTCCATCTTGATGCTCTGTTATCTTAGCATTTTCTTTTTCGAATACATCATTTGCCCTTTGAGATAAATCTACAAACTTTTTCGCTCCGACAAGTTGTAATGCGCTCGGCAAAAGCTTGTAATACTGCCCACTAGAATTAAAATAAAATTGATTAAATCCGCCATTATTAACTTCAGCTTCAAAACTCCAAATAATATATATTGCTTGTTGTGCATTATTCCATGTCTGCACTGTTTCAAATTCCTTCGAAAAGTCTTTTGGTATTCTTTCCAGTAAATTATCAAAAACCAATTGAAGCAGAAGACTGTCAGGTGTCGAGTCGATTTCTTGCTCAGTCAATTTTTTATATGAAACGGGGGAATTTATAGTACAGGAGGATAATATTGATAAGATTCCAAAAGCAGCAATAATCCTTTGTGTCAAATACTTTTTCATTGAAATTTTATTTTACAGTGTTAAACCATTAAATATATCTAATTCCAGTCTCAAATAAAAATATTAATTCAGACAATGAGATTGCTTCAATTTTGAGTACAAAATTTTCGCAATGACGCACTGTGCAAGAAGAATCATCAGAAGAAAACGAACCAACTAAAGCTCACAAATCTTCCTCACCATCCTCTCCACCCCCTCATTATTATTATCAAATTCAGTCACAAAATTCGCCGCTTCAATTATCTGCGGATGCGCATTTTTCATCGCATAAGAGTGCTTCGCCGATTTCATCATTTCAAGGTCGTTGAGATAATCACCAAAAACCATTGTTTCGTCAAAAGAAATTTCTAAATCTTGTTGAACTGTAGCTATCGCTGTTCCCTTGTTGGCCGAAAGATGCGTGAAGTCGAGCCATATTTTTGTGGCCAGAGCAATTTGATATTCTTTTTCGTAAGGTTGAAAATGAATACGGTGTTTTTCTGCTCCGCTGAAATCGCAAATAGTGACTTTTAACACATCGTCTTCTATGTCGAATAAATCATTTACAATTTTGAGTCGGCTATAGTATTTGCGTGCTTCGGATAAAAAGCGAGAATCGGCACTTTCGGTATAAGCAGAATTTTTTCCGCAAACGATCATGTGCGACCCTTTCAATTGTTTGCCAATTTCAATCAATCGCTTTGTTTCGGACGTACCCAAAGCATTTACAAAAACTTCTTTGCCTTGATAACTGGCATAAGTACCATTTTCGGCAATGAACAACGTGCGTTCTTTAATGCGATCGAATTTTTCTAATAGGTTGTGAAACTGACGGCCACTGGCGATAGAAAACAAAATGCCTTTATCGTGAATGGCCTGCTCTGTCTCCCAAAAAATGGGCGACAAGGTTTTTTCGTCGTTGAGTAAAGTACCGTCTAAATCCGTGATGATAAGCTTGATCTTCATTCTAGCGTTGCACCCATTGTAGTATATACATTCTGAACATCGTCATCTTCCTCAATCTTCTCAATCAATTTATTTACATCTTCTTCTTGCTCCGCCGTAAGCTCTTTGGTAACATTTGGAATACGCTCGAAGCCAGAAGTAATGATTTCAATTGCCTTTTTTTCTAGCTCTCCTTGAATACCGCCAAAACTTTCAAACGGCCCGTAAATCAAGATTCCATCTTCTTCAACGAAAACTTCTTCGGCTCCAAAATCAATCAATTCCATTTCCAATTCTTCAGGATCTAAGCCGTCTTTTTTGATTTTAAAAGTACAGTTATGGTCGAACATAAAAGCTACAGAGCCTGTAGTACCAAAAGTTCCGCCACATTTATTGAAATAACTTCTTACGTTGGCTACGGTACGCACGTGGTTATTGGTTGCTGTTTCTACTAACACCGCAATACCGTGCATGGCATAACCTTCATAAACTATCTCTTTGTAATCACTAATATCTTTATCAGAAGCGTTTTTTATAGCACGCTGCACATTATCCTTAGGCATATTTGCAGCCTTAGCATTTTGTATCAAAGCACGCAAACGCGAATTCCCTTCAGGATCGGGCCCACCTGCTTTTACCGCCATAGTGATATCTTTACCAATACGAGTAAAGGTTTTGGCCATTGCGCCCCACCGTTTAAACTTTCTTGCTTTGCGAAATTCAAATGCTCTTCCCATGATTTTCTTTTTTTGAGTGGCGCTAAGATAATAAATGTTTGATTTTTTAGAAATGTACTTTGTAAGGGCGTCCGTCAGCTGACGGACGCCCACCCAACCTAAATAAAAAAGGGCGAGCGCAGCTCGCCCCTACGAGAAAATTTTGTAATCTTGAGTAATGGAGAAATTTACTTTTAAAAAGAGTGAGAAACTAAAGAGTAGAAAAGTTATCACTCAACTCTTTGAAAAAGGCAGCGTTGTTCCTTGTTATCCTTATAAAGCATTGTGGCTAAAAGAAGATTTGCTTTCGTCCTCTCCGGTTCAATTGTGCATTACCGTTCCTAAAAGATCTTTCAAAAGAGCACACGACCGCAATTACATCAAAAGAAAAATTAGAGAAGCGTACAGAAAAAATAAATCGGCGTTGTATGCTGCACTAGAAAAAAAAGAACTGAAAATTGCGCTTTTATTAATTTACACAGCCAAAGAAGATATATCGGCGGAGGTGCTTGAAGAAAAATTGATTAAATTAATCGGCCAACTCAATGAAACTATTGCGTAAAATCACAATCAAAATATTGATTGGAATGGTGCGTTTGTATCAGGGCATGATTTCGCCCTACTTAGGTGCAAAATGCCGTTACGAGCCCACTTGCTCTGCTTACGCCATTGAAGCGTTAAGCAAATATGGCGTTTTAAGAGGGGGTTGGCTGAGCACAAAAAGAATTTGTAGTTGTCATCCTTGGGGAGGAAAAGGATTTGATCCAGTTCCGTAGAATGTTGAATTGTTAATGTTGAATTTTGAATATGATGAAAAGAAAAATATTTATTGTGGTGTCGGCATTAGTAATGTTGATTACCGTTGCATTTACAAACAATACCGATCAGTTTGAATTGTCGAAAAACCTAGATGTTTTCGCTTCTCTCTACCGCGAACTCAACACGCGTTATGTAGATGAAACCGACCCAGGTAAACTCATGAAAACTGGTATAGATGCGATGTTGGAGTCACTAGACCCTTACACCAATTACTATCCCGAATCGGAAATTGAAGATTATAAATTTATGCAAACCGGACAATACGGAGGCATTGGTTCTACCGTTCATAAAATTGGTGATTATTGTGTTATTTCAGAGCCGTATGAAGGTTTTCCGGCATACAAATCGGGTTTACGTGCCGGCGATAAAGTACTTGAAATTAACGCTGTTTCGGCCAAAGGAAAAAACGTAAGCGACCTCAGTAAAATATTAAAAGGTGAACCTGGCAGCAAAGTGAAATTGAAAATTGAACGGCAGGGAAAAGAAATGGATTTTGAAATTACACGTGAAGAAATTCAAGTGAAATCAGTACCCTACTACGCCATGTTAGATAAAGGTATTGGCTATATAAAACTAAATAGTTTTACAGAAAAAGCTGGAAAAGAAGTAAAAGAGGCTTTGCAAGATTTATCGAAAGATGGTGCTTTAAAAGGAATGATTTTCGACTTGAGAGGCAATCCGGGCGGACTCCTTCGCGAATCAATAGACATTGTAAATTATTTCGTGGATAAAGGAACTACCGTGGTGGAAACCAAAGGAAAATACAAAAACACTTCTGAGGTAAGAAAGACTTTAAATTCACCCATCGACACTCGCCTCCCACTCACGGTGCTAGTAGATGGTGGTTCTGCTTCAGCATCGGAAATCGTTAGTGGAAGTTTGCAAGATTTGGATAGGGCGGTTGTTATCGGACAAAAAACGTACGGCAAAGGATTGGTGCAAGGAACCTACAACCTTAGCTACAACGCTATGTTGAAAGTGACTATCGCAAAGTATTACACGCCAAGCGGAAGATGTATTCAAAAGATAGATTACGGCCACCGCGACGACAAAGGTAAAGCAGTAAAAATTGCCGACTCCCTGAAAACTACCTTCAGAACCAAAAATGGCAGAGAGGTGATTGATGGTGATGGCATTAAACCAGACATTGAAATAGAAAAAGGAAAAAGCAATCCGGTTTTGGGCGCCTTGATTGAAAAAAATCACATTTTCAATTTCGCCACCGATTATCGCGCATCACACGAAAGCCTCACCGCAGCAAAAGAATTTAAAGTCAGCGATGAACTGTTTAACGAATTTGTAGCCTATTTAAAAGACAAAGACTACAGCTACAATACCAACAGCGACAAACTTCTAACCGAATTTAAAAAAACAGCTGGTGACGAAAAATATATAGATGCTGTTAAAGAAGAATACGAAGCGCTGCACAAAAAACTACAAGCACAAAAAAATAGCGATTTACAGCTCTTTAAAGAAGAAATTAAACAAATGCTTAAAGAAGAAATTGCTAGTAGGTATTATTACCAGAAAGGTAGAGCTGAAGCGAGTTTGTCGAACGATAAGTTTATCGAAAAAGCAGTGGAAATTTTACAAGCTCAAGAAAAGTACAACAGTCTTTTAAATCCTTCCGCCAAATAATACGTAACATGACGATGTTAAAAGCTAGCAAAAATTTATATATTTTCGGATTGTGCCTATTCGCTGCTTCATTGCCTTTATCGAAAACCTTTCTCACACTTTCTCAAATTATTCTAGGCTTGGCTTGGCTGCTGCACACCAACTATAAAGAAAAAAAAGAACTGCTCATTCAAAACAGAATATTGTGGTGGTTTCCAGCCCTACTACTCCTGCATTTTGCATTTCTTTACAACACCGAAAATTTCACCTACGCATGGCGCGATATCGTCATCAAGGCTCCCCTTTTTGTAGTTCCTTGTATATTGGCTTCTATGCCTAAACCCACGCGTAAGGAATTGTGTTGGGTGATAGGCACCTTCATTGCAGCCGTTCTTTCTGTGGCTATTATTGGCATTAGCATGTATCTTTTAGGCGAATGGAACTACATCCAAAAAATAGACAATTACCGCAATCTATCTCCTTTTGTTTCTCACATTCGCTTTAGTTTAATGGCTGTCTTTGTCATCACTCTTTTGGTTTTTGGCTACAAAGAAAAATTTGTGTCTTTTTGGCTAGCGCTCACCATTGCCTTCTTTTTAGTAGTGCATCTTATCATCATGGAGGCGATTACCGGCATTGGAATTATACTCATTATTGGCTTGCCGCTTTTTATGAAATTAATGGGCTGGCGTTACAAAAAAGATGCTGCTAAAATTGTATATATCTCGAGTGTTTTAGCCACTGTGGGAGGCTTTTTTATTATGTATGAAGCCAAAGATATTTTCATCGCCAAAGATGATAGAATGGCTTCCTTGCAGAAAACCGCGCTGGGCAACGAATACTTTAACGATGAAATGAGTACTGCCAAAGAAAATGGTTACTACATTAACCGCTATATTTGCTACCAAGAATTGCACGAAGAATGGAACAAAAGAAGCGCTAAAAAATTCACCTCAGCCAACACCAAAGAAGAACAATATTTAGAAGGTGTATTAATTAGATATTTAACTTCATTAGGCTATAAAAAAGATGCCGCAGGAGTGAAAAAATTAAGTGCAGAAGACATCGCCTTTATCGAAGACGGGGAGGCGAATGCGCGCAATGCACAAATGAATCCGGTGCGCAAAAGAATTCGTGAACTACTTTGGGAAACAGATGCTTATATTGCGAACCCTTCTCCTGGCGGAAACTCATTAACACAAAGGTTTGTTTTTTGGAAAACGGGATTAGATATAGTAGAGACCTATCCATTAACAGGCGTGGGCACAGGCGATGTGCAAGATGCCTTTAACAAACAATACGACATCAATTCTTCTCCCTTAGATAAGGAACATCGCTTGCGCACGCACAATCAGTACATTACTTTTTGGGTGAGTTTTGGGGTTTTCGGACTCTTATTCTTCCTCACCATGATAGCACATTTCTACATTTTTGGCAATCAATTAGAATTTAGATTCGTGTCGCAAATGTTCGCCATCATCATGATTTTATCCATGATTAGCGAAGATACCCTAGAAACTCAAGCAGGTGTTTCCTTGTTTGTATTTTTCTTCTCTTTATTTTGGACTCGCCAAAGCAGCGTGGAATAAGAGAAACAATATTATGGTATAAAAATTGTCACAAAATAATTGCTGCTTTCGTAAAGCATTTATAATTTAACCCTCAAAGGATTCATAATGCTAAAGCAAAGTTTACAACAGAAACTACTTCAGAAGATGTCACCACAGCAGATTCAATTGATGAAGCTGTTGCAACTTCCTACTATTGCTCTTGAGCAAAGAATCAAAGAAGAAATAGAACAAAATCCGGCCTTAGAAGATTCGTCCGACAGCGATGACAATAACGCCGAAGATAATTCTTTCGACGAAGAAACACCTGAAGGTGAAAGCAGAGACGATTTCGATTTATCTGAATACATCTCCGATGATGACGAACCCGCTTATAAATACCAAGCCAATAACTACAGTTCAGATGACGAAGAACGCGAAATACCCATTTCTATGGGACAATCGTTTCAAGAACTTCTGCTGACTCAACTGGGCTTACAAGATATTGACGACCATGCATACATCGTTGCTGAAAACCTAATTGGAAATCTAGACGAGTCGGGCTATTTAAGTAGAGAAATTTCATCTATTGTTGACGACTTGGCCTTCACTCAAAATATTTCCACCACCGAAGAAGAATTGAAAGTATTGTTGAAATTGATTCAATCTCTGGATCCTCCTGGCGTTGGCGCGCGTAACTTACAAGAGTGTTTACTGCTGCAAATCAAAAGAAAAAATAGAGCTACACCTTCTATCGTAATGGCCGAAATTCTGTTGGATAAATACTTCGATGAGTTTTCTAAACGCCATTTCGACAAGATTTTAAAGAAATTAGAAATTACCGAAGACTCTTTAAAAAGCGCGGTGAACGAGATATTGAAACTGAATCCTAAGCCTGGAAACTCAGCCAATGAATCGCAACGTACCGCCCAAAGTGTTATTCCCGATTTCATTTTAAACAGCAACGACGGGAATTTAGAGCTTTCGCTTAACTCGAGAAATGCGCCCGAATTGAAGATTAGTAGGATGTTTACAGAAATGCTGAAAACATATAGCGACAACAAAAAAGGAGCAGATAAAGACCAGAAAGATGCTGTGATGTTTGTGAAGCAAAAACTCGATTCTGCCAAATGGTTTATCGATGCCATAAAACAGCGTCAGAATACATTGCTATTCACCATGCAAGCCATCATCGATTACCAAAAAGAATATTTTCTTTCGGGCGATGAGACCAAGCTGAAACCAATGATTTTAAAAGACATTGCCGAAAAAGTAGGCGTTGATATTTCTACCGTTTCACGTGTAGCCAACAGCAAATACATTCAAACTTCTTTCGGTACTTTATTGATTAAATCATTCTTCTCTGAATCGTTACAAAATGATAGCGGTGAAGAAGTTTCTACCAAAGAAATTAAAAAGATTTTACAAGAATGTATTGAGGCAGAAGACAAAAAAGATCCAATGACCGATGACGCTTTAATGAAGGTTTTAAAAACAAAAGGATACAACATCGCTCGCAGAACTGTAGCCAAATACCGAGAGCAATTAAACATTCCTGTAGGTAGATTAAGAAGAGAGATTTAATGGAAGAAAAAGAACCTATTCATGCGCCATTCGCTAAATTTCTATCGTATCTCCTACATCCCTTATTCATGCCCTTTTACAGCCTATTGCTATTGTTTTTCAGCAACCAGTTAAATGGCTTTAATTACTTCGCAAGCGAAGAAAGTACGAGGGCCAATTTACAATTGTTTTGGTATGTATTCGTATTCACTTTATTGATTCCTTTAGGCTTTGCTTACTTCTTAAAAAGAAGCGGAAAAATAGCCTCCTTAGAAATGGGAAAAAGAGAAGACAGGCAAATGCCCTTTTTGATTACAGCAATATCCTACTTCTTAGGTTTTACTTTGATTCAACGAGAAATTGGTAGCATGATCAACCCATTTTTAATTTGGATTTTAATCGGCACAGAACTGGGTATTATCGCCACCTTACTCATCTCTCTTTTTTGGAAAATTAGCATTCATATGATTGGTATTGGCGGCATGGTAGGCATCAATATTCTGATGATGAAAATAAATATGCAATGGGACAATTATTTTTACGCTTCAATATTAGTAGCTGGTCTCCTTGCCTACGCGCGCTTAAAATTAGAAGCACACACTTTTATGCAAGTAGCACTTGGATTTTTAGTAGGTGTACTTTCGGAAGCAATTTTTTTATTGGCTTGAATAGTCAGCGCTGCACCGCCACACTTTCCTTCCAATTCTTCACTGTTCCATCTTCATGATAATATTCGGCATACAAAACATAAATTCCTGCAGGAAGCAAATTGTTATTGTCATCTGTTCCATTCCATTGAAAATCGCCTTGTGTACTAAGGAAAAAATCGCTGATTATCGTTTTCACCAAGGCGCCAGAAGCATCGTAAATATTAATAGTTGACTTGTATCCTGTTTTATCCAATTGATAATTAATGAGTGCAAAATCTTTGTGTCCATCTTGATTGGGCGTAAGCACTTTATCTTGCAAATGGAAATCGTTTGCGCTTGCAACATCTTGTAAATACTGAGAGTTGGGTAAACCCGGAGTTGCCCAACCGATATCTTGCGCTGCCGAATGCCACACTGTGGAATTGGGATTGATGCGTTCCAATGAAATTCCATCTACATCATCTAACAAAATATCATGCATTTTTTCGGTGTAATGAAATTCATCTACCACAATTCCATTGGGCCACAACAACACAATATTTCCAGCGTCGTTGTTTAGCGAAGTAAGTACGGATATTTCAAAAATTCTCTTTTCATCGTGCGTAGGATAATTCTGTAAAATGTTGTTCTTATCTATGGTGAACACTGCATATTCATTGGGAAACAGAAAAAATGGATGAGAGAAAATTTCATCTGCTACATTTAAAAATCCTTTAGTGTCTCGCGATGAAAATCGAAGTTGTGCTAAATCAATTACTCTATTTGAACGATTGAATAATTCCACAAAATCAGCCCCATCATTTAACGGATCAAACAACACTTCATTCATCACAATATCACTTTGCTGCGCGGAATCTCGCAAGGCAATTTTTACAGTTGAATTCATCTCGTTCAATGCACAATCCTTCGCCGACAATTGCAAGGAATAAATCGTTCCACTTTGTAAGGAATCGTTCAAAGAGATTTTCAATTCTTGTACAGGGTAATTCTTGTAAAACACTGAATCGACCGAGGAAGTAGAGGAAGATAAAAAATAGGTGGGTTCAGAAAAATGCAATACAATTTCATTCTCAGTTGCATAAAAATAATCTACTTGAGGAGCAGTTTCATCACTAATACTTTGTGCAACAGAATTTACTTTACCCGGAGTTCCGCCCATCAAAGAATTAGAAGCTTTCCAGTTTTCAATGCCTAAACAATAATGCGTAATATCCATCATTTCCAAGCTCCAACCACCTTCTTCTTTAAATGGATCTTGATACCATTTACTGGAATAATTTACACTATGAATCACTTCCTCTTTGTTAGATATCAAAACAATTTCAGCACCTTCATTTAATAAAGTTGGCGCATTGTTGAGCGCATAATATGCATGTGGCTGCAATAGAATTTTAGGAAAAGTATAAGTGCTTCCGTTCACAGAAATAGTCCACGATTTTAAATTAATGATGGAAGAAGAATTGTTGTACAATTCCAAATACTCTTGATTGGGCAAAGCAATCACCGGGTCGGGGTCGCACATGATTTCTGTAATAAGCACATCTCCATATTTCGCCACAAAAGTATCGGGCACATATTTATCAATAATGATTTCATCAAAGAAGAATTTCTTTGCGTTGGAAGCGCTGTATTTACAATAGATTCCAAAGAAACCATTGCCCGAAAAATATTGCGGAATAGTATCTACAGTTTCAAAATTTTCGCCGGCCAACGGGTCAATAGAAACGATCCATTGATTACTGAATGGCAAAATTTTAATACTCGCCTTATTGTTGCTCGCCCCTGCCCATCCCGGTGGAGCAGAAATTAACAAAGAATCTTTTTTTCCTTTTTGTTGCAAATAGAAATCGTAGGAATCTGTCGTCCCCGATTTACCAACCTTGCAATAAATTCCATTTTGAATACTGTCCGATTGCGCATGATCAGCAAACAAATAAAACTTTACATAGTTTGTGGTTGAAGGAGAAAAAGTCATGTTCAACCACAACTGAATTGAAAAATCGTTTTGCAAATGATAGGGCGAACTTATCCACGATGTACCAGCGCCTGTTGCATTGCTTTGCAATTGCTGATTGATATTAATAATAAATTCGTTGGTGTCGCCTTTCCATTTAGAGAAAGTAGAAGATGAAAAATCTTCGTTAAGCTTACTGTAAGCCGCAGATGACAGCATAACCATCAAAGAAATAAATAGCGTTTTCATTAATTATGTTTAGTTAGTGTTCGCACAAAATCTAGGAGATTTCGCAGAATTCAGAAAAATTTCCTGAATTCGTTGTAAAAATAGTAAATTCGTCGACTAATTTTAAAATTTAAATATTTTTTTATGAAAGTAGCAGTAGTTGGAGCAACTGGACTAGTAGGCTCTCAAATGATTAAAGTTCTTGAAGAAAGAAACTTCCCGGTAACGGAATTTATCCCTGTTGCAAGTGCTAAATCTGTAGGTAAGGAATTGGCTTTTAAGGGTAAGAACTATAAGATTGTGAGCATGGATGATGCGATTGCTATGAAACCTCAAGTAGCTATTTTCTCCGCTGGTGGAAGCACTTCTACCGAATACGCGCCTAGATTTGCTGCGGCTGGCATTACTGTTATAGATAATTCTTCTGCTTGGAGAATGGACCCAACTAAAGTTTTGTGTGTACCAGAAATCAATGCGCATGAATTAACTGCCGATTCTAAAATTATTGCAAATCCGAACTGCTCTACTATTCAAATGGTAGTTGCGTTGGCCGACTTGCACAAAAAATACAAAATCAAAAGAATCGTTGTTTCTACTTACCAATCGGTAACTGGTACTGGCGTTAAAGCAGTTACGCAAATGATGAACGAGCGTAACGGTATCGAAGGTGAAATGGCTTATGCTCACCGTATCGACTTAAACGTTCTTCCGCATATCGATGTATTTACTGAAAATGGATACACCAAAGAAGAAATGAAAATGGTGAAAGAAACAGTGAAAATTTTTGGTGATGAAAACATCAAAGTTACTGCAACTGCAGTTCGTATTCCAGTAATGGGCGGACACAGCGAAAGTGTTAACGTTGAGTTTGAAAACGAATACGACTTGAACGAGGCCATCGAAATTTTGAAAACGACAAAAGGTGTTATCGTTAAAAACGACAACTCTAAATTCGATTACCCAATGCCTAAAGATGCACACAACAAAGA
>Ga0049084_10000906_pt1 | contig 11873 bp, 7 predicted proteins | sample GreLakmeON33MSRF_FD_66720 | JGI IMG/M metagenome (GOLD analysis project Ga0049084, IMG submission 66720) | Freshwater lentic microbial communities from great Laurentian Lakes, MI, USA - Great Lakes metaG ON33MSRF | ecosystem: Environmental > Aquatic > Freshwater > Lake | place: Great Lakes... | reverse complement strand
GCGGCCTGGCGAAACATCACTGTGCCCACGCTGGTGCTCGCCAACCGGCGGGATGCGATCCACCCGTTCGAGTTCGGAGAAACATTTGCGCGCGAAATTCCCGGCGCAGAGTTCCGCGAGCTGACGCCCAAGTCCGTGAGCAAGGAACAGCACGAGGCGAAGACGCAGCAGTTCATCGCGGATTTTCTGGTGCGGCGGTGTGCCTAACATTGCCGCCTGCCGTAGAGCCGTGGCGTCCCGCCCGGCAGAATGGTCCGAGGTGCATGAATGGTGCGTCAAACCACACTTGCGCTCTGGAAAGATTCGCGGCCCCATCCGGGCGGCGGGCCGCGCGCCCTCCACGACAGGCGGGACGCCCTACGCTACGAAGAATGGTGAGTCATTTCTCCTGCCGCCGCGTGGCGGCGGCTTGGTTGACGCTCCAGCCGAGCGGCGTCACCTGCGGCTGGACCCAGGCTGATTCCACCTCGTCCGACCTCACCCCATTGGCTTTGGGCTTGGAGGAAATCACTTTCGCACGGACGTAGAGTTCGTCTCCCTTCAACTTGAAGGACGGCGTGAGGCCGGGTGTCTCGGCGAGCAGCACGCCGATGTCCTTGCTGTAGGTCCGCGTGATGGCGAGCGGCAGGCCGTTCGTGCTGAGGACGGGCTGGCTGGCCGGATCGAATCCCCGGCGCGTGCCGATGAACTGCGTGGTGTAGGTCGCGCCCGGTTCCTGCTCGATGGTCAGCGCGAGGCGGTTTGTCTCCCAGTTGATTTCCGAGACGCGCACGCCGGTCGAGGAGTAGAAATCGCCCCGCTCCAGCGCGCCGACGATGGTCTCGGGCGTGAGTTGCGCGGCGCGCACCATCACCCAGCCGCGGCCGGGATTGGACCGGGTTCTGCCCAGGCGCGCGTAGTTATGCGCGTCGTCCACGGCCAGTCCGAACATCGGCGGCTCGCCGAGGCGCGCGAGGCGTTGCGTGAGGATGATGTCCCACATCCGCTCGGTGCCGGGATGCGCGGCGTCACCGGCGTTGTGGACGGCGGCGTGGCCGTTATAGACCTCGAAAAATTGTTCACCTTTCACGCCCATCAAATCCTCGGCGGTCACGCTCCAGCCGAAATTCGGATGGGCCAGGTGCGGGAACATCGGCTGGCCGGTAGCCGCGCGCTGGCGCAGCACGGCGTTGACGTTGTTCTGAATCGTGGCCTCGACATTGGTGCCGCCCTGCGGCCGGATGACGTCGCGGAGATTGACGCCAATAAGATGAACCGCCCGGTTCTTGAAGTGGTCGGTGATTTCCTCGGCGGGAATGAGCAGGAAGCGGCCCGGCTCCTCGAACGTGGAACGAAACTCCGCCAGCGTTTTCAGCCGCACGATGGCGGTGCCCTTGGTTTCGCCCTGATGCACCCAGTTGGTGCCGAAACGCTGGAGGTACGGGGCCAGCGCCTTGAACCCCGGGGTCGGGTTGGTGGCGACGAGCCAGCGCTGGTCCACCTGCATGATGTTGTGGTCGGAGAGCGCGAGGAAATGGTAGCCCTGCTTCTTATACCAATCGGCGACCATTTCGGGGTAATCATCGCCGTCGCTCCAGAGGGTGTGCGTGTGGAGATTGCCCTTCCACCAGCGCGGCTCCGGGTTGGCGGCGCTGGCGAGCACCGACGAAAGCAGCAGGGCGGGCAGCAGGCGTGTGAGGTTCATGGGCGGAGAATAAACCAACCCCGTCGCCAAGCCGAATCAAAATTCAGCCCAACCAAGTGGCGCAGCCGTCCCGGCTGTGTTCACGAGCGTCTCGCCCTTCAACCGGTTCCGGGGCGGGACGCCCGCCCCACTACCGATGACAAGCGCAGGCTGCGCTCTGCTTCACCGACCCGTTGGCCCGGAACCACTCGACCGCGTCGGCGAGCGCCTGCCGGGGCGGCGTCTGGGGCAGGCCGAGTTCGCGGATGGCCTTGGCCGGATTAAAAAACATTTTGTATTTCGCCATCCGCACGCCGGCCAGCGGGGCCTTGGGCGGCCGGCCGGTGAACTTGGAAATCATTTCGTCCACCTGCGCCGCGAGCAGCGCGACGGTCCAGGGGACCTGGAATTTCGGCGCGGGCAGGCCGGTGATTTCCGCCAGCACGTCGAGCGCCTGCTTCATCGTCCAGTTGCCCGACGCATTGCCCAGGATGTAGCGCTCGCCAACGCGGCCATTTTCGGCGGCGAGAATGTGGCCGATGGCGACATCGCGGACGTGAACCCAGTTCAGGCCGGTGTCGAGAAACGCGGGCATCGCGCTGTTCAGAAAATCGACGATCACCTGGCCGGTCGGCGTCGGCTTCACGTCGCGCGGCCCGACGGGCGCGCTGGGATTGACGATGATGACGGGGAGGTTTTTCGCGGCCAGCTCGCGCGCGACCACCTCGGCCCGCCACTTCGAGAGCTTGTAGTGGTTGCTCATCTGCGCCTCGGAGACCGGCGTGGTCTCGTCGGTCGGCGTGAGCGTGCCGTTGCTTTCCTTTGGCAGGCCGATGCAGCCGACGGTGCTGGTATAAACGATCCGCGAACAGCCGGCGTCCGCGGCGGCTTCGAGGACGTGCCGCGTGCCCTCGACATTGGCGGCATACATCGGCGCGTAATCGCGCAGCCAGAGGTGGTAGCTGGCCGCGACGTGAAAGCACCAGTCGCAGCCGCGCATGGCCGTCGCCAGCGCCGCCCGGTCGCCCAGGTCGCCGGCGACGGGCTCAAAGTCCGCGCCGCGCAATCCGCGCCCGTCGCTCCCGGGGCGGAGCAGCGCCTTGACGCGATGGCCCTGGGCGTTCAGCTCGTGGACGAGGTTAGCGCCGATGAAGCCGGACGCGCCGGTGACAAAACAGTTCATGGCCGGGTGGGTTTAGCGGATTTACCGGGCGGGCGCAATCCGGCGCTTCGCTTGACTTGCCCGCGCACGTCGAGAATTATTTCCCAGCCCATGACCAAAAAATCGACGACCCGCAAAAAGATGGACCGCGACGAACTCCGCAATCTTGACGTGGAGATCGGATTCATGGAGGGCGTGGTGCGGCGCGATCCCGATTACGTCGAGGCGCTGCAGATTCTCGGCGACGATTACACGCGGCGCGGAAAATTCGGCGAGGGCCTGCGCGTCGATGAGCAACTCGCCCGGCTGCGCCCCGACGATTCGACGGTGCTCTACAATCTCTCGTGCAGCTATTCGCTGACCGAGCAGTATGACGAGGCTTTTGGCGCCTTGCAGCGTGCGCTGGACCTCGGCTACACCGAATTCAAATGGCTCACCCAGGACCCGGACCTCGCCAACCTCCGTCAACATCCGCTCTGGAAAGAAATCAAGGCCCGGATCAAGCCGCGTCCGAAGGGCTGATTTTTCCGCCACCACTTTCATGAACGTCACCGTGGGCAGACAGACCCGGCACTATCGCACCGTCACGTTTGACAGCGCGAACAATTCCGTTGAATTGATCGAGCAGCGACTGCTGCCACACCGCTTCGAGATTGTGGCCACGCGTGATTATCGCGAGACGGCCCGCGCGATTACGGACATGGTCGTGCGCGGGGCAGGGGCGATTGGCGCCACGGCGGCCTACGGTCTGGCCCAGGGCGCGCGGGCCTTTCGCGGAAACAATTTCGAAAAGTTTTCCGCCCACGTCGATACCGTCTTTCAAACGCTCCAGGCGGCGCGGCCCACCGCCGTCGATCCGGTCAACGCGATGCTCCAGGTGCGCGCGCAGATGCAGGCCGGGGAAACTGTCGCCGAGCAGCAGGCGCTTGCCCTCGCCGCCGCCGAGGATTTTGCCAACGAGGACGCCGCCCATTGCGCGGCCATCGGCCGCCACGGCGTGAAGCTGATCCGCAATGGCATGAGGATTCTCACGCATTGCAACGCGGGTTGGCTGGCGTTTGTCGATGTCGGCAGCGCGACCGCGCCGCTCTACGCCGCGCAGGCGCGCGGAAAAAAATTTCACGTCTTCTGCGACGAGACCCGGCCGCGCTCGCAAGGCGCAACCCTGACCGCGTGGGAATTCGCGCAGCAAAACATTTCCCACCAGATCATCGCCGACAACGCCGCCGGGCACCTGATGCAACGGGGTGAAATCGACCTCGTCATCGTCGGCAGCGACCGCACGCTCGGCCGCACTGGCGAAGTCGCGAACAAGATCGGCACCTACACTAAGGCGGTGCTGGCGCAGCGGCATGGCATTCCCTTCTACGTGGCGATTCCGCTGTCCACGATCGATTGGAATTTGCGGCGCGGCTCGGACATTCCCATCGAGGAGCGGGACGGGAGCGAGGTGCTGGGCGCGTGGGGGGTGGTGCAAGGTTCCAAGTTCAAGGTTCAAGGTTCAAAGTCGGGCGGGCGGGCGTATGTGCGCGTGGCGAACCCCGCCAGCGGCGCGCGTAATCCCGGTTTCGACGTGACGCCGGCGGAACTGGTCACGGGCATCATCACCCCGGCGGGAATTTTTCGTCCGGGCGATCTGTGGCGGCGTCGGTCGGAATTGGGATTCGTTGCGCGCCCGGGATGACGGGCGCCTGGCCCCGTCCCGGAGCGGACCAAGGCTGAACCCATTCCGTTAGCATCGCAAATTTCTCCGGGCAAGGCTTGACCTTATCCCTTAACCAGCCACACTGCGCGGCTCCGGTATTGCCGGAATATGGAATTTGATATGCAGCACATTCGAAACATCGCGATCATCGCACACGTTGACCACGGCAAGACCACGCTCGTCGATTGCCTCCTGAAACAGTCCGGCACCTTCCGCGCCAACCAGCACGAGTCGCAGGAGGAGCGCCTCATGGACTCGATGGATCTCGAGAAGGAAAAGGGCATCACCATCCGTGCCAAGAACGCCGCCTTCAAATACAAGAATTACCACATCAACATCGTGGACACCCCCGGCCACGCTGACTTCGGCGGCGAGGTCGAGCGCATCATGAACATGATTGACGGCGTGCTGCTCGTCGTGGATTCCGCCGAAGGCCCCCAGGCGCAGACGCGCTTCGTGCTCCGCAAGGCGCTCGAAGCCGGCGCCAAGCCCATCGTGGTCATCAACAAGATCGACCGCGAGAACGCCAACCCGAAGAAAGTGCTCGACCAGGTCTTCGAACTCTTTGTCTCGCTCAACGCCACCGACGAGCAGCTTGATTTCCCGTTCATCTACTGCTCGGCCAAGCAGGGCTACGCCAAGGTCGAACTCGAACACGTCTCCGGGACGATGGAGCCGCTCTTCGACGCCATCGTGAAGCACATTCCGCCGCCGCGCGCCCACGCCGGCGAAGGCTTCCAGCTCCTCGTCGCGAACCTCGACTACAGCGATTACCTCGGCCGTATCGCCTTCGGAAAAATTTACGAGGGCAAGGTCAAGATCGGCGATCCCGCCATCTGCCGCCACGGTCACGGGAAAATTTCCAAGGGCAAGATCACCGCGATCTACCATTTCGAAGGCATGAAGCGCATTGAGATTCAGGAAGCCCACGCCGGCGACATCATCGGCGTCACCGGCTTCGAGGACGTGTTCATCGGCGAAAGCATCTGTGACAGTGATGCCCGCGCCGCACTGCCCTACATCCCGATTGATCCGCCGACGATTCAGATGGAATTCGCCGTCAACGACGGCCCGCTCGCGGGCAAGGACGGCAAGCTCGTCACCGCGCGCCACATCTGGGACCGCCTCGTGAAGGAAATCCGCACCAACGTCGCTCTCCGCATCGCGCAGACCAGCGACCCGAAGATTTTCGCCGTCAGCGGACGCGGCGAGATGCAGATCGCCATCCTCGTCGAGCAGATGCGCCGCGAAGGCCATGAAGTCCTGGTTTCGCGCCCCGAAGTGCTCTGGAAAAAAGACCCCACCACTGGCAACGCGCTTGAGCCGATTGAGAAATTGTTCGTGGAAGTGCCGAGCGAAAATCTCGGCGCGATCATGGAAAATCTTTCCGGCCGCAAGGCGCAAATCACGAACATGAACCACGTCGGCACCATCGTCTCCGTCGAGGCGCTTGTGCCGATGCGCGGCCTGATTGGCTTTGAAACCGACCTCGTCAACTCCACCAAGGGCATGGGCGTGATGAGCCATCTCTTCCACGAATACGGCCCGGACTGCGGCGAAATTGCCGCCCGCAAAAACGGCTCGCTGGTCAGCATGGACAACGGCGAAGCCACCAGCTACGCGCTCAACATGGTGCAGGAACGCGGCCGCCTGATGGTCGAGGCCGGCGACGATATTTACATCGGCATGATCGTGGGTGAGAACGCCCGCGAAAACGACATCCCCGTGAATCCGGTGAAGGAAAAACGCCTCAACAACATGCGTTCCGGCGGCGATGGCAAGGGCATCCAGCTCGCCCCGCCGCTCAAGCTCAGTCTCGAACGCGCTCTCGAATACATCGACGTGGACGAATACGTCGAAGCCACGCCGAAGAACCTACGCCTCCGCAAAAAGATTCTCGACGAAGGCCTGCGCAAGCGTTCCGAGAAAAAGCGCGTGATCAAGTATGTGGAAGATTTGAGCGCCTGATCTGCTGACGCCCTAGCGGCCGGGAAGCACATTCAACCCATGGGAACAGGTGACCACGAAACTCGTTCACCTCACTTTGCTCATCCTGCTTGGCCCGGCGGTGCCGGCTCTCCAGGCGGCGCCACCCGGGCCGGCCAGGCCCAACGTCCTCTTCATCGCCGTTGACGACCTGAACGACTACATCTCGCCGCTGGCCAGACATCCCGGGGTCAAGACCCCCCACTTTGACCGTCTGGCGAAACGCTCCGTGACCTTCGCCAACGCCCACTGCGCCGCACCCGCCTGCCATCCCTCGCGCGTTGCCGTGATGACCGGCGTCCATCCGGTGCGCTCGGGCATCTACGTGAATCTGTTCGGCGGTCATGGCCCACGCTGGCGCGACGAATCACCGGTGCTCAAGGACGCCGTCGTCCTCTCCCAACATTTCCGCAACCACGGTTACCGCGCCGTGGGCGGTGGGAAGATTTTTCACACGTTGCAGTGGACGCCCGGTGATTCGCAAAATGATCCGGCCGCGTGGGACGAATATCGGGGCGACCCGCTCGATCCCATTTCCAAAGACTGGGTCCGGGCGAAATTCGAGTCTGATGCCGAGTTGGGCCTGACCCCAAACCGGCCGCTCGGTCCCGGCAAACTCTTCGGTGCCGCCCCGCTCGCGGTGCCCGACGAACAAACCGGCGACCACTTGGTCGTGGACTGGGCCGTCGCCCAGATGCGCGCGCCGCAGACCAGGCCGCTCTTCCTGGCCGTCGGCCTGTTCCGGCCGCACATCCCCTGGGAGGTGCCACAAAAGTGGTTCGACCTTTATCCCCTCGCCGAGGTGAAGCTGCCCGTCATCCAGGCACACGACCTGGCCGACGCGCACGATCATGGCCGGCGCCCATGGCACCAATGGGTCCTCGAAAACAAACAGTGGGAGAAACTCATGCAGGGCTACCTCGCGAGCATGAGCTATGCGGATCATCAACTCGGCCGCCTGCTCGACGCGCTCGATGCCTCGCCGATGAAGGACAACACCATCATCGTCCTGTGGAGCGACCACGGGTTTCATGTTGGCGAAAAAGAGAACTGGGAAAAATTCACGCTCTGGACCCAGGCCACGCGCGTGCCGCTCTTCATTCACGCCCCCGGTCTAAGCCGTGACGGCCAGCGGACGCGCCAACCCGCGAACCTCACCGATCTTTACCCCACCCTCTGCGAACTCGCCGGCCTGCCCGTGCCCGCGCAATGCGACGGCACGTCGCTCGTCCCGCAATTGCGGGATCCGGCCACGCCGCGCGCCCGGCCCTCGCTCACTTCCTATCTCTTCGGTCGCGAGCCGGCGCCGGCCCACGCCGTGGCGGATGCACGCCACCATTTCATCCGTTACGGCAACGGCTTTGAAGAGCTCTACGACCTGGAAACCGATCCGCATGAATTCACCAACCGCGCAGGCGACCCCGCCTTCGCCGCCGTGAAGACCCGTCTCGCCCTGGGCCTCCCCACCAACGCCGCCCCCAGCCGCAGCATCCCGGCCGGTTCCAAATACAACCAGCGGTCCGGCGGCGCGAAAAATAATTCTGGCCAGTGACTCCCGCCGCGTCATGATCGGCGCCGCGCAAAACAAACCGGCCCGCCTGCAGCCATGTTCTCACTGATCAACCGCCGTCAATTCATCACCGCCACCGCCGCCGGTCTCGCCCTCGCCGGGCACGCCGCCGGCCCGGATCCCAAACTTCGCGTCGCCGTCATCGGTCACACCGGCCGCGGCGATTACGGCCACGGCCTCGACACGATGTGGCTGCAATTACCGGAGACGATGATCGTCGCCGTCGCCGACGCGAACGCCCGAGGTCTCGAAGGAGCGCTGAAAAAATTAAAAAACGGCCAGGGCTTCACCGACTACCGCAAGATGCTGACGGAGACGAAGCCCGACCTCGTGGCCATCGGCCTGCGGCATGTTGATCAACACCGCGACATGCTCCTCGCGGCGATCGAGGCCGGCGCGCGCGGCATTTACATCGAGAAACCATTTTGCCGCACGCCCGCCGAAGCGGATGAAATCATCGCCGCCGCCGCCCGACACAAGGTGAAAATCGCCGTCGCGCACCGCAACCGCTGTCACCCGGTCCTGCCCGTGCTCGCGAAGCTGATCCAGCAGGAGACCATCGGGCGCGTCCTGGAAATCCGGACGCGCGGCAAGGAGGACGAACGGGGCGGCGCGCTCGACCTCTGGGTGCTCGGCTCGCACCTGCTCAATCTTGCCACCGCCTTCGCCGGCGAACCGGTCGCGTGCTCCGCAACGGTCTTGCAGGACGGCCGGCCCGTGACTCGCGCGGATGTGCGGGCGGGCGCCGAGGGCATCGGTCCGCTCGCCGGCAACGAAGTCCATGCGCGGTTCGAGATGGAGCGCGGCTTCCCGGTTTTCTTCGACTCGGTGGCGAAGGCCGGCATCGCCACCGCCGGGTTTAACGTCCAGATCATCGGCACCAAGGGCATCATTGATCTCCGCGCCGACCGGGCACCGCTGGCGCACCTGCTCGCGGGCCATCCGTTTCAGCCCGTGCCGGAACCGCGCGCCTGGGTGCCGATCACCACTGCCGGCATCGGTCAGCCGGAACCTGTCGCCGGCCTCGATCAACAGATGTCCGACCATCTCATCTCCGGTCGCGACCTCATCGCCGCCGTTCGCGAAGGCCGCGAGCCGCTGTGCAATGCGCGCGCCGGTGCGACGACCGTGGAGATGATTTCCGCCGTTTTCGAATCGCATCGTCTCGGCGGCCAGCGCGTCACGTTCCCGCTCCAGACCAGACAGAACCCCTTTTCCCTGCTGTAGCTCTTCACGGAAGTCCCGAGGTCCGGACATGGCGCGGTGCGGTTGCCTGCCCAAACGGCGCTTGCTCACCTCCTCTGAAACTGCAAAATCACCGCCCATGAATCCGGCGCCAAAACAATTTTCCGTGAACCCGGCAGCGTCCGGCCTGCCGTCCGCTGAGTTCTGCGGTTAGAAATCCGCCGCACCATTTGCCTCCCCCCAATCGCCGCTTACCCCACTCAAACCATGACCCGATTCCTTGCCCGCCTCGTCACCGTTTTTGCCTTCAGCCTCCTCGCGCCCATCCCGGCGCGGGCCGAGACCGCTTTCCAGTCCGGTGACACGATTCTTTTCCACGGCAACTCCATGATCGAGCGGCTGTGCGAGCACGGCGAACTGGAGGCGCTGGTCCAGCTCGCGCACGCGGACCATAAACTGCACTTCCGCAGCTTCGCGTGGACCGGTGATGAAGTCGGCTACCGGCTGCGACCCGAAGGCTACGAGGCCTACATGAAGGAACTGCTCAAGCAGTGGCCGGCGAAAGTGGTGATCGTGGGCTTCGGGATGAACGAGGCCTTCGGCGGCGCGGCGGGGCTGGCGGATTTTCGCAAGCAGCTTGCCGGGTATCTCGACCAGCTCGCGCGGCTGCATCCCGGGGTGAAGCTTGTGCTCCTCGCGCCGACCGCCATCGAGGCGGGCGGGCAGGGACCAGACGCCGCCGCCCGCAATCGCGACGTGGCCGCCTACGCGCAGGTCATTGGCGAGGCGGCGAAAGCGCGCGGGGCGCTGTTTGTCGATTTGTTTGCGGCCAGCCAGCAGGCTTACGCGAAGAGCAATTCACGCCTGACCGCGAACGGACTGCATCTCAACGACGCGGGCAATCACGAGATGGCCCGGGTCATCGCCCGCGCGTTGCTCGGCGACGCGGCCCTTGCGAAAGCGGACGCGGCCCGCGTCGCGGAGGTGGCGAAAGCCGTGGCGCGAAAGAACTACTTCGTTGCCGAGGTTGTCCGGCCGAAGAACGCGGATCTTTATTACGGCATTCGCAAACGCCAGAACGAGCACGACGCCGAGATTCCGCGCTACCACCAGATGATCGCTGCGGCGGAGGCCGTCGTGCATGAGTTGGCCGCGACACCGGGGAAGAAGTTCGCCGACCTCCCGCTCCCGTGGTTGCCGCCGCTCCCGCCGATCAAAGGCCGCGACGACGGCAAGAACACCGGCATCATCAAGCCGCCCGCCGAGGCGCAGGCGGAGTTCAAAGTCGCCGACGGCTACACGGTGAATCTCTTCGCGTCCGAGGTGGAATTTCCCGACTTGAAGGACCCCGTGCAGATCGCCTTCGACGCGCGCGGCCGTCTCTGGGTCGTGACCATGCCGTCTTTTCCCCACACCGTGCCGGGCCTGCCGCCGCAGGACAAAATCATTGTTCTCGAAGACACCGACCACGACGGCAAGGCCGACAAGTGCACGGTCTTCGCCGACGGTTTCGACGCGCTCGACGGCGTCGCTTTCACCGAGGAGGGCGTCATCATTTCCGAGCAGCCGAAGCTCTGGCTGATGACCGACACCAACGGCGACGGCAAGGCCGACACGAAGCGCGAGCTGTTCCGCGGCATCGATGTGACCGACTCGCATCATGGCGGGATGATTGCGACCGATCCCATCGGCCACGTTCTGTTCTGCGACGGCGTGTTTCACCGTTCCACGCTGGAGACGCCCTTCGGCGTGGTGCGCGGCATTGACGCCACGACCTACCGGCTGAACCCGCGCACCGGCCGCGTCGAGACCGAGTGGCAAAGCAACACGCCGAACCCGTGGAAGATCACCTACGACCGCACCGGCAACATTTTCCAGATGTATGGCGACGGCCTGCCGCTCGACACCCTCGCGCTCACCTGGACGCCGCTCGGCGTGTATCATCCTTTCGGCTACGGCAACGCCGGCAGCAACGGCAAAGGCTCCGGCATCGCGAGCATCTCCAGCCCGAACTTCCCCGACGACTACCAACAGGGCATGGCCAGCGCTTCGTTGCTCGGCAACTACACCGTCTCGCTGTGGAAATACGAATACGAGCGCGGCAACATGCGCGGCTCCAAACGCCTCGATGTCCTCTCCTCGCCGAACGCCGCCTTTCGCCCCGCCGATCTCGCGTTCGGCTTCGATGGCGCGCTCTACGTCTCGGATTTTTGCAGCGCCATCATCGGCCACGCGCAACATGCGATGCGCGACCCGAACTGGAACCACACGCACGGGCGCATCTGGCGCGTGGTCCATAATGGGAAGCCGGTGGTGAAAACTTTCCCGCGCATCGAGGGTGCGCGCGTGCCTGAACTGCTCGCGCTGCTCCAGCATCCGCAGGACATCGTCCGGCATCACGCGCGCATCGAACTCCGCAAGTCCGGTGCGGCCATGCTCCCGGCCTTGGACAAATGGATCGCCGGGATGGACCGCGCGAAACCCGAGTTCGACCAATCCGCGCTGGAGGCGCTCTTCGTCGCCGAGGGACTCGACCAGCCCCGTCCCGCGCTGCTAGCCGAACTGCTGAAATCCAAATCCTCGCTCCATCGCGCCGCCGCCG
>Ga0049084_10000897_pt1 | contig 11948 bp, 10 predicted proteins | sample GreLakmeON33MSRF_FD_66720 | JGI IMG/M metagenome (GOLD analysis project Ga0049084, IMG submission 66720) | Freshwater lentic microbial communities from great Laurentian Lakes, MI, USA - Great Lakes metaG ON33MSRF | ecosystem: Environmental > Aquatic > Freshwater > Lake | place: Great Lakes... | reverse complement strand
ATCAGTTTTTAAGGAGATTAATTCAGTCTCCACGTGCCCTTTGTCTTCAGCCAATACCTGTCAAATCCAAAAACACCCCCATATGTCAAATAACTTGTAATATTATAAATACAAAGATAAGACAAAAAATAAAAATTCCAAATATTTAAGATATTTATTTTTACATGGAAAACAAAAAATATAACCCATACGAATCTGGAGATTCAGAAATAATTATTGAAAATGATGATTTAAAGATAGTGAAGGTATTATCTAAAGATGCCGCATTTTATTTTGGTGGGGATTTTTATAGTAATAATTGGGATAATAATTTTAATGATGGGGACACATATTTCATAATTAGTTCTAATGAAGACACTCCAATTGTATCTTTACATAATCGGGAAAATAATCAAACAAGTGTTATTAGGGTTCATGATGATATTATTCGTTTTGGTGATGTGGATGAATTAAGAAAATTATTTCCAGAATCACTTAAACTTCTAACACCATTAGTTATATTTGGTAGAACATTTGAATTCTTGAAAAAAGTTTATAGGGGATATGATCCTAACTGGAATGAAAATGGTGGAGATAATTTAATTGATGAAATTAAATTTAATGAAAAATTCCCAAATAGTTCAATTGTTACAATTTTATTTGAGAAAGATGAAGATTTCTTAGACGTTTTTGATATTGGTGATGAGGATAAATATGAATGGAACATTCATATGTCAAATTATGGGGGTTATGATAACTATTATCAAGACGAACAATATATTGAAGATTGGGAAAGTGGCGACTTTATGAATTATGCTCTTAGTGATGAAAATTCTAACAGTATTTATAATATTGTTAAAACATTTTACCCATCAATAAAGAACTATGATATCAAAAAAATATCAGAAGCAATGTCTGACATAAACATTGATTTTGTTACTACAATTGTTGGTGAATATAGTGCAGAATTTGAAGATTGTGTTTATAATACAATTAAAGACACAATAAGATCTGAATTTGTAAATCCGTTTATGAAATTTGGAATAAAAGAAATAAACTTTGGATATAAATTCCAAACTACGGTTGGAGTGTTATTAACTTGGTACAAACAAACCAAATCCGAAAATGAAGATCTTAAAACTCTATTAACTACGTTAATTGAAAAATTAGATAAAAATAATTATAGTAGAGGTGGTTGGGATGAACTAAGATATAATACCAATTGTGATGTTGACTATGATAAATTTCAAAGTTTTGTTGCAAATGAATTAGAAAAAGTATATGAAGGTTTTGATGATGATGAAAGATTTACAAACTATAATGAATTTATTAATATTCAGCAAAAAGTAGATAAAGAATATGGATTTGATAAATGGTTACCAATAAAAACAGATAAAAATAAAATGTTTAAGGTGGATAAAATTGATCCAAAAACAAATAAGATCATTGTTACTTTTAGAAATAACATGAGTGATGACCGTGAACAAAAAAGATCTGTAGATTTTGAAGATCTGAAAAGAATTGAGACCCAATACGAATTATTTGAACAAATCAAAAGAATTGTTGGTATATTGAAATAATTTCCGTACATTTGTGCTATGGAAAGAAATTATGACTTATTAAAACAAGTATTGTCCGTACCAACAAAGACATATAAAGAGGATTTGATGATCCAATTTATTACCAATTGGTTAACCGAAAACAATATTCCGTTTTATGTTGATGAGATGTATAACATCTACGCAACGAAACAAACCGATGAAGATATTGAATACTTCCCGTGTGTGATTGCTCACACCGATACGGTACATACTATTGACACAATTAACGTTGTTGAGGAAATGTTACCTAACGCTCAGGGAGAGATCAAATTATCACTTAAAGCATATAACGATAAAGGACACCCAACTGGTATTGGTGGTGACGATAAATGTGGTGTGTTTGGTTGTTTGGAATTATTAAAAGAATTACCAAATTTAAAATCAGCATTTTTTGTGTCTGAAGAAACTGGTTGTCACGGATCAAAAAACGCGGATCCGGAGTTCTTTAAAAATGTTGGATATGGGATTCAATTTGATGCACCTGAGAACAATATGATTTCTGAATATCTTATGAGTAAAAATATGTTTGATCGTGATAGTGAATTCTTTAGAGTTGGTGGGGGTTTAATTACCGAACATTTCCCATCTGACACAAAGTACCATAAACACCCTTATACGGACATATATATGGTTAATACATTATTTAATATTCCTTGTTTTAATATATCAATTGGATATTATCGTTATCACACACCAAATGAATATGTTGTTGTTGACGATACTTACAATGGGATCAAAGTTGGTAAGTTAATGATTGAGGAACTTGGTTACACTAAACATTAAATATTTTTAATTTTACTACTGTGGTTGATCCTCTTTCTTTTTTCTACCTCTTTTTTTTGGTTCAGGAATAGAATGGTCCTCAATTAAAATATTTTCATCGTCTTTTACTAATAACATATAGTCTTTATTTTCAACAACTTCATTTAAAAGTATTTTTTCGGATATTAAATCTTCTATTTTATCTTGAATTGCTCTTTTTAATGGACGAGCTCCAAACAATTCGTCAAACCCCACTTTTGAAATTAAATCAATAACTTCCAATTTGTAACTAAACTTATATTTCATTTTAAGTAATCTTTTTAATAAAATATCAAGTTCCAATTTAACAATTTTATCTATATCTTCTTTTTTTAATGAGTTAAAGATAATAACATCGTCAATACGATTAAGAAATTCAGGAGCAAAAAACTTCCCCAACTCTTTTTTAAGTACATCTCTTTTATGTTCTTCTTTAACAACATCACTATTAGTTTTAAATCCAACACCAGTTCCAAAATCATGTAATTTTTTAACTCCAATGTTAGATGTCATAATAATTAAACAATTCTTGAAATTGATCTTTCTACCTAATCCATCAGTTAAATGTCCGTCATCTAACATTTGTAATAATGTTGAAAAAATATCTTTATTTGCCTTTTCAATCTCATCAAATAAAATTACAGAATACGGTTTATTTTTTACTTGTTCAGTAAGTTGCCCACCTTCTTCATGTCCCACATATCCTGGAGGAGATCCAATTAATCTTGATATCGTATGTTTTTCTTGATATTCTGACATATCAACACGTATTAAATTATTTTCATTTCCAAATATTTCTTTTGCTAATTGTTTTGCTAAAAATGTTTTACCCACACCTGTTGATCCTAAAAAAATAAATGATCCTATTGGTCTATTAGGATCTTTAATTCCGACACGATTTCGTCGAATAGATTTTGATATTTTCATAACAGCTTCTTCTTGACCGATTACTGTAAAGTTTAGAGAAGACTCTAAATTAACCAAAGTATTTTTTTCATCCAAGTTTAGTTTTGATACAGGTATTTTTGTCATATTAGAAACAACCTCATAAATCAATTCTTCTGAAACTATTCTTTTACTTGTTTTAAGATAATCTTCAAATTTTCTTTTTTCTTTTTCAAGATTAGAAACAATAGTACGTTCTTTATCTCTTAATTCTGCCGCTTGTTCATAATTTTGTCGTTTAATTACATCAAGTTTTTCTTTTTTAATTGATTGAGCAGCCAATTTAAGTTTTTCAATAACTTCAGGTAATTTAATATCGATCTGCATTCTTGCTCCAACCTCATCTAAAATGTCAAATGCTTTGTCGGGAAATTCTCTATCCGTAATGTATCTGTCGGCTAGTTCAACACAAATCAAAAGAGATTCGTCACTATAGTTTACCTTATGATGTTCTTCATATTTAGATTTACTTTGTTTAAGAATTTCAAAAGTTTCTTCTTTAGTTGATGGATCTACAATTACTTTTTGGAATCGTCTTTCTAATGCCCCATCTTTTTCAAAATGTTTTCGGTATTCGTCTAATGTTGTTGCTCCAACACATTGAATTTCTCCTCTAGATAATGCGGGTTTAAAAATATTGGAAGCATCTAAAGATCCAGAACTGTTTCCCGCTCCCACCATTGTGTGAATTTCGTCAATAAAAACAACAATGTTTGGATTAGACTGTAATTCTTCAATTATAATTTTCATTCGTTCCTCAAATTGACCACGATATTTTGTTCCAGCAACAACCGAATTCATATCTAAAGATACAATTCTTTTATCTGACAAGTTTTTAGGACATTCACCATTAAAAATCATCATTGCTAAACCCTCAACAATTGCCGTTTTTCCGGCTCCTGGCTCACCAATTATTATTGGGTTATTTTTTTTTCTTCGAGATAAAACTTGAGCAATTCTTAAAATTTCTTTTTCTCGACCAATTACAGGGTCTAATTTCCCTTCCTCTGCCATTTTTATTAAATCTCTACTAAAGTTGTCTAAAACGGGAGTTCCTCCACTACTGTCTGGTTTCTTTTTTCCTTTTTCGTTTTCGTCTTGAAATTCAATCATAATATTTGTTTTTTTATAAATGTAATAATTTTTTATTAAAAAGTATATAAGGTGTATTTTTATTTTTTTATAAATATATTTAAAATAAAAGATTATGGGAGTTATTAAAGAAGAAATTAAGGGAACAAAAATTTTAAATGAAATTGAATCAAGTAATTTAATTAAAACGGAATACGATACTGAAACAAAAAAACTTGTTGCTGAGTTTAAAAATGGAATGATTTATGAATATGAGGATGTTCCTCATCAAATCTATACCCAATTTAGATCCGCAAAATCACAAGGTAGTTTTTTTAATTCACAAATATCCAAAGTTTTTAAATATATAAAAATATCTTAATTTAAAAACCATTATATTTATAAGTAATGGATAATAATGAAATACTAAAAAGTTTTGTACCAAAAAAAGAATTAAATCCAAAAATTTGGGATTTAAATAGTGGTACTCCTGCAATGAAATCTGAAGTTAGAGAAAGATTATTAGAGATTGCACATGAGTTTATTGACTTTTTAGATATTGATATTGTAATAACAGACATTATATTAACGGGATCATTATCTAATTATAACTGGTCAAAATTTTCTGATTTTGATTTACACATAGTTGCCAATTTTTCACAATACCCACCAAATCAAATTGAATTGTATGAAAAGTTATTTAACTTAAAGAAAATTATTTTTAATAAGAATCACGATATAACAATATTTGGTTATGAGGTAGAACTTTATGTTCAAAATGAGGTTGAAACTCATTTTAGTAGTGGAGTATATTCTATACTTTTTGACGAGTGGTCAAATGAACCAGAAAAAGAAGACATTAACATAGATAAAAATCTATTAAAAGAAAAATCTAAACAATGGATGAACATAATAGACGGTGTTATAGAAAACATTGAAGATGAGGATATGGACACCGCAAAAGAACTTGTCGATAAGTATAAGAAAAAACTTAAAAAATATAGGACTTGTGGATTAGAAAAAGATGGGGAATATTCAACAGAGAATTTAGTGTTTAAAATTTTAAGACGGAACGGATATATTGAAAAATTACATAATTTATCTACAACTATATTGGATAAAAAGTTATCCATGAAACAATAATTTTATAAAACAACAAATAAACATAAGTATTAATATATTTATAAGAAAAATAATATTTTTAAAAAAACAAAAAAATGGGAAACTTAAGACCGATTGGTAGTGAAAAATTAGAGGGAATGGATAAAATTAAAAGAATTATTGAAATTTCTCGTTACAAAGAGAATGTTCCAAATTCTATTAATGAATCTAAATCTACAGAATACTCTATCAATTTAGCAGATGGACATAAATACCAAATTGTGAAAGAAAAATCGGGTTATATTATAAAGAAATCAATTAATGAATCTGAAAACGAATATATTGCACCTATGAAAAATAGACAATATTACGCATCATATTCTCAAGCATTCAAAAGAATGAATTTAATCTCTAAAGAATTAAATACTTTATTTGAAAATGAGAACGGGACTTCATTATTTAATGAAGACAAAAAATACATCTTAAAAAGAAGACCTACAAACGAAGAGTCGTATGGTACAGATGATATTGAACTTGACGAACAAACCCCGGCACCTGTTGCAGCACCTGTTGCAGCACCTGTTGCAGCACCTGTTGCGGCACCTGTTGCAGCACCTACAGCAGAACCTGTGGCAACTGACGATTCACTATCTTCTGATGAAGATGTTGATTTTGACGGAATGGGATCAGATGAAGAAGAGGATGATGACGAACCAGTTACAATGAAAATTATTCAAAAACTTACAGGTAAATTAGCACAAAAAATTAGAGCTTATAATAGTAATGAAGAAGAAGAAATGAGTGGAGATGACGTTAAATATGTTATAAATTCTGTTTTATCTTCATTAGATTTAACAACTTTAAATGATGACGATGTAGAAGAAATAATTGACCGATTAGAAGGTGTTGAAGAAGATGATCTTAATGACAATCCTGAAATGGGTGATGAAGAAGGAATGGGTGATGAAGAAGGAATGGGTGATCAAGAATTACCTCCACCATCAGAAGGAGGGGAAATGAAAGAGATTATGAGTTTAGAAGACGCTCTTAATGAAAAAATTCCGTCAGCATTTAGTAGAAACATGAGACAAGAATTAACAATGGGAGACAGTATGTTTGATCTAAATGATTATGAAGAAGAAGATGAATATCCAAGACACAGATCAAAAATGAAACATAAATCATATCCAACTTTATCTCACGGAACATTTGGAGAATCAAAAATTGATAGAATTATTTCAAAATATTTTAATACTGATGTTAAAGAAAAAACAATACAAGAAGAAAATCAAAGAAAATTAAAAAAAGAAATGAGTGATTTTAATAAATCCGAGATTGTTAGATTATCAGAATCAATAAGACAAGAAAGATCATCATTAAAATTTATGGAAAATAACCCAAAATCTTCTTTGGTTGGTGTTACTAATAAAGGAAATTTAATTTTTAATAACGGTAATGGTATTCCTGATACTAAGATTACACGAAATGGATCAATTTCATGAATAAATTAATTTACATAAATGGAATGGGACCTAACTATAAAGGGGATAACATTTATGAATTTATTTTTTCTGATACATTAGAAGTGTGGGGAGACAATTGGGAATTAAAACCCGCAAATGGATATCCAACACCACCAGATGTTGAACATATTAAAAAAGTTGGTGTGTTAACAAATGGTGAGGTTAGTTTAGAGTTAATTCAAGATTCTGATTTATTTTCAATGTTAGATTCTATGGATGGTGTTATATCTTTAGGTTGGGAAAAAGAAAATAATGATATTGATTTTTCCATTATAAAAAGACTTGTCTTTAAATTTGGAGAAACGGAACAAGTTGTTAAAGATAAACTATACGAGCGAGACATTGTTCTTGAATTTGAAAAAAAAGTAGTATATGAGAACTAAAAAAGACATACAATTTTTATTAGAAAACGGTTTATCATCGTCTTTTCTTTCAAAATTAAATGATTCACAAACAAAATCTTTAGTGGAAAGATTTAATAAAAAAGAAACTAATGAAATAACTATGGTTTCTAGTGCTGATTCAGCAACTCAATCAAAATTACAATCAGAGAAAAAACCATATGAAGTATATGAAAAAACTGAAATGGATGAGGACTCAACATTTAATATTGTAAAAGATCCTGACGCAACTGAAGATGGTATGCCGACTACGGAAAGTGAATTAAAAGAAAAGTTTGAATCTCAATCTCAACAAAATTTCTTTTGGGCAAAATGTAACACAAGTAAAGGTGTTAAAAAGAATAAATGGTGTGAATTGGCAAGAGAGTTTTCTGATTCAACATCAAAAAAACAATACAAGACAATGCCCAAAAAGAAAAATCCTGAAAAAATGGATGAGGCTTATGAAAAATTTTTAGAAGACAAAATAGTGGGAATGATTGAAAGACGTATTGAACCAAAAATGACTAAAGGAGATATTCTAAAAACAATTTCAGAAAAAATGGAAAAAAATAATTCCATGATGTTGCGAAACCCAAAAAAAATGAGTATGTTTTCACATGAATCTGGCATTGAAGGTAAAAGAATGAAAAGACCAAATCAAATGATGCCGATTATGGGTTCAATGGAAGAAAACGACACAAAAGAAAAAGAAAGAACAAAAGAGAAGGATGCTCCGACTAAACCAGGAACACCCCCAAAAAGAAGAGGTAACCCCTTTAAAGACCCTAACCCTGGAGTTAAAGAATCTCCAAGAGGAGAGAAAAAAAATAAAGAAAAAATGAAACAAGATTTTATTGGGTTAATTAAACAAGTATTTCAATAACAATGGATAATAAATATTTAGAAAGATTAATACAAAGATTAATTAAAGAAGCTCCTGTAGATTACGGAGATTATCCAGAAAGAATGGACCCAAGGGTTCAATCCTCAATTGAGGATCCTGAAGGATTATACGCTAAAAATAGATCTTTTAGACAGGGAGTTTCCGATGTTGAGAGAATTGCAGGAAAAAGATTTAAAGAGATTGTTGATTCCGTAAAACGTTATTATGGTACGGAAGAAAATATTACCGATCCATCAGTAAAAAGAGCAATACAAATGGAACAAATGGCAGCAGTAAGAGAGGTAATGAGTCTTGAAACTAGTCAAAATAGAGAAGCTTTGAGAGACCTTGCAGTTGAGATATCAGCAAAAGAAAGAGGTCATATGTCACCAAATATTACAATGAGTCAATCGTTAAAACAAAAAACAATAATTAAAAAACCTGGTGAAAACGGGGGGGTTATTTATGAGTTTCCTTATTTTAACATGTTAACTTTTTTAGGTGAACAACCTGTTGACCCCGGAGCGTTTCAAATGAAACCAAAAGAAAGTAAAAAATTGGACTTACCGGCAAATTTCTCATTTGATGTAGATGAGTTAACTCCAGATGAAATACGACAACTTGAAATTGAAAAACGTAATGTAATTAACGCACTAATCCAAGGATCCGGTAAAAGAGGTCAATTTGCTTATCAACTATATAAAGATAGATTAGATGAAATTAATCCAAGATTATACTCATTATATAATAAAATTATGTCAGCAAATGATTTAATGTATTTTACTGATCAACAGTTAATCGATAGTTTGGGTGGTAATGCCGCTGGAGATTCAGGTAAATTAAATGGTGGTGACGATGATGATGAAGAAGATGAAGAAGAATTTGATGATAGTGATGGTGAAAATGATGTTGACACATATTATGGTAACGGTCAAATATTCCCAATTTTATTACATGAATTAGACAAATCATTTAAAATGGTTCCGTCACGAGAACAATGGAGAGGAATGGACCCATCAATGGCTCATGATATTATGGGACAAACAGATAACATGTTAAATGAACCAGCACAATTTAGAGTTGGTGGTGAGTTAGTTAGAAAATTAAGAACATTACTACCTTATGAATTAATGGATGCCGACGGTAGAAAATATGAACCTTATTTTGAAAAAATTCTTTACAGTATTCCTGCAGAAGAATTTTTAAAAAATGTAATTGCAAATGTTGTTTCTGACAATGAAAATGATAATAATAAGGCAAAACGTAAATTTGAAGAAATTTTGAAAGATGCTAAAAGTCAGTACGATAAATTTAATAACGAAAATGATGATGAAGATGAACCTGGATATGATGAAGATGATGATGACATTCTTAAACAATTAGGTCTTTAATAATTTATTAAAATAACTAAAAACCCCCTTTTATGAAAATAACTGGGGGTTTTGATATTTATCAATAAAAACTTTTATGGGTTTATCTAAAGAACAAGTAATGTTAGAGTATGTTAAATGTATGACAGACACAACTTACGCATTAAAAACTTACTTACAAACATATGATAATACGGTTTCACAATACGTACCGTTAGAGTTATTTCCCGATCAAATATCATTATTAGAAGATTATGAAAATTATAATGAAAACATTGCCCTAAAATATCGACAAGCCGGAGTAACAACTGTAACCGCCGCTTGGGCATCAAAAAAATTGGCATTTGCAAAAAAAAATAAACCTGAAAAAATTCTTATTATTGCTAATAAACTTGACACATCTCAAGAAATGGCAAATAAAATTAGGGCGTTTATTTCTCAATGGCCCGCTTGGGTCGGTATTGGATTTGCTGTAGATAAAAACGCACAAAAACATTATAAATTAAATAATGGGTCTGAAGTGAAGGCGGTTGCAACATCAAAAGATGCTTTACGTGGATTTACCCCCACAATACTTGTATTTGACGAGGCAGCATTTATTGAGGCTGATAGTGATTTTTGGGCGGCTTGTATGGCATCCCTATCCACAGGGGGTAAAGTAATTGTGGTTTCAACACCAAATGGTTATGACCAAATTTATTATGAGATATATGATCAAGCGTTAAGAAATATCAATGATTTTAAAATTTCTGAAATGTATTGGTTTAGAGATCCAAGATATACCAAAGATTTATATTTAGTTAAAACAGAGAATATTATTCATTATTTGTTAAATAAAGAAGAGTATACTGATGATAATATTATTAGTTGGGATGGGATCCCATTTGTAGAAAGAGATTACGTTAAACTAAAATCAATTATGGATACAGGTTATAAACCTTGTTCTTCTTGGTTTGAGGGTATGGTAAAAAAACTTAAATACGATAAGAGAAAAGTATCCCAAGAGTTGGAATGTAATTTTTTAGGATCTGGAGATAATGTCTTTGATTCTAATATGTTACAAAAAATTCGTGAAAATATGTTAAAAGAACCCCAAAATAAAATGATGGGAAATTCATTATGGATTTGGAAAGAAGCAGAAGTTGGTCACAAATATATTATGGGAGTCGATGTTTCTCGTGGTGATAGTGAAGACTTTAGTACAATTCAAATTGTTGATTTTGACACAAGAGAACAGGTGTTAGAATATATTGGAAAAATTCCACCAGATACGTTGGCTGAGGTTGCTTTTAAATGGGCAAATATGTATTCAGCATTTGTTGTAGTTGATATCACCGGTGGTATGGGTATTACAACCGTACGTAAATTACAAGAATTTGATTATAAAAATCTTTATGTTGATGGTGTTGATCAAAATAATATGTGGAGGTCGGCATCAAGAACGGTAGATAAAATACCAGGAATTAACTTTAATTCTAAACGAGTACAGATCATTGCAGCATTTGAGGAGGGTTTAAGACACGGATTTAGAATGTATAGTTCTAGACTATATAACGAAATGAATACTTTTGTTTATATAAACGGTAGACCTGATCACCAAAAAGGACATCACGATGATTTAATTATGTCTATTGCCATGGCATTATACGTGGGGGAGTCATCATTTTCAAGTTTAGAAAAAGTAACAGAACATACAAAATCAATGATTGAGTCTTGGACCATAAGTAATAATGAATCTGTTAAGGATATAATTAATTTTAACCCAACAATGCCAAATATAGGACATGACTCAAGAAGAAATAATAGTGGACCAAGTAGAAGTGATTACGAAAAATACGGTTGGTTATTTGGGGGTAGATAATATTTATTAATAAAATATAATGGGATTAAGTGTAAGGAGAAGATCGGGAAAAATAATGGGTGGATCAAGTTTAATTGTACCTGGTCAAGATATATTGACCGCCAAGATTTTTGATATAGACTTTTCGAATAAAAGAGGGTCATTACCAGATCAACATAGAGAGTCTCCAAGTCCATCTGTAACACCAACACCAACAAATACTGTAACTCCAACAAATACTGTAACTCCAACAAATACTGTAACACCAACTAACACTCAAACTCCAACAAATACCTCAACACCAAGTGTAACTCCAACAAATACTGTAACTCCAACAAATACTGTAACACCAACTAACACTCAAACTCCAACTAACACTCAAACTCCAACAAATACCTCAACACCAAGTGTAACTCCAACAAATACTGTAACTCCAACAAATACTGTAACA
>Ga0049084_10000895_pt1 | contig 11982 bp, 8 predicted proteins | sample GreLakmeON33MSRF_FD_66720 | JGI IMG/M metagenome (GOLD analysis project Ga0049084, IMG submission 66720) | Freshwater lentic microbial communities from great Laurentian Lakes, MI, USA - Great Lakes metaG ON33MSRF | ecosystem: Environmental > Aquatic > Freshwater > Lake | place: Great Lakes... | reverse complement strand
GTTGGAAATGGACCCGATCCGACTCTAGTCGTATATGCTTTTAAGATGCCAATGGTCTTGTGAATTTCGGCAATGCCGAGACAAGATCCAAGCGCGATTTGCCCAGCTATTGTATTGCTTGAAGTAACAAATGGATAGGTTCCAAAAGTGACATCGAGAAGCGCTCCTTGGGCTCCTTCGAACATAACGGATTGATTTTTTATAAAGTTTTGAGCAATTTCATAAGATGATTTTGCAAAATCTAAAATTTTATTTTGAATTGGTTTTAATTCTTGCAAAATGTCATTTAATTCAACTTTTTTTGCACCCAAACTTTGACGCAAAAGATTATGATAAAATAATAAATTTTCGATACGATTTTTTAAAACTTCTTGATCTCGTAAATCACATATTCTAAGCGCACGACGCCCTACTTTATCTTCATAAGCTGGCCCAATTCCGCGACCAGTTGTGCCGATTTTATTATCACCTTTTTGCAATTCTAAAAGTTGATCAAGTTCACGATGAACCGATAAAATCAAACAACAATTATCAGCAATTGCTAAATTTTTTGGAGAGATTTTTATGCCCGCATTTTCAATTTTTTCGATTTCTGAAAATAAAGCAATTGGATCAACAACTACGCCACTTCCGATAATAGAAATTTTACCACGAATAATGCCGGACGGTAACAAACTTAATTTAAAAGTTTTGTCGCCAACTTTAATAGTGTGTCCCGCATTATGCCCGCCCTGAAATCTGACAACCGCATCAAAATTATCTGATAAAAAATCAACTATTTTGCCTTTGCCTTCATCGCCCCACTGTAAACCAATTATCGCAGTATTTTTCATGTTAGTTTTTTGTTAGTTTTATTTGAGAAATTTAATAAATTCTTAGAATTATTTAAAGAAAAATATTTGTTACAATATGGACAAACAGCAAAATCTTTTTCCCCCATATTTAAATATACCAAAGGATGTTTTGAGCTTGAGTTTCCGCCATCGCAAGAAACTTTCTTGCTATTAACATACAAAACATCACTATTTTTAAAATTTAATTGCTGATTCATTTTTATATTTTAAATTATAAATTATACATTTATAGATAAATTACTTTAATAAACCAAGATTTTCAACAACCAAAATGCAAATATTTTTAAAAACTTTATTATTGTCCGTTCTGGCCTTACAAAATAGCTTCGGTGCAAGCTCTTTATCACAAAATCATGAGTTAAGTGGAGCCAAAACTTCACTAATTTCCAGCGCTTACGAAGAAAATGGCGCCAAGAAATTGGTCGCCGGCGTTGAATTTAACCTTCGAGAAGGTTGGAAAATTTACGGCAATGATGAAAGTGGGATGGGCATGCCTCCCGAATTTAATTTCACCGCTTCACAAAATTATAAAAATCACAATATTTTTTATCCACAAGCTGTTGATGGTTTTGAAAAAATTGGTAGCGAAGAAATTAAATATAAATATTACAAAAATTCAGTAATTTTCCCAATTTTTATTGAAACTCTTGATCAAAATCAACCAACAAAACTAAATTTAAAACTTTCATTTGCATTGTGCAAAGATGTTTGCGTCCCCGTAAATCAAGAGTTCAGCCTTGATGTAAATAATGAAATCGATATGATTTCTATTAATAAGATTGAAAAATTTTATGGACAAAATCTTGTTGCAAAAAAATTTGAATCTTCAAAAGATTTTTCTGAAATTGACATGTCTTTAAATATTGAGGGCGCAAAGAAAAATCCTAATAAAATTTATTTTATGATTTTGTTGGCAATGTTTGGTGGCTTAATTTTAAACATTATGCCCTGTGTTTTGCCCGTCATTTCCATCAAATTAATTTCCGTTCTTAAACACTCTGGGGCGCCGATCTCACAAGTTCGTTTTAGCTTTTTTTCAACCATCATCGGTATTTTAAGTTGTTTCATGCTTTTGGCCTTTTTCTCTTACGCAATTCAGTCTGCAGGAAGCTCTCTTGGTTGGGGATTTCAATTTCAAAATCCGTTTTTCTTAATTTTTTTGATAATAATTTTAATATTTTTTATCGCCGAACTTTTGGGAATTTTTGAAATAACTTTCAGTCAAATTTTAGCCACACTTCTTGATAAAAAAATTTCCGAAAAAGAAGCGCAAAAAAATATTTTTATGCCCAACTTTTTATCAGGAATATTGGCGGTTCTTCTTGCCACTCCTTGTTCGGCACCATTTTTAGGAAGCGCTATTTCCTTTGCAATCACTCAAGATTTTTTTACAATTTTACTAATTTTTACTTTTATTGGAGTTGGATTTTCCGCGCCATATATAATATTGATAATCTCTCCGCGACTCATAAATTTTTTACCAAAACCCGGAAAATGGATGATAAAAATAAAGCATTTAATGGCAGGTTTCTTAGTTGCCACAGCGGTTTGGCTTACCTTCGTTTTAAGTAATACAATCGGAATTTTTCCATCATTATTAGTGGCAGTCTTTTCAATTTTAATTTTCTGCTCATTAAAAATTAAAACCAAAATGGTTAAAATAATTTTTATAACTTTAGTTATAATTTTATCATTCACCCTACCCTTTGATTTCCACGATCGCCAATTAAAATCAAAATCCGAACAAGATACTTATTGGCAATTTTTTGATGAATCAATTTTACAAAATTTAATCGCTCAAAATAAAATAATAATTGTTGATGTAACCGCCGATTGGTGCTTAACCTGCAAATTCAATAAAATGTTAGTTTTAAATGACAAAGAAATTACTAAAAAGCTGAAAAGTGGCGAAGTTATTGGGTTAAGAGCCGACATTACCAAGCCCGATTCTGATGTAATGAAATTTTTAGCCAAGCATAATCGTTATGCCATTCCGTTTAATGCGGTCTATGGTCCGAATGCTAAAAATGGCCTTCTTGCTAGTGAATTTTTGAATAAAAAACAGCTTCTCAGCTTGATCGAAAAAGCTCGATAAAATATTTAAATTTAAGGTCTTTTTATCTTATAAATTTTATTATCAAGTTTTATCAAAATTCCATCTTGACTATTTTTAAGATTTTCCTCGATTCGCTCGAATGAATCTTTAAAAATATTTTCTCCAAATGCCGTATTTAGAGTTTTAATAATTGTTGCGAGATTAAATAAATATTCTTTATCAATAAATATTTTTGGCGCCACAACATTTAAAATTCTATAACAATTTTGAGTTGATTTTAATTTAATATTATCACAATTATAACCAACCCTATCAAGCTTTCCAGCAATTATAAAGCCCGCGAGATTTTTTTTATTATTACTTCCAATGTTTAAATTATATAGCCAAGAATCCGCATAATAAAAATTCTCAAACTTTATATTTTTCTTGAAAAATTCTGTATTTTTTTCATCAAAATAATTTTGTATCAGCAATGCGTTAGTTTTATTATGATAAGATAAAAAATGTGAAGTATAAATTCCTTCAATGAAAGAATAAAAAACATTTAAATCCTTATAATCCTTCTTAATTTCTGGGATTTTTTTATTAATATCATTTTCAAAAAAATCATAAAATGAGATTGCATATTTTGATATATTATAAAATTTTTCACCAACCTTTTCTTCAGTTGGAAAATCTTGCAAAACATTGTTTTTTATAGCCTTGACAAACATTTCAATATGAGTCCGTCCTGCAAGAATATTTTTTTTTGGAACAATTGTATAATTAAAAATATTGACCAAAGCCACCGAAAAAGAGCATATTAATACGAAGAAATGAATAATAATTTTTTGCCTTCTTTGGCTTGCATAAAGCCTAGAATTATTCAAAATGTAGCTTATATAGGCTATTAATAAAAAACCCATTCCAAGAAATTGTAAAAATACCTGAATAAAAGCAGTTTTATATTCGCTAGAAAGAATCCAGGTTTGGTATTTATTCGATAAACTGATGATTCCCGATGGCACCAAAACCAAAATAAATCCTATTAGAACAATATCGCGATAATTATTTTTTAGATTAATTTTTGGAATTAATTTAGAAAATAAAAAATATGCCAAAACAAAAAGAATCGACGCCCAATAAATTTCATGCCACTCTGGCTTATACCAATATAAATTTTTATGAAAAAATCCAAATGGAAATGAAGCAATAACTTGAAATATCCACGTTAAGAAAAAATTTTTAATGTTAAAACCAAACTCTATTCCATCATAACCTAATAAGGCATTACGACTCCTTAAATAAAAGCAAATTAACACCCATATTAAAAATGGAAGAAGAAAAAATCTTAATTCTTTGAAGCAAACTTGAATTGATAATAAAAGATATTTTTTGGTGTTTTTTAGTGAATTAAAATTAACTGTTGAGTCTTGGGATTGAATCCTAAACCTTGTTGCAAGTACTATGAAAATTGGCACGATACAAATGCCAATTTCATAATAAAAAAAAGACCAGATAAAAAATATCCAAGCTAGAAAAAAATATTTTTTATTTTTGTTCTCATGCCACAAAATATAAAAACCCGAAGCAAGGGCAATAGAAATCGCCGTATGTTGAGTTGCTAAACCTTGTGAGATTAAGGGATCAACAGCTATCGAGCTTAAAAATAAAATAGGCATAAAAAAAATGAATGCCCTATAATTATCAGAATTTTTTGTTATTATTTTTAATAGCCACGCAAAGCTAACTACCGAGATTAAATTGAATATAGATTTTACTATATAATAACTTAATCTGTCATTGAAAAAATAATAAATTATATAATGAGTTAGATACAATCCGTAGAATCTTCCAGCATCTAAAAAACCTTTAAAAGATTCGTAACAAACTTCGAAAAAACTCTTGCCGTATAATTTTACCTCAGCATAAACTGAATATATTGCGATTGCATCATCGCAATAAAAATAGGCATAGAGAATAATTGGTAAGAAAAATATTCCATAAAATAAAATAGCAAAAAAAAATAAACTTTTTTTTGAATCTAGATCTAGAAATTTAATTATTTTATTGGTATTTTTCATAATAATTTCTAACAATGTTAATAAATTTTTAAATTTTTCAAAATGATTTTATCAGTTATAATTCCTTGTTTCAACGAAAAAAATACCATAAAAGAAATTATTTTTGCGGTAAAAAATTCTTCATATCCGCATCAAGAAATTATTATTGTTGATGATTTCTCCACTGACGGCACAAGAGAAATTTTACAAAATGAAATCGAGCCCTTGGTTGATAAAATTATTTATCAAACACACAATCAAGGAAAGGGTTCGGCTCTTAGAACTGGAATCGCCAGCGCTTCGGGCGATATCATAATAATTCAAGACGCCGATTTAGAATATGATCCGAAAGAATATCTTAAAATTATTACCCCAATCCTTGAAAACAAAGCCGATGTGGTTTATGGTTCGCGCTTTATTAGTGGCGAAAGTCGACGCGTTCTTTATTTTTGGAATCGCGTCGCCAATTTTATTTTAACAACATTATCAAACATCTTCACCAATCTTAATCTTAGCGACATGGAAACTTGCTACAAAGTCTTTCGAAGTAATATTATTAAAAATATTAAAATCGAAGAAAATCGCTTTGGTTTTGAACCCGAAATTACCGCTAAAATCGCTAAAACAAAATGTCGAATTTACGAAGTTGGCATAAGCTATAATGGCAGAACCTACGAAGAAGGTAAAAAAATTACTTGGAAAGATGGATTTCGTGCTTTATATTGCATAATTAAATACAATTTAAAAAAATCTTAAACCATGACGGAACTTACAAAATTAAGCATAAAAGATACTATTGCGGGATTAAAAAGTAAAAAATTTAGTGCCACCGAAATTACCAATTCATATATTCAAAATATTGAAAAAAATCGTCATCTAAATTGCTTTATAACCGAAACTTTTGACATCGCTTTAAATCAAGCCAAAGAAGCCGATAAAAACATCGCCAAAGGCTCAATTCGTGATTTAGAAGGAATTCCACTTGGAATTAAAGATTTATACTGCACCAAAAATATTCGCACCACTTGCGCCTCAAAAATGTTGGAAAATTTCGTTCCAACTTATGAATCAACCGTTACTCAAAAACTTTTTGATGCTGGAGCGATTTGCCTTGGCAAAACCAATATGGACGAGTTCGCCATGGGTTCGGCTAACGCTAATTCTTACTTTGGAAAAGTAATAAACCCTTACAAGCGCAACGATTCAAATGAAGATTTAGTCGCGGGAGGATCTTCTGGCGGTTCAGCTTCAGCGGTTAGCGCTAATTTGTGCGCTGGCGCAACTGGCTCCGACACTGGCGGTTCAATTCGTCAACCCGCCTCTTTCACTAACACAGTTGGCGTCAAACCAACTTATGGTCGCTCTTCGCGTTATGGCATGATTGCTTTTGCCAGCTCACTTGATCAAGCTGGAATTTTTGCCAAAGATGTTGAAGATTGCGCTTTACTTCAGAGAATAATTTCGGGTCACGATTCAAAAGACTCAACTTCAATCAACATTCCAGTTCCACAATTTGAAAAATTATTAAATTCCAATGTGAAGGGTTTAAAAATAGGAATTCCTAAAGAATATCGCATCGATGGCATGCCCGCAGAAATTGAAAAATTGTGGCAAAAAGGTATTGAAATTTTACGCAATCGTGGCGCTGAAATCATTGATATTTCGTTGCCCCATACTCAATATGCCGCCGCAGTTTATTATGTTATCGCCCCCGCCGAATGCTCTTCGAATTTAGCGCGTTTTGATGGCGTTCGCTATGGATTTAGAACCTCTCAAGAAAATATTTCTATCAGTGAAATGTATCAAAAAACTCGCGCCGAAGGTTTTGGTAAAGAAGTTAAAAAAAGAATCATGATTGGAACTTACGTTTTATCGGCCGGCTACTACGAAGCCTATTACAAAAAGGCTCAAAAAGTTCGTCGTTTAGTTTTAAATGATTTTATTGAAGCTTTCAAAAAAGTTGATGCAATCTTAACGCCATCAACTCCAAATTCAGCTTTTGGCTTCGAAGAAATGAAAAGTTTTGACGCCGTAAAAATTTATTTAAACGATGTTTTTACCGTTCCTTCAAATTTAGCAGGATTGCCGGCGATTTCTGTACCAGCGGGCTTTGATAACAAAGGATTGCCACTTGGATTGCAAATTATAACAAAGCATTTTGACGAACAAACAATGTTTAATGTTGCCAAAACAATAGAAGAAGATAAATAACTTTTTTAATATGAAATTAAATGAATGTCACAATCATAAAATTTTAATATTTTTTAGAGAAAATTTATTAGCATTTTTTTTATTTCTTGCGGGAATATTTCATTTAATTTTCTCAACCAAATTTGGCGCTAACTCTTTCGGAGATTTACTCGATGGCAGATTAAATAACTTCTGCTTAGAGCATTTTTATTTGGCATTTACAGGTCAAGAAGAAAGCTTTAAGCATGCTAATTTTTTCTATCCCCTTCCCAATGCAATGATGCTCTCTGATAATCAATGGTTACTCGGCCCAGTTTACGCTCTTTTTCGTATTTTAGGATTCAACTCCTCGACATCTTTTAATTTTTGGATAATTTTTGGATTCATTTTAAATTTTATTGTATCTTATTATGTTTTAAGAAAATTTAATTTCTCAAAAAGTTCTTCAGCAATTGGAGCATATTTATTTACTTTCAACCAAATTATTCTTTCAAAAGTTGGGCATATACAACTCAATTTTAAAATTTTTATTCCTCTTACTCTCTTATATTCAAAACAATATTTCGAAACTTTAAATTTTAAGTATATTTCTTATATAATTTTATGTGTAATTTTACAATTATTGTGCAATTCATATAATGGCAATTTCTTGGCTCTTTTTATTGTTACATTCTTTTTGTTTTATTTATCAAAATTCAAAAAAGATGATTTTCATAAAATTTTTCCTCAAAAATTTTCTCTAAAGATTACCATTCCAATTTTAATTTTAAGCGCCCTTTTATTGATTTTATATGGCATGCCTTATGCGGAAACTAAAAATATTTATAATCTAAATTTACCAAAAACAACTGGCGATTATTTTGAATTAAGAAATCTTTTTACCTTAAGTTATTCGCCAATTTGGAGTTTTATAACCAACCATTTTTCATTAAAATTTCTAGAAATTTATAAAGAAAATCAATTTTTTATTGGAATTGGCGCGTGGCTTGCGATTCTAGTCCTTATCTTCAATAAAAAGATGCAGAAAAATTTAGAATTTTTTGATAAAATTGTTATAAAATCAATATTATTTACATTATTTTTTTTCTGGCTTGATAAATATTTAGGAAATTTTTATTTTATTCAATTAAACATTTCAAGCTTTACCAATTTAAGAGCTTACACCAGATTTTTTTATGCAATTTTTTTTGCAATTATATATTTAATTACTTTTTCAATTAATCACATTGAAAAAACGCAGGGTAAAAAAATTTTATATTATTTAATTTTTTCAATTATCTTCATTGAAAGTCAAATATATCCATTTTTTAATGTAAACTTTGAAGAAGAAAAAAAAGAGATTGAAAGCTATAAGAATTTAATTCTTAAGAATGGCGAAAAAGATTCTATATTTTTATTTGTTTCCACACCAGATAAATTAAAAAACAACATCCCTTATAATTATTTAAAAAATGAAATTAATGCGATGCTTGCTTCGCAAGACTCGGGAATAAAAACTATTAATGGCTACTCATCGATAAGTTTTTTTGAAAAAACTATAGCCAATAACTGCGAAGAAACATCAAAAATTATTGAATATAATGAAAAATCTACTTCAAAAATTCTTAAAAAAGAATTCAAATATGACAGAAAGAAATTATTAGTTTTTTTGGATAAAAAATTATGCCCAAATGTTTTTAAAAACTAGCAACATTTTAAATAACAAAATACTAAAATATTTTATGCATATTTTCTTTTATATCGACATCCTTGTTTAGTAAGGCGTTGGATCAACTTTAACGGCCCCACATTTTTTTAACTATGCCGCACTTGATCTGGAGCTACTCTATTACGCGATAATGGATGCGTATATTCTGATGGCTCAATACTTGAACTTGGATCCCGTTAATAATGCTGATTAAACTCTCTAATACATTTAAAAATTACTGCAGAAAAAACCGCACCAACAGCTCCAAGCACAATAGCTAAAGGCGTTTGCTCGCCTATACAAGCATTCATTTCCGTATTATTTTTTAAACAACCGACATAACCTGACCCTGCCGATAGCACTAAAATAGAAGCTCCAATCGTTGTTTGAACCGGAGGATTCTTTAAAACTCTTAATATTTTTGATATTCTTGATGAAGTGGGAGTTAATTCTGGAATTTGAGTAGGATTTTGGTTTATCACTTAGACTCCTAAATGTTAAAATTTTTATTAATAAAACTAATTAAGATAAATATATTTTCAACTCAATTATTTATGCTTAAAAAAATTTCCCATTATCAATTTTTCATTTTTTTCGGGCAATTAAAATTATATTTTTCCCGCAAATTTTTCTAAAAATTAAATCTAGAATAATATTTATGTTAACAAAAATTTTATCATAAAATATTAAATTTTTAGCGGTAATTTTTTTACAAGAATCTCTTCTTAAAAATTTCATAATTAGTAAAATAAAAAACCCCGAGCTATCAAAAAATTTCATATCTTCAATTTCTAAATCATTTTGATCGCAAATTTTTTTAAGCATTTCAAAATTATATCTTCGAAAATGCCCAACCTTAACATCAAATTCACTAAAAAGAAGATTAAATGCAGGAACAGCAATTATCAAATAGCCATCTTTTTTTAACATTTTTTTAAGATTGGCAATTGTTATAGAATCTTGCTCAATATGCTCTAAAACATTTGAAGAAAAAATTAAATCATATTTTTCTTGATTTATAAATTCATTTTGCAATTTAAATCCCTTTTGCGTCAATATTTTTTGTGATTTTTTGCAAATTTCAAAACATTCAGGTTTTATCGAAGTTTTTTTATAAAAAATTTCCGCCAAAGTGCCGATGCCAGCACCAAAATCTAGGACCAAATAAGATTTTCTATCAACCTTGTCAATAAAAAAATTGACGATTCGTTGATTGTAGTTTTTTAGATATTGATCGATTAACTTTAATTCTTCTAGGCCTTGATAATCCATAATTTATTTTGATTTTATCTCTAAAAGAATTCTCGCTTCAAATTCATTTAAATCAACGAGCTCTTGTTGTTCGCTACCGATTTTTCGAATTGAAACTTTATTATTTGTAGCTTCAACTTTACCAATTACAGCAATGTAAGGCACTTTTTGCAAAGAATGTTCACGAATTTTATAAGAAATTTTTTGCGAATCTAAATCAATTTGCGACCTTATCCCCGCTGATTTAAGCTTATCGTGAACCATTTTTGCATAATCATCAAATTCATTCGTAATTGTTGCAATTACAACTTGCACCGGCGCCAGCCATAATGGAAATTTCCCCGCATAATTTTCGATTAAAATTCCGATAAATCTTTCTAAGCTTCCAAGAATTGCACGATGAAGCATAACGGGACGCTTCCTAGAGCCATCTTGCGAGACATAATTTACATCCAAACGCTCAGGCAATACAAAATCGACTTGCAAAGTTCCACATTGCCACTCTCTTTTTAAAGCATCCACCAAAGTAAATTCAAGTTTTGGACCGTAAAAAGCCCCCTCTCCGGGATTAAGTTTATATTCTAAACCTGCATGATTTACCGCTTGCTCTAAAGCCTTTTCTGCCTTATCCCAAACTTCGTCGGATCCGGCGCGATTCGCAGGACGCGTTGAAAATTTTACCAAAATATCTTCAAATCCAAAATCACGATAAACCTCTTTTAGTAATTCACAAAAAGCTAAAGTTTCGTCGTTAATTTGATGCTCTTCACAAAAAATATGCGCATCATCTTGGGTGAAGGCACGAACGCGCATAATGCCATGAAGCGAACCCGAAGATTCGTTGCGATGACATGATCCAAATTCCGCCATTCTAAGTGGCAATTGTCGATAAGATTTTAAATCTTGATTAAAAATTTGTACATGTCCGGGGCAATTCATGGGCTTAACCGCCAGTAAGCGATTTTCGCTTTCGGCGACAAACATATTATCATGAAATTTTTCCCAATGGCCCGATTTTTCCCACAAAACTTTATCAATTAATTGCGGAGTTTTTACTTCGACATAACCATTTTGTTCAATTTTTCGACGAATATAATTTTCAATTTCACGATAAATAATATAGCCTTTGTGATGCCAAAATACTGAACCCGTCGCTTCTTCTTGAATATGAAATAAATCGAGTTGGCGCCCAATTTTACGATGGTCTCTTTTTTCCGCCTCTTCCAAAACATGCAAATAATTTTTCAAAGATTCTTCGCTTTCCCAAGCCGTTCCGTAAATTCTTTGAAGCATTTCATTTTTGGAATCACCGCGCCAGTAGGCACCAGCCACTTTCATCAATTTAAAATATTTTACATGAGAAGTTGACGGGGCATGCGGTCCACGACATAAATCAATAAAATCACCTTGGCGATAAAGAGAAATTTTTTGTTCAGCGGGAATTGAAGAAATTATTTCAGCTTTATATTTTTCGCCCGATTTTTCAAAAAATTTAACGGCGTCGTCGCGCTCCCACTCTTCACGGATCAACTTTTCATCGCGCTTAACAATTTCACGCATTTTAGCTTCAATTTTTTCTAAATCTTCGGTAACAAAAGGAGTTTTGCGCGCAAAATCATAATAAAAACCATTGTCGATAGCGGGCCCGATGGTTACTTGAGTTTCTGGATAAAGTTCCTTAACGGCTTCGGCCATTATGTGTGCGCAGTCATGACGGATAATTTCAAGCGCAACCGCACCAGATTTCGGAGTAATAATTTCAATCTTACAATCATCTTCAAACTTGTGCGATAAATCACGCAATTCGCCATTTACTTTTATCGCCAAAGCAATTTTTGACAAAGAAATTGAAATTGATTTAGCAATTTCAAAGCCACTTATTCCACTTTCAACATTACGAAT
>Ga0049084_10000889_pt1 | contig 12041 bp, 11 predicted proteins | sample GreLakmeON33MSRF_FD_66720 | JGI IMG/M metagenome (GOLD analysis project Ga0049084, IMG submission 66720) | Freshwater lentic microbial communities from great Laurentian Lakes, MI, USA - Great Lakes metaG ON33MSRF | ecosystem: Environmental > Aquatic > Freshwater > Lake | place: Great Lakes... | reverse complement strand
GTAGCAGCCGCTGATGCAGCTGACCGCCGGCCTCGAGCTGTGCGGTGGTGTGATGCAACAAAAAGTCGAGGCGGTGGTCGAGCCATCCCTTGGCTTCCAGAAACGCCAGAAACAGACACCGACTGGTGCAGAGCAGGGCCAGTTCGCGGCGTTCGGCGGGTAGCGCGGTCTGCGCGGCCGGGCCGGTGACATCTGTGGCGAGCGTGGTGACCGCACGCTCGAGAATGCCATAGAAGCGATTCGATAGCGCTTCGCGTCGGAGGATGTCAGTGAAGCGCGCGTGACGGAGCAGCGCATCCTGCTCGGTTACGGCGGCGAGGGTGCGGAGGGTGTCGGCGTCGGAGTCGAGTACACGCGTGCGATCGATGCGCAGCGCCGCCACGCGAGGACCGTTGCTGTGCGCGCACACCGTGGCAATGCACAGGGTGCGCTGGCGCGCATCGAGGGTGATCAGGCACCAGTGTCGCGCTGGGGCCTGCTGTAGGAGTGTGGCAGCAAGACGCTTGGTGAGTTCACGCGGATCGGTGGCGCCGGCGAGGTCGGTGGGAGGCGCCAGTTCCGCACAGAGCAATCGCAGTGTGCCCGCCCCGCGCACCAGATCGGCGCTGCTCGCCAGCGCGTCGATGTGCAGGCGATCGCGACTATCGACGGAGAGCGCGGTCGGTGTCGCGGTGAAGCCCATGGCCTGGGCGATCGGGCGCAGCGACTGGCGGGAGTCGGCTTGCGTGAGCAGTTGGGCGGCGGCGCGGAGTGTGAGCACGCGGCCACAGTGGGATCACTCGCGCGAAGGTGTGTCACCAGAAGTGCGCCGGCAGGGCCTTCGCAGCGCGTGGCGGTCAGCGCGGCTATCTTGGATATCGTGGGTTTCGCCGCCGCGCGCCGTACGGCTCTCTTCTTCCTCATCGCACGTATCCCCATGCCCGTCTGCTGGCTCAACGGATCTTTCGTCGCGGAACAGGACGCGCACGTGTCCATCTTCGATCGCGGCCTGCTCTTCGGCGACGGCGTGTACGAAGTCGCGGCCGTGTTAAACGGCAAGCTGCTCGACGCCGACCGGCATCTCGTGCGGCTCGGGCGCTCGCTGGCTGCCATCGGCATCCCCAACACGCAACCGGCCGTCGCGTGGCTGAGTGTGATGCAGCAGCTGGCCACCGACAATGGTGTGGTCGAAGGGCTAGTCTATCTGCAGGTCACGCGCGGTGTGGCCGAGCGTGATTTTCCGTTCCCGGCCAACGTCACGCCCACGATGTTCGCGTACGCGCGACCGAAGCTGCTGCGCACCGATCCGAATGCCTCGGGCGTGCGACTGCTGGTGGTGCCGGACATGCGGTGGAACCGGTGTGACATCAAGAGCACGAGCATGCTGGCGCAGGTGCTCGCCAAGCAGGCCGCGCGCGCCGGAGGGGCCTTCGAAGCGATGATGCACGAAGACGGCCTCGTCACCGAGGGTGGCTCGAGCAACCTCTGGATCGTGAACGACGGCGTGATGCAGACGCGTCCGCTCTCGAGCGACATTTTGGCCGGCATCACGCGTGACGTTGTGCTGGAGCTCGCGCACGCCGCCGGTGTGCCGGTGCGCGAACGGGCCTTCACCGTCGCCCAGGCAAAGTCGGCCGACGAATGCTTCATGAGCAGCGCCACGAGCTTCATCCTGCCGGTCACCACGATCGACGACCACACCGTGAGCACCGGAGCACCGGGCCCGGTGGCGCAGCGCTTGCGCGCTGCGTACTTCGAACGCGCGGAGCGACTCGCGCACTAGCACGCGCGCGCTACTGCGACACGTACCCGCGGTCTTTCCAGCGCACGTTGTTACCGCGTGCGATCGCCAACACGCAGATCGCCAGTACGATGGCCCCGCCCAGCGGGGCGAGCAGCGCGCGGCGAATCGGGTCACCATTGAGCCGGTTCGCCGCCGCAAACGACGACAGGATCGCCGCGCTCGCGGCGGCGCTCCACAGCAGCAGCCCCGTGCTCACCGCGCCGCCCAGCAGCATGGCGAACACGCACCACGCCAGCGCCACGAACGGCATCAGCACGCCGAGGGGAAACGCCAGCAGGAACAGCGGGTAGAGCCGCTGTCCGATCGCGCCCCACCACATCGCGTGGCGTCCACCGGCGTACATATTCTTGCCCCAGCCTTTCATCAGGCTCTCTAAGCCGTCGTACATCCGCGTGCTCAGCTGGCCGATCCCCAGCGCCAGCGACACGCGGTCGCCACGCGCCTGAATGGCCTGCGCCATCATCACATCTTCCACCACGTAGCCGCGCACCGGCTCATGGCCGCCGATGGCGTCGTACACGCGCCGCGACATCATGAAGCACTGGCCGTTGGCCACGACGTCTCGCGGCTTGGTGGCCCGCTCGATCGCGTCCGCCCCACCGTACCGCGTGAGAATGAGCGTGAAGACCGATGGCTGGACGGCGCGCTCCCACACGGTGCCCATTTCCTGATGTCCCGCCACCGACAGCAGCTCGGCCCCTCGGCGTTCGCGCATGCGGACCATGCGCCCCACGAGGTCGGGGGCATGACGGGTGTCGGCGTCGGTGAAGAGCAACAGCGATCCCGTGGCATGCACCGCGCCCGACTGACAGGCCCACTGCTTTCCGAACCAGCCCGCCGGCAAGTCCGGGGCGTTCACGATCGTCACTCTGGGGTCGCCGGCGGCGGCCTCGCGCGCCAGATCGCCGGTGCCGTCGGTCGAGTGGTCGTCGACTACGATGAGCTCGAGGTCGGGCCACGTCGAGGCGCGGATGCTGCGAATACACGCGGCAATGTGGACCGCCTCGTTGCGCGCCGGGAGCACAATGCTCACCCGCGGTGTCGGGGCGGCGGTGATGCCCGCCACGTCGATGTCGTCGAGGCTGGGCGTGGACCGGAGCCGCCGGGCCAACACGAGCGGAGCGGCCATCCACGGGGCGGCGGCCAGGGCTGCCGACGCGGCACCCAGCAGCGAGATCGACGGCAAACCTAGGAGAAAGCTTGACATTATCGAAACAAACTCGCCGCTCGGCTCGCTTAACGGCAGCGTGCCGCGCGTTTCGTGACGAGTCGGGACCATTCCGTTGCTCCCCCGAGTCAGGACCGATACGTTCACGCATGGTCGCGCCGGCTGGTACTTTCGATCTTTCCGAGGGTGAACCTCGTGGTGCGGCGTACGCGCGTGCCCTCCGCGTGCCGCCACCGCTCACCGCCGGCGCCCGGGTCGCGATGATCTCGCCATCCGGACCGCTGCAGGGCCCCCATGAGCTCGAACGCGCCGTCGCGACGGCCGAGTCGCTGGGGTGGCAGGTGCAGGTCGGTCAGCACGCCCTCCGCCGCACCGGGTATTTCGCCGGTGACGATGCGCAGCGCGGCGACGATCTCCTCGCGGCGTTGCACGACGACCGCATCAACGGCATCTGGTGTCTGCGGGGCGGCTATGGTGCGGCACGCTTGCTCCCGCGACTCTCGGTTGAGCTCCTGCAGCGCTTTCCCAAGGCGTTACTCGGCTATTCCGACATCACGGCCCTCCACGCCGCGTGGCAGCACGCCGGTCTCGTGAGTTACCACGGGCCCACGGCCCGCGCGCCCCTCTCCGATTTTTCGCGCGACTCTCTCGTGCGCGCGCTGCAGGCTGGCACCGACAGCTGTGGTACGGCGCGCGATGCGCGCGTGGTGCGCGGAGGCCGGGTCACCGGGCGGCTGGTTGGCGGCAACCTCGCGCTCGTGTCGTCGCTGTGCGGCACACCGTGGGCCGTTAACTGTCGCGACGCCATCGTGGTGCTCGAAGATGTCGGCGAGGCCACGTACCGTCTCGATCGCATGCTCACCCAGCTGCGGCTGACGGGCGCCCTCGACGGCTGTGTGGGCGTGGCCTTCGGGCACTGCACCGACTGTCCCGACACCACGGAAGACGGCACGCGCACCGTCGAGGCGATCGTGACAGAACTGGCGGACGCGTTACAGGTCCCGACGCTGCACGGAATTCCGGTCGGCCATATTGCTGATCAGTGGACGGTGCCGTTCGGCGCGATGGCGACCTTGGATGCCGACGCCCGCACGTTGTCTGTTCACACCACGGCTGTCTCGCGCTTTCACTGACTCACTTCCGGGCACGCATATGAAGACCGCACAACAACTCATCGCCGAAGCGAAGGCGAGCGTCGCCGAAGTCACAGCGCGCGAAGTGCAGGACCGCCTCGCCGCCGGCGAACCGGTGGTGCTCATCGACATCCGTGAACAGAACGAGTGGAACCTTGGCCATGCGGCACCGGCGCAGTACATCGGTCGCGGCGTGCTAGAGAGTCAAATCGAATCACGCGTACCCCGTGACGCGCAGGTCGTGCTCATGTGCGCCAGCGGCAATCGCTCCGCCCTATCGGCGCGTACGCTGATGGAGATGGGCTATACGAACGTCGCCTCGCTGGCCGGCGGCTTCCGCGATTGGGTCGCCTCCGGTGGCGCGGTGGCCGACTGAGCGATTCGGCGCGCGGCCAACGCTTGCAACGGGCACTCCAGCACGCCGACGTGTCGCGACTCGCCGAACGTTTGGCGAGCCGCGTCCCCGTCGATGCGTCACCGGCGGCCGAGTCGCGGCTGGCGGCGGTGACCGCCGTACTGCGGGTGGTCGACAGTGTGCCAGAATTGTTATTCATCAAGCGCGCCGAACTGGCGCGTGATCCGTGGAGCGGCCACATGGCGTTCCCCGGTGGGCGCCTCGAAGCCGGTGATGCGTCGCTCGAAGTCACCGCCGTGCGGGAAACGCAGGAAGAGCTCGCGCTCGATCTCACGCAGGGGCGAATGCTGGGACGCCTCGATGATCTCGTGCCACGCAACCGCTCGCTGCCGCCGATCATTATCCGACCGTTCGTGGCGATCGTCGAACCCGACGTGACGCTTACGCCCAGCGAAGAAGTGGCGGCCACATTCTGGGTGCCGCTCGCACAATTGCAGCAGGAGCGCTCGCAGGCCGAGTATGTGGTGGAGGTCAACGGAAACCGCGCCACCTTCCCGGCTTTTCGCGTGGAGCAGCATATCGTCTGGGGACTTACCGAACGCATCGTGCGGCAACTGCTCGTGCTCGTGAGTCCATAGCTTCAGCACTACACTACTCGCCTCACACCAGAGGGTTTGATGTTGCCGACCTGTCCCGCCCTTCACCGCTCCGCCCGTGCCGTGGCCCCAATGGCCATCCTTCTCGCCGGCGTCTTGGGCACGGGCTGTATGCGCCCGTCGTCCGCCGTCGCGCCGATGTCCGGGAAGCGTGTCGAGAGCGACCGCGGTATGGTCGCCGCCTCGCATCCCGATGCCGCCGCCGCCGGTGCCACGATCCTCGCGCAGGGCGGCAATGCGGTCGACGCGTTCGCCGCGACCGCGTTCGCGCTCTCGGTCACCGACGTGTCGCAGACCGGACTCGGTGGTGGTGGCGCGATGACCTTCTTCAACGCGAAGACGAAGACGGTCGAGCATCTGTCGTTCTATGCGAGAGCCGGGGAAGACGCGGCATGGGCCCGCGCCGACAGCTCGCGCGGCCGTAGTCCGGGACGCGCCGCCGGCACGCCGGGCATGGTGGCCGGCGTGCTCGACGCACACACCAAGTGGGGCACGCTCACGCGGGCGCAGGTTCTGGCGCCCGCCATTGCCCTGGCGCGTGACGGATTCATCGTGTCGCCACTGCTGGCCCGCACCATCGTATCGTCGCGCGACAAGCTGATGGCCGATTCGCTGGCGGCGGCGCGGTTCATGCCGCGTGGCGAGGCGCTGCGCCCCGGCGATCGTCTCGTGCAGCCGGAGCTCGCTGCTACCCTGCAGCGCATCGCGAGCGAAGGCGCCACTGGGTTCTACAACGGCGGCATCGCCGAGCGGTTGTCGGCCAAGGTGAAGGTGCAGGGCGGCCTGATCACGGTGCGCGACATGAATACCTATCCCGTAACGGCGATGCGGCCGCTCTGCACGATGTGGCGCGGGTACACGCTGCTTGGCGCGCCGCCGCCAATGGGTGGCGCGGCGGTACTCGAGATGCTGCAGATGGCCGATGCGGCTGGTGTGGCGGATGCGGGTTCGTTCACCGAGAATGGTGCGGCGGTGGCGAAGCTGGCCGACATCATGCGCATCGGGAACGCTGACGCAGGCGCGTATCGCGGTGACCCGGCGGCGCTGCGCGTGCCGGCGCATGGCGTCGTGCATCCCGACTTCGCGCGTTCGCGTGCCGGACTCGTTGGGGGCGCGCTGCCCGACACGGCCGTCGCCGGCAATCCGTGGGCCTTCGATACGCTCGCGGCCGCGGGCAATTGTGGACAGTACAACCCATATCCGGCGTCAGCGGTTCTGCGCACAGGTTCTGTGAACAGCGCACCGCGCGACACCACGACGGCGGAAGAGGGCCAGAGCTTCACGTCGCACCTCGCCGTCGTGGACGGCGACGGCAGCGCCGTGTCGGCCACCACGACCGTCGGCGTGCTGTTCGGCTCGGGCGTGTACACCGACGGCTTCTTCCTGAACTCCGGCGGCAGCAACTTTGACGCCAAAACGCGCGGCACGAACCGCTACTCGAACTCCACCATGGCGCCGACGCTGATTCTTGACGGCGACAAGGTGCGTCTTGTGGTCGGTGCCGCCGGCTCGCAGTACATCCAGCCGGCGATCATGCAGGTCACGATCCGCATGCTCGCCTTCGGTGAAGATCCCGCCGTCGCGCTGTCGGCGCCACGCATCCACGCCAGCAGCACCATGAAGGAAGTCGAAGTCGAGCCGGGCTTTTCCACGAGCGTGTATCAGGCGCTCGTCACGCGCGGCTACTCGCCGGCCAGTCGCGTGCGTGATATCAGCTTTGGTGGCGTCCACGCGGTGTTCGTGCGCAAAGACGGCAGGCGGATCGGCGTGGCCGACCCGCGTCGCGACGGAACCGCCGCCGGCTGGTAACAGCGCGAGGCGCCAGGGCGTTCGCCTTGCCAAAAAGTTAGGTTAGCCTAACTTACGAACATGGCTGCTACAAATACTGACCCGACCGCACCTCCGGACCACGACCCCGGCGCGGGTACGCCGTCCGCCCAGGAGCCCGGCTGGCGTCGGGCGCGGTTGGCGCCCTCGCTGGCCGAGGTGCACCGTTCCGTCAATGTGAACGGCGCCACCTGGTTCCGGAAAATGGTGGCGTTCGCCGGACCGGGGTATCTGGTCGCCGTGGGCTACATGGACCCGGGCAATTGGGCGACCGATCTCGCCGGTGGATCCCGCTTCGGCTACACCCTGCTGTCGGTGATCCTGCTGTCGAACCTGATGGCGGTGCTCCTGCAGGGACTCGCCTCCAAGCTCGGTATCGTGACCGGTCGCGATCTCGCGCAGGCCTGTCGTGACCACTATTCGCCGCCCGTCGCCTTTGGCCTCTGGGTGCTGTGCGAAATCGCCATCGCTGCGTGCGACCTGGCCGAGGTGATCGGCACCGCGATTGCCCTCAATCTGCTCTTTGGGATCACGCTCCCTGTGGGCATCGCGATCACCGCCGTCGACGTGTTGATTGTGCTGTACTTGCAGAACAAGGGCTTCCGCATGCTCGAGGCGCTCGTGATCGCGCTGATCGCGGTCGTGGGCGGGTGCTTCCTGTTCGAACTGTTCATCGCGAAGCCGGACATGGGCGCCGTGGCGCGGGGATTCATCCCGACCACGCAGATCTTCACCAACCCGGAGATGCTCTATATCGCGATCGGTATTCTCGGGGCCACCGTGATGCCGCACAATTTGTATTTGCACTCGTCCATCGTGCAGACGCGAAAGTACGAGGAAACCGCGGAAGGCAAGCGCGAGGCGGTACGCTTTGCGTTTCTCGACTCCACGATCGCCCTCAGCTTTGCGCTTTTCATCAATGCGGCCATCCTGATCGTGGCGGCGGCGACGTTTCACACCAGCGGCAACACCGACGTCGCCGAGATTCAGGACGCCCACAAGCTCCTCACGCCGCTGTTGGGCGTGGCGGGCGCGAGTGCGGTGTTCGCTCTGGCGCTGCTGGCCTCGGGGCAGAACTCCACCCTGACCGGGACGTTAGCCGGCCAGATCGTGATGGAAGGGTTCCTCAATCTCCGCATTCGTCCGTGGCTGCGTCGGTTGATCACGCGGGCGATCGCTATCGTGCCGGCGGCGTTCGTGGCGGTACTTTACGGGGAGAGCGGCACGGCCAAACTGCTGATCTTGAGCCAGGTCATTCTGTCGCTGCAGCTCTCTTTCGCCGTGTTCCCCCTCGTGCGCTTCACCTCCGACCGCGAAAAAATGGGCGAGTTCGTGAATTCGGTCGGACTGCGCATGGCGGCCTACGCCGTGGCGGGCGTCATCGCGACGCTGAATATCTGGTTGCTCGTCCAAACCATTCGCGGGTGGATTGCCTGATGTATCGCCGCATTCTCGTGCCTCTCGAGCACTCCGCGTACGACCAGGTCATCCTCGCGCATGTGCGGCAGCTGGCACAGCTCTGCGCGTCGTCGATCGTGCTGATTCACGTGGCCGATGGCTGGGCGGCACGACACCAGCTCTCGCTCAAGCTGCGCGAGTCGGAAGAGATGCGGCTGGACCGCGAGTACATCGAAACCTGCTGCGCCTCGCTGCGCGGCGATGGCTTCGAGACGGAGTCTATTCTGGCCGGCGGTGATCCCGCGGCCGAGATCGTGGCCGCGGCCGATCGTGAGCAATGCGACCTGATCGCCATGGCGGTGCACGGTCACAAGGGTATTCAGGACGTGATCTATGGCACCACGGCCAATTCCGTTCGCCACCGGACGATGGTGCCCGTGCTCATGGTCCGAGGGCCCGTTGGGGGTCCCGCTCGCGCCGTCTCCCGCTGATCTGTGAGCATGAACGCGCGTGACGCTGCTTCGCCCAAGGTGGTTCCGCCGCCGGCATTGACCGAGCCGGTCGAGGACTACCTCAAGGCGATCTACAAGCTCGAGAGTCGATTCGGCGCCGCCGCCACCAGTGATGTGGCCAACGCGCTCGACGTGGCGCCCGCGTCAGTAACCGGCATGGTGCGTCGGCTGGCCACGCAGGGCTACCTCGATCACGTGCCGTATCGCGGCGTGCAGCTCACGCCACGCGGGCGGCAGGCGGCGCTGCGCACCATTCGCCGTCATCGCATCCTCGAGTCGTATCTCACCGGCGTCCTCGGGTATCCCTGGGATCGCGTGCACGACGAAGCCGAGCGCCTCGAGCACGCCGCGTCCGATGATCTCATTGAGCGCATGGCGGCCGCGCTCGGTCATCCCACCGCCGATCCGCACGGGGCACCGATTCCCACCGTCGACGGTATCGTGACTGAGCAGCCGCACCGCACGCTGGCCGAGTTGCCAGTGGGCGAAACGGCGCGCATGCTGCGCGTGAGCGACAAGAATCCGGCGTTGCTGCGCTATCTCGCAGAAATCGCGCTGCAGCCGGGCGCCGAGGTCACGATGCTGTCGCGCGCCCCCTTCGAGGGACCGCTCACGCTGCGAATCGGGAAGAACGAGCAGGTGGTGGGACCCAATCTGGCCGCTCAGGTATTGATGGAAGCGATGCCCTCGACTGGTCCACGCCCTGCTCATGCTCTTGGCACTCCTGGTTCGCTTCCGTCCGCTGCCGCCCCCAAAGCAAAATCGCGCAAGTCGCCCGCGCGTTGAGCGATCGTTGGTGAGGGCGCTCCTGCGGGGCGTCGTCGCGATCGCGTTCGGCGCGGCCACCGCGTCGCCCCTGGTCGCGCAACGCGGCATCGCCATCGACGCGCGCATGGCCGAGGACCTCGGACTCGCCGTCGGCGCCCGCATTCGGATCTCGGCCCGGCCTGGCGAGCCCGGAGACAGCGCCACGATCGCGGCGATCTACGAGCGCAAGGCGGATCCGGCCGAGGTGGCGCGTCGCGAGTACCGCGTACGGGTGCACCTCGATCAGCTGCAACAGCTGCTCGATCTCGACGATCGGGTGGACCGCTTCGCCGTCGGCACGCGCGAGGGACAGTCGATCGACTCGGCGTTGGCGCGCATCAACCATGTGGCCTTTGGCTTCCGCGCGCACAAGTCACGCGATGTGGCTGTGCAGAGTTCACGCACCTTTCGCGTGGTCGAACGCTTTCACACCGCCATCGGCATCATCACCGTGGTGGCCAGTGCGGTGTTCCTGCTCTGTCTACTCCTGCTCAGCGTGGAAGAACGTCGCCGCGATATCGCGGCACTCCGGTTGATGGGGATCTCCCGTGCCACCGTGGTGCGCGCGATCGTGATCGAGGCCGCCCTCGTGTCGCTCATCGGCAGTGTGCTCGGCGCCGGGATCGGGTGGATCGCGTCGCTGCTTGTGAATGCCCATTTTCAGCAGCTGTATCGCACGCCGTTGGTGTTCGCGCTGCTCACGCCACAAATTTTCGCATTCGCCACCGGTCTCTCGCTTGTGCTGGGCATCGGCTCCGGTGCCGCGGCCGGCTGGCGACTGGTGAAGTCGTCGCCCCTGTCGCTCATGGGGCGCTGACCGATGCGATTCCTGATGGCCTCCGCGACACTGCGCCGACATCCTGCTCGTACCACGTTGGCGATGCTTGGCATCGCGGTCGCCGCGGCGCTACTGCTCGACATGGTGATGCTGGCCACCGGCATGAGCGAGTCGTTCCGCTCGCTGCTGCTCACACGCGGCTACCAACTCCGCGTATCGCCCAAGGGCACCTTGCCGTTCGACAGCGAGGCCACGATCGACGGGGCCGGCGCGATCGTGCATGCGTTGCGCGCCAATCCCGACATTAAGGCCGTCAGCCCATCGCTCGGCGCCACGCTCACCATTGACGGCAGCCGGATTCCGTCGGCGTTCACGTTGGGGCTCGAGCGTGAGGTGCAAGGCGACTACACGCTCGAAGCCGGCACCGACATCACGCGCGCCGATTCGGTCGCCGATGTCCGTGCGGCGGGGGCACCGCTGCCCCGGATCGTCGTCAGTCAGACCTTTCTCACCCGCGCGGGCCGTGCGGTCGGCGACACCATCACCATCTCATCGGGACTCGATGCACAGTTGCGCACCGCGGCCCGCTCAAGCCGCGTGGTTATCGGTGGCATGGGGCGGTTCATCTATGTGCCTGGCGAAACGCCGGTCATGGCGCTCGACCTGGCCTTGCTGCGTCAGTTGCTGGGGCCAGGCTTTCGCGACCGCATGTCACTGGCGATGGCCGAGTCGCGGTTGAGTGATTCCGCGTCGGTGGAGGCGGTGCGCGCCTGGATTGCCACCACGCAGCCGCGTGTCACGGCGATCTCCACCGAAACGGCGATTCGTCAGGTGGAAGAGCGGCTCTCCTACTTCCGGCAGTTGGCCTTCGTACTCGGCGCAATCAGTCTCGGTATCGGCTTCCTGCTGGTCGCAACGTTGGTGACGTTATCGGTGAATGAACGACGCGGTGAAATCGCGGTGCTGCGGGCCATCGGTACGCAGCGTCTCGGTGTGCTGCAACAGGTTTTCCTGGAAGGGCTGATGCTCACCACCGCGGGCATCGTAGGTGGGCTCGCGCTGGGATTGGTCACCGCCCAGTGGCTGAATGGCATTCTGCGCGACTTCCCGGGATTGCCATCGGCGTTCGATTTCTTCGTGTGGAGTCCGGACGCTGGATGGCGGGCGCTCGTACTGCTGCTCACGTCGGGAACGCTGGCCGGACTGCTGCCGGCATGGCGCGCCGCCTCCATCCCCATCGCTCGCGCGTTGCGCGAGGAAGCCATTGGTTGACGTGACAGAACATCGTGAAGGATCCAGCATCGGGCCGGGATCGGCGAATGCGCCGGTGCTCGCCTGCGAACAGGTCGTGCGCAGCTATCCCATGGGCAGCGCGATCGTACAGGCCGTGCGCGGTATCGATCTCACCATCACGCGCGGTGAGTTTGCCGCGATCACCGGGCCCTCCGGCTGCGGCAAGAGCACGCTGCTACATCTGCTCGGCGCGGTGGACATCCCAACCACGGGGCGCGTGCTGGTGAACGGACGCGACACGGCGTCGTTGTCGGATCGTGAGGCCACCGATTTCCGGCTGCGACACATCGGGTTCGTTTTTCAGCGCTTCTATCTCATGCCCACGCTCTCG
>Ga0049084_10000888_pt1 | contig 12042 bp, 8 predicted proteins | sample GreLakmeON33MSRF_FD_66720 | JGI IMG/M metagenome (GOLD analysis project Ga0049084, IMG submission 66720) | Freshwater lentic microbial communities from great Laurentian Lakes, MI, USA - Great Lakes metaG ON33MSRF | ecosystem: Environmental > Aquatic > Freshwater > Lake | place: Great Lakes... | reverse complement strand
TTTTTGATTACTTTTTTCGTCAAGGAAAAAAGTAATTGGAGTGTGAGGCAAAGCCGCACAGCCAAATATCTTGATTTATCTAAATTGAAATTCATCACGAATTCACGTTAATAACCTTTCCTGAATTAATTGCTATGAGTTTTTTCAGCGAAGGGGCAATCTGCTTTGTTGCGATTAAAATTTCTGTAAAACCATCCGCTGACCAGTTTCGTACATCCCATATAATTAACAAATCATCGATTAAGATTTTGTTCATTTTATAAATTTTGTAACTTTATAACAAATAAAAAATTATGAAACAACTATACTCTGCACTCTCAATATGCTTTTTTATTTTTCAAACTGCATCTGCGCAAGTTACCCAACAGTGGGCTGTTGAATACAATGGTACAGGCAACAATACCGATTTAGCAAAAAAAATACTAGTCGATGCAAATGGAAACAGCTACGTAACCGGCTCTTCTTATGGCGCTTCCGGATTATATAATTATACAACCGTAAAATATAATAGTAGCGGTGTGCAGCAATGGTTTTCAGAATATAATGGTACCGGAAACAATGACGATAGAGCAGCAGCAATGGCATTGGACGCGAATGGAAATGTATATGTAACAGGTTATTCCATTGGGGCATTGGGGGGGTATAATTTTGTTACCATAAAATACAATAGCAGTGGCGTACAACAGTGGCTTGCAAGCTACAATGGTTCAGGAAATGGTAACGACCAAGCTCGGTCTATTGCACTTGATATTAGTGGAAATGTTTATGTAACAGGCTATGTTCAGGGCACCGTTGGCGGTCAAAATTTTGGCACCGTAAAATACAATAACAGTGGTGTACAGCAATGGGTGACAGAATACAATGGCACAGGAAACGCTGCTGATGTGCCTCAGGGGATTTCCATTGAAAAAAACGGAAATGTATATGTTGCGGGCTATTCAATTGGTGCAACTGGAGGCAATAATTATGCTGTGTTGAAATACAATAACAGCGGTATTCAACAATGGGCAACTACCTACAATGGAATAGGCAACAGTGACGATTTTGTTATGGCATTTGCAATAGATACAAATGGAAACTCTTTTGTTACAGGCTATTCAATTGGGCTTGTTGGGGCAAATAATATTACAACACTAATGTTAAATACAAGTGGTGTTCAGCAATGGGTAACGGAGTACAATGGAACTGGAAACAGCAACGACTATCCATTAGCACTTGCTTTGGATATGCAAGGAAACAGTTTTGTTACCGGCTACTCTTATGGTGCAACCGGACTTAATAACTACGCAACATTGAAAATTGACAATGCCGGAAACCAACAATGGGTTTCCTTGTATAACGGAGCAGGAAATAATGATGATTATGCTTACGCAATTGCAATCGATACAATTGGAAATACATACGTTACAGGAACTGCCGTAGGGGCTTTCGGGTTAAATAATTATGCAACCGTAAAGTATAATAACAGTGGTGTTCAACAATGGGTTGCAGAATACAATGGTACAGGAAGTGCATTAGATTACGGACAATCTATTACAATAGATTTAATTGGAAATGTATATGTAACGGGATATGTTGCTGGGGCTACCGGTCAGCAAAATTATGCTACACTAAAATATTGTAATAATGCCGCGAATGCCGGAGCAATTACCGGCATAAACTCTGTTTGTGAAGGACAGTCAGGTTTTAGTTACAGCGTTCCATCCATTGCAAATGCAACAGGATACAATTGGGTTTTGCCTGCAGGAGCAATAATTGTAGCAGGCGCAAATACGAATAGTATTTCAGTGAATTTCCCTATTGGTTCAATAAGTGGAAACATAACTGTTCAAGGAACAAATGCCTGTACCAATGGTGGCATATCTACCTTTGGGCTTGTTGTAAATCAATTGCCCATTCCTGCGAATAATGTGATGGGTGCAGATACTGTTTGTCAAGGCGCAAGCTGGATTGCTTATTATATTTCAAGTATTAGCAACGCAACAGGATATGTGTGGACATTGCCTGTTGGGGCTTCAATCATTTCGGGTGCCAACACAAACAGCATAAATGTAAATTTTGCCAACAATGCTATGGGTGGTAATATTACTGTTATGGGAACTAACAGTTGTGGTAATGGAATTGTTTCAAGCAATTTTTCTTTAACAGTAAATCCTTTACCTATTGCTGCAGGAGTTATAATAGGGGCGGATACCGTATGCGAAGGACAGATGGCTAATGTCTATTCTGTGCCTTCTGTTGCCAATGCGAGTAGTTATAATTGGACTGTTCCTGCTGGAGCATCCTATGTTACAAATGCGGGGGGCGATAGTATTACAGTTGATTTTACAAATGGGGTAATGAGTGGCAACATAACGGTTGAAGGAATAAATACTTGTGGTGTAGGTGCAAGTGCCATATTTGCTGTTGTTGTAAATTCTTTACCGGGAGCGGCAGGAACTATAACCGGAATGAATTTTCTGTGTGATGGACTATCGAATGTTTCTTATGCTGTTTCATCTATTTTAAATGCTACAGGATATAACTGGACAGTACCCAATGGTGCTATTATAGTATTAGGTAATAATACCAACTCTATCACTGTTGATTTCCCGACCGGAGCCTTGAGTGGCAATGTCACTGTTACTGGTACTAATACTTGTGGGAATGGAACAACAGCAAGTTTAGCTGTTACCGTTTTGCCCTTACCTGCAGTAACTCTTACTCTTAGCCCGTTCTTAGATACGATATGTTTGAGTGCTCCAGGTGTTGCTCTGTCAGGTGGTATGCCAGCAGGAGGGACCTATACTGGCTTGGGTGTAATAAATGGAAATTTTTATGCTTCTCAAGCAGGAGTTGGAACACATCAAATAATATATTATTATAGTCCGGTAAACTGTTTGAATTGTGGTTGTGAAAATTCCGATACTGCATATATAGTAGTGGATGCCTGTACAGGCATAAATGAAATGGCTAACATTCACTCAATGCGTGTGTATCCAAATCCAACTACAAATGCATTTTTTATTGAAGCAAGTTTAAGCAAAAACGAAAATGTGCAAATAGAAATATTGGATTTAATTGGACAAACTATTTTTGTGAGCGATGAAAATGCTGCCGCAGGAACATTTAAAAAGCAAATAAACACTGAAAATTTCTCAAAAGGAATTTATTTTGTGAGCTTTAAAACAACCGAAGGCAGAAGGGTTCAGAAAATTGTAGTGGAGTAGTATTTTTTGTAGTATAGATAAAAACTTTCTGTCGTATTTAAAACTGCCGTTTATTCCCTAAAATGGAAACACCTTAAGGGTGCTCATTGTACAATTGGTGTAAAGTGTATTCTGGATATGGCGTAGATGGATTAATACTACCTAGGCGTACCTCTAATAAATAATGGAACACAATCACAATCACAAAAAACTTGGTTGGAGGATTTGCTTTAGAGTATCCAGATTTATCATTAACCCTACTCTGTTTTTTTTGATTCTGTGATTGTCATTATACTTAGTTCCAGTTTAACCCTGATTTTTCATTTTTACCATTGTTAATATGGTAGCTACTGCAACTGTTTCTCCTGTCTCATCGAATACGTCTACCAACCATTTTACTATTCCTTTGGCGATATCATTTTCGTCCTTTTTTTCTTGCTCTGCTTTTTCTTTACAAGTAAAGCGAACAGCAATAGTGCTGCCCGGATAAACAGGTTTTGTAAACCGACATTCATCAATTCCGTAATTCAATAAAACAGGCCCTTTGGGCGCATCCACAAACAATCCGGCTGCTCGTGATAAAATAAAATACCCATGAGCAACACGACCTGTAAAAATTGTCCCTTCTAATGATTTTGCATCCATATGTGCGTAAAATTTATCCCCGCTTAACTCAGCAAATTTTTCAATATCCTCTAATGTAACTAAATGAGTTTTGGTAATCAATGTTTCTCCAATTTCTAGTTCTTCGAAATACCGTTTAAAGGGATGCGTATCTTTTTCAATATATTTTCCTCCGTATTGATACTGATTGGTAACCATTGTAAGAGTTGTAGGAGAACCTTGAATTGCTGTGCGCTGTAGATAATGAAACACACCTCGTTTTCCGCCCATTTCTTCACCACCACCGGCCCTTCCGGGTCCACCATGAACAAGCATTGGCATTGGTGATCCATGACCGGTACTTTCCTTTGCACAATCAGCATTTAAAATTAAAATACGTCCGTGCATTGAGGCGGCACCTAAAACATATTTTTTTGCAATGGTATCATCGCCAGTTATGATTGAACTTACCAATGACCCTTTCCCCATCTTGCTTAACTCTATTGCTTCGTCAATATTTTTATAGGGCATAATTGTACTTACAGGACCAAATGCCTCAACACTATGGCAGTCGGTATATTTGAAAGGGCTCTCGTTTAAGAACAAAATGGGCGATATAAATGAGCCTTTGGTTTTGTCGGCACCCTGTACTTCAAAATTAGTTAAACTTCCAAATACAATTTTTTGTGTTTTTGAAAGTAGCTCTACTTTTTCAATCACTTCTTTTAATTGTGCAGGACCTGCCAATGCCCCCATTCTTACTCCCTCCACATTTGGGTCACCAATTATGGTACTAGCCAACCGTTTCCCCAAGGCTATTTGAACATCTTCTACCATATTTTCGGGAACAATAATTCTGCGAATTGCGGTACATTTTTGCCCTGCTTTTGTAGTCATTTCGCGTTGAATTTCTTTTATAAAAATATCAAACTCTACAGAGCCTACTTTTACATCAGAGCCCAATACAGAACAGTTTAGCGAATCAGCTTCCATATTAAAACGAACTGCTTCTTCTAATAAACGAGGATGGGCTTTTAACATTTTTCCGGTTGATGCAGAACCTGTAAACGTAACAACATCTTGTGATTGTACTTGATCTAGAATGCCGTTGGCGCTTCCACAAATTAATTGCAAAGATCCTTCAGGTAAAATACCAGAGGCAATAATTTCCTTTACAACAGCTTCCGTTAAAAAGGAAGTAACCGTTGCCGGTTTTACAATTGCCGGAACTCCAGCTAGCCAGTTAACAGCAACCTTTTCTAACATTCCCCAAATAGGAAAATTAAATGCATTAATATGAATAGCTACGCCCTCTTTCGGAACACAAATGTGCTGTCCAATAAAAGTCCCTTCTTTAGAAAGTTTTACTAAATCTCCTTCGACACAAAATATTTCATTGGGAAATTGTCTTCTCAAACTGGCATAAGCAAATAAATTTCCAATACCACCTTCTATGTCTACCCAACTATCGGATCGTGTGGCACCCGTTGCCCAACTTATTTTATAAAACTCTTCCTTTTTTGATTGTAAATGAAATGCCAATGCCTTCAGCATTCTGCCTCTTTCATGAAAAGTAAATTTTCGTAATTTTGGCCCGCCTATTTTGCGAGCATAATTAAGCATAGCTGCAAAATCGAGACCTTTGCTACTGGCGGTATAAATAGTTGCTCCTGTAATTGCATTAAATAAATTTTGACCATCACCTTCTCCTGAAATCCATTGGCCAAGAGAATAATTTTGAAGTTTCATATAGTGTGTTGTTTATTAAAAAATAAAAATAAGAAAAATGTTTGCAGATTATTGATAAACAGAAGGAAAATATGTGTCTAGTACTTCAATATTCCTTACTTCGTAAGTTTTTGAAATACATCCTCTAAACTTTGCTCTTCACGCTGCATAGTAAGTACTGAAAGGTTATTTGCCACAGCCCAGTTGAAAAGTGTGCTTCGGATATCCTTACCATCAGCTGATGCAATCTTCCAAGTATTTTCGGAAGTGTTTTGAGCTGAAAGAAGTCCTTCTATGTTTTTTAAATCATCAACTCGCACTGCTTTATCAAATTCAACAGTAACAATTGTTTCGGAGCGGCCTTGCTGTTGCAATACTGCGGTTGTTTCATTGGCAACTATCTCCCCCTTGTTTATGATAATTACACGATCGCAAATTGCTTTTACTTCTTGCATAATATGAGTTGAAAGCATCACAGTTTTTTCTTTTCCTACACTACGAATTAATTCGCGAATTTCAGTCAACTGATTGGGGTCTAAGCCTGTTGTTGGCTCATCTAAAATCAACACATTCGGATTGTGTATTAACGCTTGCGCTAAGCCAACGCGTTGCTTATATCCTTTTGATAATGCACCAATTTTTTTGTTTTGTTCCATTTGTAAGCCCACACTTGAAATCATTTCAGGAATTCTTTTTGAAAGTTTATTGTTCGACATTTTGTGCAAGCCTCCAATAAAATGGAGATACTCCTTCACGTACATGTCAAGATACAAAGGATTGTGTTCCGGTAAATAACCTACATTTTTTCTAACTTCAATGGATTGCTCTACAACATCATAGCCACAAACAGATACAGAGCCTTCTGTTTGAGGAATAAAACACGTAATAATTTTCATCATTGTTGATTTTCCGGCACCATTTGGACCTAAAAAACCTATAATTTCACCATTTGATACTTCAAAAGAAACTTTATTGAGGGCCTTTTGTGTACCGTATACTTTGCTAATATCTGTTACTTTAATCGACACAGTAAAAATTTATTTTACAAAGATATAGTTTTGCAGCAGTTACGCGCAATGAATTTATTATGCCCATATAGCACTTCCTTCTGAACAATTTGAACAGATATCGATTTCTTTGCGGGAGCGTAATACCGATGCACGAAATTTATCATACCCTTTACCTTTCCAAATTTGTTTGAATGGAGTTTCTTTTAAATCGCCTAAACGATGTTGTGCGTCTTTATCAAAACAACAAGGAACAACTAAGCCATCCCAGCTTATTACACACGAATGCCACAGTTTCCAACAGTGGTTGAGTAGCTTATTTTTTAATTCAAATTTCCCTACTCTGTTTTTATGATACCGTGCATATTTTTTATTGGAGGGAATTAATGGATTACCATTCTCGTATTCATATACTTGTGCTGTTTTTAACCGAACTTCATCTACTCCTAAATTTTTTCCAAGCTGTAGAATGTCTTTAATTTGATGCTCATTGGGCGCAACTACTAAAAACTGAAATACAATATGAGGGGTATTTGATTTCAACTTTTTTTTCCATTTTATAATATTTTTTGTCCCTTCAAGTACCTTTTGTAAATTACCGCCTACCCTGTATTGCTTATAGGTGTCTTGTGTTGTACCGTCAATTGAAATAATCAGCCTATCTAAGCCACTTTCAATTGTTTTACGTGCATTGTCATCATTTAAATAATGGGCATTTGTAGATGTTGCTGTATAAATTCCATTTTTTGAAGCATAGGAAACCATTTCTAAAAAAGATGGATTTAAATACGGCTCACCTTGAAAATAAAAAATTAAGTATACTAATTCGTTTTTCAATGCATCTATCGTTGTTCTAAAAAAATGAGAGTCAAGCATCCCTGTGGGCCTTGTAAATTCTCTTTTACCGCTAGGGCATTCCGGGCAACGTAAATTACAAGAAGTTGTTGGTTCTATTGAAATGCTAACGGGCATACCCCATTGTATCGGTTTTCTAGTGATTTTTGAAAAATAATAACTACCGAGTACACCTAATCCATTCAATAGCCTCGGCAAGGTTAATTTAGATAAAAAATTAATGCCGTCTGTAATTCTAGTAGTCATTGTTCATATATATTGTGAGATAAAGATACTTTTTAAAAGGTCCTTATTCTCGATATACTTATCAAAGGGTTAGTGCAAATAAATTCAATTTTAGTTTGGTTAAATATTTGGCCGTATTTCCTTTACTTCAGTTAAAGGGTTAAATAAATAGGCCCTATTTGTAGATGTTTCAATGCATTTATAACGTTTTCTAAGGCGAATTCCTTTTTTAAAAAATCTATTTTCATTGTATGTAAATAACGCTCCTTCCGACAATTGCTCCAAATGCACGAATGAATTTAGTTTATCATATTTCTTCAATGCATATTGTAAATGACTATCTGAACAGCTTGATGCGGCAGGATTGTCCATATATTTTTTCAAAACAAGTTCAATATCTTCCGGAAAAATATTGAAACGGAAAAACACCTGCATCAGTATTTTATATTCTTCTTTCCATTGTATTCCATGCGGTTTAACCTTATCCTTGTGTTTATTCCAAGTCGTTAAATGTGCAATTTCGTGAACCAAGGTTATTAAAAATGCAAACTTATTGAGGTTGTGATTAATGGTAATAAAGTGTCTTTTGTGATATATTGGGGCTCTATAATCACCTAATTTCGTATTGCGGCTTTCTGTAATTTTTAGGTTAAAATCGTATAAAATAAGCCATTCAGCAATTATATCAAGTGCCTTTTCAGGAATATAGGGCACTAAAGCACTCTTGTAATGTTCTTTTGCTCCAATCATGAGTACAAAGATAAATACATTTACTAGTGCAATACTGTTTTGTAAATAAATTTGCGAATTTTGCGGGGTGAAAAAAAGTGTCTGCCTATTTATTTTTTTAAGCTTCCTTTTTAACTTAAAAGGCTATTCTGAAACTACAAATGATGTGCCTGACCTAAAGCAAAAAAGTTATGCAATTTTTAATGCCTTGTATTGTTTTAAATTTCAAACAGCCGATTCGCTTATAAAACAGACAAAAAAGGCGTATCCCGACCAGTCTTTATCCTTCTTACTCTCGGTGAATTATTATTGGTGGCTCATTATAAGTGGCGAAGATAATTTTGAAAACAGGAAATTGTTTTATCTGAATTTATCCTCTGCTCAACAAAAGACAAGCAAAGGCAAACAAAAACTGTCAAATGAAGATATATATACTTTTATTAATATTTATTCGTACAAAGCTCGAATTGAGGGGTTAAACAAGAATTATTTGAAAGCTGTTTCACATACCAACTCTTGTGTAGATTATTTAAAAATGTCGTTTGGAAAAGAAAAGGAATACGAATATTTTTACCTCACCTCTGGTTTGTATAATTACTATATTAATACTTTAGACGATGAATACCCAATACTAAAACCTTATTTGCTAATTTATCCCAAAGGAAACTTTAAAATAGGCATAGAGCAACTAACAATTGCTTCGCAATCGAATGATTTTGCACTTAGTACAGAGGCGAATTACTTTTTGTCAAAAATATATCTGAAACAAAAAAATTATGTTCTTGCAAATAATTCTTGCAAAATTTTAACCAAGAGATTCGGCACTAATTTGCTTTATTTATACTATGAGTTTAAAAGTCACTTAGATAATAATGAAAAGGAAAAGGCCTTGGTTATTTTAAAACAACTTAATGTGCAATCCATCATTAACAAGCAATTAAGCGAGAAACAAAAAAGTCATTTTATTAATTTGGCTCAAAAACGATTAGAAAAATATTACAAGAATAATCCTACAAAGTAGAATCCTATTGTTTTAAAACAGTTATCTTTTTAAATTGTTGTTGCCCTTCTTTTTCAAGCGACACAATATATGCTCCAGAAGCAATACTGCTCAATGAATAACTATGGCAGCTACTTTGTTGTACAACTATATTTCCCAACAAATCATAAATAAAGAATTTTTCAGCATCCGTGTATAAAATGTTATCGTTGACAATGCATTTAACTTCGTGCTTTATATTCTTTTTTATTCCAACATATTGCCCTAAACCTGCTGCAATAAGGTTACTTTGCTGCCACAAAGGGAAACGGGTTGGGTGCTGTAATGCAGCAATCATAGCAGTTATCTGTCCTTGAGTATACATTTTGTAGCAACTTGCATTGTAATCCATATAGTTTTCCCCGTTTATGTTTCCTCCACAATGATTGGCATTAGGACCACAGCCACCTCCGGCAACGTCACTGGGTGGGGTATCTGCTATTCCATCGGCATCATTGCAGTTTCCTCCAAATGTATGACCAAGTCCAAGCCAATGTCCGTACTCGTGTGTAAGTACCGACTGAAACTCCCCATCTGCTATCGAAGACCCTGTGTTACCCAAATACCAATAATTATAAACTATCCGATCTACTTTATTGTCAGAATTCCAAGTGTTTGGGGGATATGCTATTCCGGAATTATTATTTACTCCATCTCCAAAAAGATCAAGCATTATATAAATGTTCATATACTTGTAATTATCCCAAGCGTATTGGGTAATAATATTGTCCATAACCTGATATGATCCAAATCCTGAATCAACTGGATGATAGTTTACCCCAGTGGTAGGATTTCCATTTATATCCTTTTGTGCAAGCACAAAATTTATTTTTAAGGACGAAGCTAATGGGGCAAACTCCGGGTCAATGGTGTTTAAGTCTGCATTCCAAGCATTAAAATCTTCGTTTATTTTATCTAAGCCGGATTGACATTGGTTAACTGGGACTAAAGCCTGTGCATTGTTAGCAAAAACATGAAATACGACTGGTATAATATAAGTAGCATTCGTAGCCTCTGCTAATTTTTGTGGATTCTGAATAAAACTATTTTTGATAGAATCAATAATTAAAATGTCTCCTTTTGCAACATTATTATTGCGAAAATTGCTATTTGGAATATTTGAATTTCCACATTTTACTTGGAGCTGCGCCAAACAAGAAAGGTAAAACGAAGTGCTTAAAATTATTGAGAGGAGGATTTTTTTCATAAAACAAAAATAGTCCTTTTTCAAAATTAAACAAGCGTATTTTTTATATAATTGAGATTCTATCTCATTTTATTGCTTAATCGGCCTTCCATACAACCTTTTTATTGCGGGCTTCTTTTTCAAAAAGTACACCTTTACATTTCATATTACCCGAAATTCCACCTAATAAACAAAAGTTGTTGCAGTTTTCATCTATTACTTGTGTTCCCCCATCGGCAATACAAATTCCATTATCAAATACATATACTTTTGCGCCTTGAAAATCATAACTACACACATTGCCCGAACCCTTACAAGCAGTTTTTTTAAATTCAATTATTCTTATTGAAATACAGCGAGGGAGCTCTGATTGTATGTTTTTTTTATGGCAAGAAACAAAAATTGCGGAAATGAGCATCAGAAATGGAACTATTTTTTTCATTATGTTGTTTTAGAATTACAATTTGTTGTTAAAACGATATAAGACTACCTTTATTGTCATTAATTTATGAATGTGACCTATCCCTTTTCTGAAATCTTGAAAGCATTGCCCGAAAAACCGGGCATCTACCAATATTTTGACAAAGAAGATAAAATAATTTATGTTGGCAAAGCTAAAAATTTAAAAAAAAGAGTTTCCTTTTATTTTAATCGTGAAGTATTTGAAAATAAAAAAACTTCAATACTGGTTAAGAACATAGTTGATATAAAATTTATACTAGTAGAAACGGAGATGGATGCGTTGCTGCTGGAAAACAGCTTGATAAAAAAACATCAACCCAAATACAATGTTTTACTAAAGGATGACAAAACCTATCCTTGGATTTGTATTAAAAAGGAACTTTTTCCAAGAGTGTTTTATACACGTAAATACATTAAAGACGGATCTATGTATTTTGGTCCGTACGCATCAGTTAAAGTAGTCATTACACTGTTGGAGCTGATTAAAAAACTATATCCATTACGAACCTGTAACTACAATTTAACGCAGAAAACCATTGAGGCAGGGAAGTTTAAATTGTGCTTAGAATACCATTTGGGAAATTGTAAGGCTCCTTGTGTAAGCAAGCAATCACTTGCAGATTACGACACTTCAATTTTACACATCAAGGAGATTATTAAAGGCAATTTATCTTCGGTTACAGCACTTTTAAAACAACAAATGCTAGAACATTCTACCAAATATGAATTTGAATTAGCACAAGTTGTAAAGGAAAAAATTGAGCTGCTTGAAAAATATCAAAGTAAGTCAACTATAGTTAGTTTAACTATTGATAATCTAGATGTGTTTTCAATAATAAGTGATGAAAATAATGGGTATGTAAATTATTTAAAAGTAGTAAACGGTACTATTATACAAGGATTTACAATGGAACTAAAAAAAAAACTGGATGAACCAGACGCGGAGTTGTTGTCGTTGGCAATAGTAGATATATTGAGTAGGCACAACAACAATGTTAAAGAGGTAATAGTTCCTTTTGA
>Ga0049084_10000887_pt1 | contig 12046 bp, 18 predicted proteins | sample GreLakmeON33MSRF_FD_66720 | JGI IMG/M metagenome (GOLD analysis project Ga0049084, IMG submission 66720) | Freshwater lentic microbial communities from great Laurentian Lakes, MI, USA - Great Lakes metaG ON33MSRF | ecosystem: Environmental > Aquatic > Freshwater > Lake | place: Great Lakes... | reverse complement strand
AGGTTTCACTATGGCCGGTCCTAACACTACGTTCACAGCGGGAAATGTATTTAGTGCAGCACAAGCAAACAATTTTCCACGTGGCCTCATGGCTGCACCTGCCACGTCAGTTGCCACCCCAACTACGTTCACAGGTGAAACACAAATGCTTGCCTACACTTTTAGCCAGGTGAACGGTCGAAGCTACCTTTTGCAGTATTTTGAACCGTCTTTAACATGTACGGCGGCTGGTACTGTCACCGCCCGTATAACGACAGGTGTTGCAGGTACGCCATATAATTCGTCTACTTCACCTTTAGCCATTTTGATTAGCAACACAGCTTTAGTAACAACGGTTTACACAGCCGGCACGTCAGGGTCGCTAACGATTTATGCGACTTTGACGGCGTCTTCAGGTACTGGCACAGCGACCCGTTCAGCGACAAGATTCCCGCAGCTGTACGCCGTAGATTTAGGCACCTTGTGAACATTACTAACCCACCTAAAGCGTTAATCGTGCTTGTGGCAATGGTTTGCATTACCGTCCTAATGGCTATAGGCAAAATAGACCAGTCAGCCGGCACAGGTATTCTTGGAACCATTGTTGGGTACAGCGTAGGAAATTCCATACGCCCCAAAAATGGTGAACAGGTACCGCCTATTTTCGGACGCAAATGACCATACGGCTTTACACGGGGAACAAAGACGGCCCGCACCCGCAACCTCGACAAGGCACAACCGTCTTTAAAGACTATTGCTGCTACCTGTTTGGTATGACTAGCCTAGGTATTTACGCCAACCGTCCTGTCAAAGGCAGCCCCAGCAAAACACCTCACCTGTCTGTGCATAGCACCTGGCGGGCTGTAGACCTCAGCGGAACCGTCAAGCAGCGTTACAGCCTGATTGACTTTCTATATGTCCACCGTGACATTTTGGGCATAGAGGAAATACACGATTACAGCAACACGTATAAGCCGTCTAAATTTGGTTGGGGCGCTGGCTACCGTTGCGATAGGGACGCCTGGCGGGTGTACGACAAAAACACTATTGGCAGTAAAGGCGGCACCTGGGTGCATGTCGAGATAAGCCCGCTGTTGGCTGATCACCCAGACATTGTGGCCCATGCGTTCAAAACCATTTTTAAGGGTGCTTGACTTCATCGCACCTAATCGGTAGACATATCCCGACCTTACCCCGACTAAAGGACAAATAATGAATGTGAAACGTTTTCTAGGTTTAGCCCTATTTACTTGGTTTATGTGCTGGATTGTGGCGACAGGGTTCAGCAATGACCCTGAACCATTGTCGCCCGTTGTGCAGACAAGCCCTCGAATCACGGTGCAGATATATACGCCTAGCGAGGTGCAAGGCCAGCTGTACCCGGCAACGACAACGACGACAACAACGGTGGCGCCTGTTGTGTTTGCTGAGGAATTACGCAACTTGCCGTGCGCCCAATACTTTTTGACGGCTGTCAACGCAGGGTGGCCCAACGACGTTAAGACGCTTAAAACGCTGTCTAAAATTATGTGGCGTGAAAGTAGGTGCAAGGCGACAGCGTGCAGCAAAAGCCATTCAGATAGCCCTTGCGCAGACTTTGGGCTTATCCAGGCTAACTATGCGGCGCACCATAAATGGTGGGAACAAATGGGTTTGACACCTGACGACATGTTTGACCCGCATACCAATTTGCATTGGGCCTGGTTGCTATATTCTGGGCGTGAAGCTAAAGGGCAATGCGGGTGGCAACCTTGGCGGTTGTGCTGACCTAATGTTTGATGTTGACCGCCCCGACTGGCAACAATACGCAAATTGCCGTGGCTTAGAAACCAACCTATTTTTTCCCGCTAACGGCACAGAATCGGCGTTAGCCCGAAAGATGATCAAACCGTTTTGCGACACCTGTCCGGTGTTTGACGACTGCCTAGATTTTGCTATGTCGTTTGCCGATAAGGCGTTGCAGGGCTTGTGGGCTAACACAACTGAGGGTGATCGTCGACGTATGCGTTACTTAGGCACAGGGGTTGTGTATAGTCCTGATTACCCGACAACCGAAAGGTCCCGACATGAATGACCAAATGCAAGCCCTGTCTGCCGCTATCACTAAAGCAGATATTGCTATGAAAGCCGCCGCCTGGCAGATAGAACAACAGCGTTCCGACATTGACCAGCTTCGCAAATGCCTATACGAAATGGCGTACACCGCTGAGGAACACGGCATAAACCTTGTGACCCTCACCAAAACTTCACAGGACACCATTGTTGCTATGCGTCTGGGCGGGTTCAAATGAATTTGGGCGACTATGTTGACGTGCCAACACGCTTTCGCTTAGCCCTTGACAAATGGCCTGAACTTAGGGTGATCGAGGAACCAGCAAAGATTGTCACTATTGGCGAACGCACTTTTATTAGTGTCACTATGACGGTTTACCGTGACCCGTCAGACCCGTTGCCTTGTGTCGCTACCTGTTGGGAACCGTGGCCTGGGCGCACGCCGTTTACTTTAAATTCAGAGGCAATGAATTGCAGCACAAGCGCTTTAGGTAGGGCTTTAGGCATGATGATTCCGTTTGGCAAAATGGCGTCGTTTGAGGAAGTACAAAACCGCCAAAACGACGCACCTGCCGTTAACACAAATTCGCAAACTAAGATTCGAGGCGTACAGGTAGCCCACGACGGCACCAGGGCAAAACCTGCAGACCCAAACGCTGTATGGCCCGTGTCTAAATCCCAACTACAAACCCTGTCTGCTATCGGCTACACCGGTCCCGTACCTGCAACATGGCAAGAAGCCAACGCAATTATTAAAGACATGGGCAAAACAAAATGACCGCTGTCGGTGTCACGTTAAACGACAATGACCTTGCGGCGTGCGATCATTGGGCGGAACAACGCACAGAAAATTGGCAAATGGCAACAAAGCCAACAAAATATGACGAAAACCTATATGGCGTCAAAGGCGAATTGGCGTTAGCCAAAGCGTTAGACCTTGACTTTGTGGGCTACGACAACATGCTTGAAGCTGACAGGGCAGGCGACGTCGGGCCGTACCAAGTCAAAGCAACCCTGCACAAAGACGGACATTTAATCTTTCAAGAAAAGCACCGCATGGGCGTTCAAACGGTTTTGGCTATCGTTGGCGCTAACAAGGTCCGTTTGGCTGGCTGGCTGCACTTTGACACCGCTAAAACTATTGTGGCGTCCGGTACGGGGCGTCGAGAGAACCGCCCAAACCAAGACCGCTGTCTTACTTGGTGGCTACCTCAGCACGCTTTAGAGGGCATGGAATGGTTACCTATCGTGTACGGCCCTGAAGTGGTGCAGCTGTGAAAGAATCCTATTTTCAGTCGCAGGTAATCATGCTTGCTAAGTTGCACGGCTGGCTGGTTATGCACACTAGGGCTGTGGAAATACGCCCTGGGGTGTGGAAAACACCGTTGACGGGTCACCCAGGCTTTCCCGATCTAGTGCTATGCCATCAAAGGGGTCGAGGGCTTATCTTTGCCGAACTTAAAAGCGACATGGGGCGACTATCCGACAGCCAAGAACTATGGTCACAAGCCATAAACGAAAACGGCGCTGAACATGTTGTTTGGCGGCCTAAAGATATACAAGCAATATCAACCCGACTAGCAGGAAAGAACAAACCAGCATGATGCATATTAAAGAATTAATGCCACTATTGGAAAATGTCAGGGTGGCGGTTTATGCCCTTGACGAAATGCAGGAACAACTAAATGATGCTGCTATTACAAAATTAGAACTTGACGAATGGCGTGCTTTAGCAGAAAACATGGCAGGTGTTCTGTACCACATGGACGACAACAAAAAAACAAATTCAGCGTTTAATCATTGCATCCATTTGTTTCAAGAATTAACAGAACGTTATCCGTTATGAAAATAGTGACCCCAGCCAACCCGTTAAAAATCTATATGCGCCACGACGTCGGCGGTGAAACCGAATACATGTCAAGCAACATTGCTTTTATCATTGTGGACGACGCCACCAGCCCTGGCTACTATGACCTTACTTATGTCACCATTAGCGGTACACAAGTCCGCAACCGTGACATAGCGTTTGCCAGGGTGTTCCTAGACGGTCAATGGGTCAGTCACGAATAACATAATTTGACATAAAACAGATTACGACAGATTCCAAAAGAGGGAATCATTAGCCCTTGACGAATTCTGAAATCGTCTGTGGGAACATACGGAAACGTAGGTAGACGCTTGCGTATTGCAGGCGACCAGCGTTCCCTAACGCAAAGGCGATGGGTTATCCACCGAACAAAAATAGACAGGCTTCCCAGACAAGACATTGTCAAAATAGTGGGGGACACAAACAACCGATACCGGCATGGAACTTGAGGACAACCGCAGCGGCGCACTTCCGCTGTGGGCGTCAGCGCCCTTGACCTAATCCCTACGCCCTAGACCTTGACCTACACTTACAGCAACCAAAGGAAACCCGATGCCTCGACACGACACCTACAACGACCCAACCTACCGCAAAAACCGTTTGGCATTACTTAAAGACAACCCGCCCTGCTACCGCTGCGGCAAACCAGCTGACACCGCAGACCATATCCAACCCATCTTTCAAGGTGGCGGAAACGAAATGGACAATCTACGGCCTGCCTGCCGTCGCTGCAATAGTTCAACCGGCGCAACAGACAAAGCCAAAGACGACGCCCTAAAAATACAGAAACGCAACGAATTCTTAAAAGAAAAGCAAAACCTTTTTTTATCAGGAAAAATTAAGACCCCGACCCCTTCCTTAATAAACATTTTGGGGGAAACTGGCGGGAACCAGCCCGAATCGGCGCAGGTCATGGCGTATTTGCCGAGATTGGAAACGGTTGGCGTTAACCAGGCGTCGTACGGTTTGGGTGTTGCGGCCTGGGCTGAAACGCATATGGGTTTGGTGTTGATGGATTGGCAGAAGCACGTACTTTTAGGCCAGCTGGCGCATGACGATACTGGCGCACTTCAGTTTCGGGAATCTTTATGCAGCACGGCCCGCCAGAACGGAAAATCGCAGGGCGGGTTATGCCCTTTAATCGGTTGGTGGCTTACGGATTTTGCAAGGCTTCGAGGCAAACCGCAAAGCGTCTTATCTGTGGCAAACAAATTGGATAGGGCTGAAGCAATCTTTGGTGTTATTGCGCCAATACTGGTAAACAAATTTGGGGCTAAGGCAGCTAACGCTATGGGCCGTAAGTCTGTCAAAATGCCTGACGGTTCTACGTGGGAAGTTAGGGCGGCAACACCTAACTTGCATGGCGGTTCCCATGATCTGATTGTCATTGACGAACTGTGGAACATTTCTAGCGAAGTTGTAGATACAGCGTTACGGCCTAGTCAGATTGCTAGACAAAACCCGTTGCTGTCTATGTGGTCCACAGCGGGCGACGAATCCAGCGTGTGCATGATCCAGCTGAGAGAGACAGCTATTAGCGAAATAGACAACGGCGAAACGGGACAGGTGTATTTTGCGGAATACAGCATGGCGCCTGGCGCTGACCCTCGACTAGAAAAAAATTGGTTGGCGGCTAACCCTGCTATGGGTGTAACCGTGACCGTGGAAGCGTTGCGGGCCGTGTCTAAAAAAGACAGCTTCCTACGTGCGCACCTTAACTTGTGGGTGTCAGCTAGGGGCGCCTGGCTACCTGTCGGACTATGGGACAAACAATTAACGGATTTGCCTATGCCTACTGGCGGTGTGCTAGCTGTTGACACAGATTTAGCAGACGGACGCTATGTCGGTGTGCGATCTGTCGTTCACGAATCCAAAGCGCATGTGATCGTGGAATTTATGGTGGATACTGAGGACGCCTGTTGGGCAGAAATAGGGCGGGTCATGGCAGACACCCAGACGGCCCTAGTTATAACACCGTCGCTGCATTTGCATTTGCCAACAATTTTGGAAAGGCGCACAACAACTATTGGTTACGGCGAACTGTTAAAGTATTCGGGCCTAATTCAAAAAATGGTTATTGAGGGCAAGGTTCGTCACCGTGGCGAATTGGCTTTAGCGGAACATGTCAACCGTGCCGTCCTAACTAAGACGGGTTCTGGTGTTGTGCTGTCGTCGCAGAAATCGCCAGGGCCGATTGAGTTAGCCCGCTGTATGGTTTGGGCGATAGCGGAATCTTCACGGCCTAAAGTTGTCGGCAAACCAATGTTCGCTGTCTCACGGACACCGTGACTATCGGTTGCGCTAAAGTTTGGCTAGCCCTTGCCTGACGTCGGGTCGGGCAGGGGCAACCCCCGCAAAGGAAAACAACATGGGACTATTTAGTAGCAAAGTAACTAAAGCGGCTATCAGTCCCAACCCTGAAGTACAGGCCGCTATTGGTGGCGGGTATTCCAGCCAGGTTGCAGGCCCTAATCTGATTGGCGAATTTTGGTCATATCAGGCTGGCGCTTTGCGTAACCGTGCAATGTCGGTGGCGTCTATCAGTCGAAGCCGTGACCTCATGGCGTCCGTCCTGGCAACAATGGAATTAAAGATGTGTTCCGAAATGTGGAACGGCGAAGAAATGGAAGAAATCCCGTTGGCGCCTAGAAGCTGGTTGCGCCAGCTGGACCCTGAAATGCCAAACAACTTCCTATTCCCGTGGGTATTTGATGATTTATTCTTTTTCGGAAGAAGCATGCTATATGTAACTTCCCGCACTAAAGACGGCTATATGGCGTCAGCAACCCGCCTGCCGCAAGGGTCAATTACGACGCCTGATCAAGTACCGCCCGTCTGGTATGGAAAATCTAAAGAAATCTTTTTCAACGGTGGCGCTTTAAACCCTGCCGATGTTGTACAGATTTACAGTCCCACCCAAGGCATGATTTTTATGTCAGAACAAACCATTTCTACGGCGCTTAAATTGTGTGAAGCCCGCAACCGAAATGCAACGTCACTAATACCGGCAGGAATCCTTAAGCAGACAGGCGGCGAACCATTGTCCGCAACCGAATTAGCGGCCCTTGCGGAATCGTTTAACCAGGCACGGGGAACAAACCAGACGGCAGCGTTAAACGAATTTTTGACGTACACGGAAACAAACGCTACGCCTGACAAAATGTTGTTAATTGACGCAGCCGAATATCAAAGTCGAGAAATCGCTAACTTGTGCAATATCCCGCCGTATTTATTGGGGCTTTCCACGGGCAGTTACGCATATTCAACATCGGCGTCCGCAAAAAGTGACCTTTGGACCTTTGGGTTGTCAATGTACGCTTCAGCAATCACGGCAGCGTTATCGCAACAGCTACCCAGGGGAACCTACGTTAAGTGGGATACTGAAAAAATGTTAGAGATTCACGACATGCGTGATATGGAACCAATGCCACAACAAAACACACAAGAGGAACTAGCAACATGATCAAATTTACTTCATCTACTTTTACCGTTGACGCCGCAGGGCCAGACGGTTTAGAACGACGCACCATTACTGGTATTGCTGTCCCATACAACGTTTACGCCACAGTCAGCGACGGAACCCAGGTGCAATTTGCGCCAGGCAGCTTGCCCGTAGAGGGCAAAGCACCAAAACTTTATATGTACCACGACAGCACGCAGGCAATCGGAATCGTTAGCGAAAGGGTAGACAGCCCAGAAGCCATGTATTTCACCGCCAGCGTTTCAAACACCCGTGCCGGTGACGAAGCGTTAGTGCTTGCAGCTGACGGCGTCCTAGATTCCGTGTCTGTTGGTGTCAACCCAACCGAATTTAAGTATGACGGCGACGGCAATATGACGGTCCTAGCCGCTAATTGGGTGGAACTTAGTCTCGTCCCCATAGGCGCATATGCGGGTGCTACCATAACGCAAGTAGCAGCTTCCGAACCTGACACGGAACCTGAAGCAGAACCTGAAACCGAAACCGAAACTGAGGAAACCCCCATGGAACTTGAAGCCGAAGTCATCGTGCCAACCGCACCAATTTTTGCACAGGCCCGTCGTGAACCACGCCTGCCAAACGCCGCTGAATTTGTGGTGGCAATGCACAAGGGCGGTCTTGAAGCCGCTAACGCCAATAAGGTTTGGGCTGACTATCGGGCCTACCACAAGTCCGATTTAGAATTCGCCGATACAGCCACCAGCGACGTGCCTGGTATCGTGCCAGTCCCGATTTTGGGTCCCGTGTTTGCGGACATTAACTATATTGCACCGCTGCTTTCTGCTGTTGGTACAAGGGCCATGCCCGCTAACGGTACGGGTTCCACTTTTATCCGCCCTACTTGGACAACGCACCCAACTGTTGCAGCACAAACAAACGAATTTGACGCTGTGTCCTCGACTACTTCAGTCATTGCGTCAAACACAGTTACAAAGTCAACTTTTGCTGGTAGTGCAAGTTTGTCCTATCAGACAATTTCGTTTACGGACCCTGCCGCCATGTCAATAATCATGCAAGACCTCGCAGGGCAATACCTAAGCGCCATCGACAACTTTGCATGCGACGCACTTTTAGCCGCTGCAACTTCCGCTGGCGTCTGGGACCTCACCGCTGTTGACCTTATGAAGTCAATCTATGACGCAGCCGTTGTAACTTCCGCAGCAACAAACTTCCTGCCAACGCATATTGCAGTTGACCCTGCAACGTGGGGCAAGATGGGCCAGCTGGTTGACGGTTCAAACCGTCCAGTATTCCCAGCAATCGGCGCACCTGGCCTACTTGGACAAAACAGCATGGGCGCAGGTTCCGCAGCGTCATGGTCCGGTAGCAACCCGTTAGGTTTGCAAATTGTCGTTGACAACAAATTTGCTGCTGCAACCATGGTGATTTTTAACAGCAACGCCTTTGAAATTTATCGCCAAGACCAAGGCCTACTGTCTGTAGAAAACCCAAGCACCATTTCCCGCACAATGTCCGTGTTTGGTTACGCAGCAACCTTTGCTGCTAACGGCAACATGATTCAGAAAATTACCCAGTAGTCGAAAGGCGGTTAGCCGCCCATGGCTGTATATAGCGTTACTTTTACACAGCGATTAGACAATTACGCTGTTGTTCAAACATTGACGGAACCTGATTTAGATTTAGGCATGGCGTTTACTTTGGCGTCATGCGGCGCAAGCTTTAACGGGTCACACACCGTTTACGCTTTGCCCGCATACCTGTTTAAGGGCGTCAACAGCATGGGCGACCCCGTCTATGACCTCAGCGTGCCGATACCTAACCAGGTGCTGTTTTACAATGCGGACGATGATTCCGAACGCATAGCGTTAATTCCGCCAGGGACATTAACCGCTACCGAAAATGCAACGTGGATAGACGGCCCCGATTTAGAATTATGGCTAGGAATTGCTTTGGCTGGCGTAGACGAATCAGCTTTCTTGCAACAATGCGCTGACAGCGCCAACAACCTAATTTTTAGGCGACGTCAAGAATCGGGATACACGGACAGCCTGACAACTTCGCCAGGCCCAGACGTCACTTTGGCAACGACAATGTATGGTGGCGCCCTATATCGTCAGCGTGGCGCTATCAACGATTTTTCGGGCTTTACAGAAATGGGGACACCTGTTTCCACGGGCCTTAGTCCGCTGATCAAACAACTTGCCGGTATCCCTCGACCAGCTGTCGCCTAATGACTGTTTACACGGACCTTTTCAATGAGGCCATAGACGATTTAGCGTTGACCCTTGAAACGGTGACAGGTCTACGGGTTGTCTTTAACCCTGAACAGTTAAACCCGCCTTGCGTGTTTCTAGACGCACCCGATTTTGAAGCCCTCTCTAGCACTATCGTTAAGATGTCTTTTAGCGTAAAGGTGCTGACATTAGGGCCAGGCAACTTGGACGGCTTACGCAACGTTTTAAGCATGTCTGCGGCGCTTCTAGCAAGCAACGTGGCTGTCAAGTCTGGGCGCCCTGGCTTCGTTACTGTTGGCGGGCAAACTTTTGCCGCCTATGACTTGACCGTAGACCTACAGGCCCAATCATGATCTACCAAATTGTTAGCCCTCGATTAGGGACACCTGGCGACATATACAAACCTGAAGCAGGCGTGAACGTTGAAGCGTTGCTATTGCACGGTTTTATTGTTGAGGACAAAGCACCGCCAAAATCTGCTAAAACTAAACCAACCGAAAAAGGATAAACCCCATGGCAACTAGCACCTATCTTTCCAACCCAGGCGTATTGGTCAACACCGTTTCGTTAACGGACCAATGCACCAGCGCTACGGTCACCAACACCGCTGAAGCCCTCGAATCCACCGCCTTTGGTGGCACGTCTAGGGTGTTTGTTTCAGGCCTGTTTAATCAGGAAATTACGCTTGACTTGTATATGTCCTATGCGGCTACCGAAACTTACGCCACACTTGCTGCCTTAGTTGGCACTACGACAACTGTTAAAGTTTCTAACACCGTAGGCGGCCTTACCGCACCTAGTGCGACGGAACCCCGATTTGAATTAGTGGGGGCTTATTTAGAGGCGCTTCCTGTCATAAACGCCACAATGGGTGAATTAAGCACCATTTCAATTACGTTTAAGGGCGGCGTTTTAACAACCGTTACCGCCTAATTTCAACCCACAAACAAAGGAACCCGACATGAAATTGACGCTTAGGGTAGACCAGGGCGACGGCCCAATCGAAGTATCCACAAACCTTTTTACCATTGTTGCATGGGAACGCCGATTCAAAACTAAAGCCAGCAAAATTGGTGAGGGTATCGGCATGGAGGATTTAGCTTTCATGGCGCATACCGCACTTCAACAAAACGGGGTGGTAGTTCCCGTGGTCCTCGACGATTTCATACGCAAACTTTTAATTCTTGAAGTCATAGATACCGAGGACGAAAACCCTACTTAAGGGGTCAATACCGTTTTGCGTTAGCAACCTTGCTGGCAACGACAGGGTATTGGCCCCGTGAAGTAGAATTTGACGTGAAAGACCTTGCAACCGTTTTCAAGGTACTTAACGAACAAAGGAAATAGGCATGGCTGGCGTCGAGATAACTACCGAAGTTATTGGTATCCGTGACGCTGTTAAAACGCTTAAAAAACTTGAACCTGCCTTGTTTAAAGAATTCCGCAAAGAAGCCGAAACAGCGTTAAAGCCAATAGTCCTAGACGCCCAGGCGACACTAAACAAAGCAGGCCCAGCGCCGCTATCTGGCATGTCTCGCAAATGGACAACCAAAACAGGTAGACAAATTTTCCCTTATGTGCAAACAAAGGCTGTACGTGGCGTCAAAGTGTCGTTGCGTCCTAGTAAGGCAGCGTTTCTTACCGTGCAACAGAAAGACGCCACCGGCGCAATCTTTGACATTGCAGGGCGATCTACAACTAACCGTTTTGGCGAAGCGTTGTCTATGCGTTTTGGTAAAGCGTCCCGCACTATGTGGCCCGCAGCTGACGCAAACGAGGACAGGGTAAGGGACAATCTGGCTGACGTTGTGCAATCCGTCGCTAAGAAAACAGAAACGAAACTAAGGTACTGATTATGGCTGGCATTTCAATTCCCCTGATAACAGAATTTAAAGACACCGGCATTAAGCAGGCGCTTAAAGAGTTTAAGAAACTTGAGACAGCCGGGCAGAAAGCACAGTTTGCCATTAAGAAAGCCGCTGTGCCTGCCGCCGCTGCTTTGGGCGCTGTAGTCGCTGTCATTGGTTCTGCTGTATCTGCCGCCATTGAAGATCAGGCCGCACAAGCGTCGCTGGCCCGCCAGATTAAAGCCAGCACTAAAGCAACAGACGCACAGGTTAAAGGTGTCGAGGACTATATATCTAGCCTAGGTAAGTCTGTCGCTATCTCAGACGATGAGGCACGCCCAGCGTTTCAAACTTTAGTTGTCGCCACAAAAGATTTGACTAAAGCGCAAAAACTGTTAGACATTGCGTTAGACGTTTCGGCGGCGACAGGTTCCGATTTGGCTAGCGTTACTGACGCATTGGCTAAAGGTTTTGCGGGCAACATGAAGCCTTTGGCGGCGTTGTCGCCCGAACTTAAATTGTTGATCAAAGACGGCGCAAGCCTTGACGAAGTTTTGACGGTGCTTCAAACCAACTTTGGTGGCGCAGCTGTCGCCGCTGGCAATACCGCAGCTGGTGGCATGAA
>Ga0049084_10000885_pt1 | contig 12056 bp, 15 predicted proteins | sample GreLakmeON33MSRF_FD_66720 | JGI IMG/M metagenome (GOLD analysis project Ga0049084, IMG submission 66720) | Freshwater lentic microbial communities from great Laurentian Lakes, MI, USA - Great Lakes metaG ON33MSRF | ecosystem: Environmental > Aquatic > Freshwater > Lake | place: Great Lakes... | reverse complement strand
CTATTTCTCGTTGGCTCAAGCATAGCTCTTGGTTCAAAAGCGGCTATCACTCATGGTGAACTTAGAAATCAATTCAGTATCCTAAACGATGTTTTAACTGCGGCCCATTTTGGTGAATTAGAGAATCCTAAATTTCAGCGTCTTGCTCAAAAGATTCAAACTGAAACTCAAGAAAAATATAATATCTCGCTCAACAACCAAACGATCGCTCAGCTTATTAACGAAGCAGATCGCAGCATGAATATTTGTCCACTTATTAGAGTTAAGAAAAATGGCGACGAAGTGAGAGGAGTTATGAATAAAAAAGGCTTTATTGAGTATATTGTCAATATTGCAGGAACAGGTAATACAGAAGTGAAAATTACTAAGTAATAAAATCATCTCTAGAAGGAAATTTTATGAAGAAGCGGCCAATAATGGTGGGAAAATTACAAAGAGGATGTACAAAAAAATCTTAAAGGCCCATCCTGACGCCCAAATGACCTATACTGATCTTTTAGATTCGATTAATGAATCAAATCTTAATGCTGAAGGCTGTACTGGCAAGAAGATGAATAAGAAAGCTCTTTTAAATGTAATTGAAATTGAATAACCCGTCATTTTCTAAGCGATGGCCTGTCCATCGCTTAGATTCTTTTTTACTCCAGCCATTTAAATCCAAGCTCCTTCGTCTGAGCATCACTTGGTTTAGAGGGCGAGCTTGCCATCAGATCAGTGGCAGAAGCTGTTTTCGGGAAAGCGATCACATCTCGAATAGAATCAGTTTTTGCCAAGAGCATAATCAAACGATCCATTCCAAACGCCATCCCAGCATGTGGAGGAGTTCCATATTTGAGTGCTTCAATAAAAAAACCAAACTGGTGTTGAGCATCCTCAGGAGTAAAGCCTAACAGTTCGAACATTCGGGACTGCTGTTTATTGTCATAAATCCTCATTGAGCCACCACCAATTTCATAGCCATTACAAACGATGTCATACGCGTAAGCCTTCACATCTTTGATCTTAGATTTGTCGTCTGAGAAGAAAAGTGCAACATCTTCATCTTTGGGACGTGTGAATGGGTGGTGTTTTGCATGTAGTGTGTTTGCTTCAGCATCATAATCAAAAAGAGGAAAATCATAAACCCATAAGAAGGCATATTGATCTGGCTTAATGAGATTAAATATTTTTCCGAAATGCCGTCTAATTGCATCCGAACAGTCATGAGCAATATTTTCATTCTTATCTGCAGTGAAAAACCAAAGCCCATCACCTTTTTCAATTGATTTTTCATAAAGAGCGTTCAGCATATTGGAGTCAATGAATTTGGAAATTCCACCTGCCACTGCATTGTTTTCAACTTTAAACCAAGCGACTCCCTTCCCACCATATGGTTTAACGATTTCCGTAAGGGCATCAATATCTTTACGAGCAAGTGTTCCCATTGAGGAAGGAACAAAGGTTGCTTTTACGAGACCATATTTAGCAGACCCTACTTCAGCAAAAGTCGTAAAAGCAGAATTTTTAAATAATGCAGTCACATTCATTTGTTTTAATTCAAAACGAACATCCGGCTTATCTGATCCGTAATCTCTCATAACCTCATCATAGGTAATGGATTTCATTTCAAAGTGTTCTGGCATATCAAAAACTTTCTTCACCACATGAGTAGCAAGATTTTTCATGTATTCTTGAGTTGGAAACGATACCTCAATATCCACTTGAGTAAATTCAGGCTGTCTGTCTGCACGTAAATCTTCATCACGAAAACACCGGCATAATTGAAAATACTTATCCGTATTGGCAATCATTAAAAGCTGCTTCAAGGTTTGAGGCGATTGAGGAAGAGCATAAACTTTTCCGGGATGAACACGCGAAGGAACGATGTAGTCACGCGCACCTTCAGGTGTTGTTTTATAAAGAATGGGAGTTTCAACTTCAGTAAACTCTAATGCATAAAGTGACTCACGGACTTTACGAGCAGTCATAGAGCGAAGCTGGAGGATGTCTTGCAATTTTTTTGAACGAAGATCCAGGTAACGGTATCGAAGTCGCAAATCCTCAGTGGCCTGAACCATACCATGTGGAAGAAAAGGAACTTCTTCTGCTAAAGAAAGTAATTTGATCTCATGAACCTGCAGTTCAACCATACCTGTAGGCATTCCTGCATTTTTGGCAGTATCCGGACGAGCAATCACTTTACCTGTAGCCATTAATACGGATTCTAGTGAAAATTTTCTGAGTTCATTCACATCATCCTTAAAAGCCTCAAAGCCTAATTGAGTAATCCCATAACGGTCTCTTAAATCGATAAAATGAAGGCTTCCGAGATTACGATACTTATTCATCCAGCCACATAAAGTGACAGTTTTACCAATATCAGACTCCCTTAATTCCCCACAATGATGGGTGCGTAATGATCCAGCCAAATTTTTCGATGATCCCATTTGAAAACTCCTCACTTCTCTCTTAGACTTGTAAGTCTAGGATCATACCCGAATCAGGAATAAACTTCATGAGAAAATTTCTTACTCTCCTTCTCCTTTTGTCACTCAGTGCATGCCAAAGTGAGTCACAAAAACCATTGCATGATCTAGAACTTAAGACACCAGCAGGAGATATAGTTATAACTCGCCTTGTATATGCTCCCAAGGATATGGAACAAGGGCTTTCAGGCATAAAAGAATCAGACTTTGCGGCCAATGAAGGCATGTTATTTTTCTATATGAATGAAGATGAAAAGCATTTCTGGATGCCAGATACTTATTTTGATCTTGATTTATTTTATCTGGATAAAGACTTAAAAGTTTTGGATATTATACGTAAGCTTCCTCACTATATTGGTCGGGCCAATTATAACTTAATCCCCCGTGCCAGAGGAATATGGTGCCGTTATGTTTTAGAAATGAAGGCTGATTCCCCAATTGCTGCTAAGATTAATATAGGTGATAAATTGCAATGGAAATCAAATCTGTCTTTAGAAAAAACAGAAGAAAAAATCAGAAAAGAACTGGAAAAGAAATAATTAAATTTGCGTGTCTGAATCAGTATTTTCTGGAGCTTCACCGGCGAAAAGAATTAAAAACTCATCTGCTGCAATAACTCCCAGATGATCCTTGGCAAGATGGCGCTGATAGTTTTTATCTAATTGAATACGAGAAATTTCAACTTTTAGATTTTTATTTTCCGTTCTGATTGCTTTCAATTCACTCTGCTTAGCTTTGATGTCACTCTCAGTTCCAAAATAATCCCAGACTCCGCGGTCCATAAATATCAGGCGTAAAACTAAGAGACCAACAACCGTCCAACCAACGCGAGTTAAAAGATTCTTTTTATTTTTTGTATTTTTTTTCGGTTGAGAGTGAACAGCAGGACGCCTTTCTTCAACTTCCTCTTCAAGCTCTTCCTCATCATCGTTCAGGTATTCAATTTCAGTATTCGCCAATTCGCTTTGACGGTGATCAATAATATCGGTCATATCTGCATGACCAATGGATCTTCTGTTAGACGAAGAAATTAAGGGCGCAGTAGTAGTTTGCGTCGCAAAAGGACGATTAAAAACATTCTTCCGAGTGCGTAATCTATCTCGTGAATTTGATCCTCGAGCTGAGGCCTTATCGTTCGATTTAGTCGCGTAGGGAGACTCTACTTCTTCATATTCATCATAAGTCGGACGATTCATTCTTATTTCCACGTAAAATACTTCCTGTATTTTATAAGCACTGTCCAAAAAAATGGATAGATGTGTTAACTAACAATTTAACACGGTCAAATAGTACTTACAATGAGTTAGAGAGGAGAATTTTTTGCCTCCTTAAATATGAAATAAAAAGCTAATTCCTGACGAAAAAGGTTTAATGGTAACATGGATGATTCTTGTTTTCTCTAACGAAAGTTACCGATTAAAACAGGCAGGTATCTCCTCTGCTTATGTTTTAAAGGGCAATGTCTCTACATTTGCCGGAAATGCAGGAAATGCTGGCACCACAGATGGAATGGGATCGGTAGCTAAATTTAACTGAGTTGAAGGAATCACATTTGGTAAAGATCTAGATGAAAGGGCCAATGACCCCTTCATCTAAATTTATATACTATAGTTAGTAACGTCCACCACGGCTTGGTCCACCGTAAGAGCGACCGCCGCTGCGACCACCTCTATATCCTCCGCTACTTCTTGCACCACCACCAAATGCATTTGATGGAGCTTCAGCTAGTTCAATACTCACACGACGATTTCCAAACATTTCACCTTTAAGATTCATGATGGCATCAGTGTGAATAGAGCTAGCTTCGATGAAAGCGAATTTTTCTTTAGTATCAATTCGACCAATATCACGGCCATTAATTCCTGCGGCCTGAGCAACAAATTTAAGAAGTTCACCTGAGTTAACTCCATCCATTGTACCAAGGTTGATGAAAAATCTTTGCATACCAGAAGATACGCGAACACCTCTGTCACCTTGAGGAGCTGATCCACGAGGAGCAACACCAATCTCTTGAGCTTTCTGGTAACGCTTGAGAGTGTTCTCAAACATGAAACCATAAATGCCTTTGATTAAATCTTCTTTACTAAGATCGTTGAATTTAGCCGTGAAAGAATCAAAATGCTGAGCTTCTTCAGCTTTGAAATTAGTCACATGATCAGTGAAGCGAACCATTGATTTCTCAAGGATCTTCTCACGAATTTGATTAACAGTTGGAAGCTCTACGCGCTGAATTTGTGCTTTCGTAAGTCTTTCAATCTGACCAACACGTGACTGCTCAGAAGGCTCGATGATTGAAAGAGAAATCCCTTTCGAACCACCGCGACCAGTACGACCAATACGATGAACGTATGATTCGTTATCTTGTGGAAGACCGAAGTTAATAACGTGAGTAAGATTGTTTACATCAATCCCACGGGCAGCAACATCAGTACAAACCAGAAGGTTAATTTTCTTTTCTTTGAATTTTCTCATCGTCATATCACGAGCGGCTTGATCCATGTCTCCATGAAGTGCATCAGTTGGATATCCACGAGCATTCAATTCATCAGTAAGTTCTTTCGCGCCAATTTTAGTTCTGGTGAAAATGATGGCATACATACCATCAGAGAAATCCATATAACGACAAAGAGCTTCGATACCGTTTTCACGACGTACGACAACAGCTTGTTGATCAACAGAATCAGCTGTTAAAACTTTCTTGGTTACTTTAACAATAACTGGATTATTGAATTCACGAGCAACTAAGCTTGCAATAGGTCCCGGCATAGTTGCAGAGAACATCCAGATTTTCTTTTCAGGAATTTTGGCAATGATGTCAGTAACATCATCAAAGAATCCCATATCAAGCATTTCATCAGCTTCATCTAAAATCACAAATTTAGTGTGTTCAAATTTAAGCACTCCGCGCTCGATAAGATCAGTCACTCGTCCAGGAGTACCAACAACGATCTGTGGCTTCTTAGCTTTCAAATCTTTGATTTGAAGACCGGTAGAAGTACCACCATATACAGACATTGAACGAATTGGTTCAAATGAAGATAGTTTTTGAATTTCTTCGTGAATCTGGTTTGCAAGTTCACGTGTAGGAGCAAGGATCAAAGCCTGAAGAGCAGGATTTTTGAAATCTAGTTTTTCAAGAAGTGGAAGAACGAAAGCTGCCGTTTTTCCTGAACCAGTTTGAGCTTGGCCGATAAAATCGATATCACCTTTGATCAATGCTGGAATGGCATTAACTTGAATTTCAGACGGAGTTTCATAACCCATTTTCTGAATAGCTTTGAGAGAGGACTCTTTTAGTCCAAGATCGATAAAAGACATAGTTTCTCCTTTAGAGAAATAAACATAAATAAAATGCAAAATTTGAAAATTAAGAGACAGTCAGCGGGTCACTTTTGAGCGAACCTAAGGTCTCTATGACCTTGGGAACCACTTAGACCTTAAGACATGGAAAGATCCGGGTGGAGAACAAGGCAAACAAAATTTACGACTGGGCCTGTGTGTACCACGAATGATATAGCTTTGTAAATACTGCGTTAGTAATTACACGGTAGCGAACAAAATCAGTTTAATATTAATTACTTAATCGTGTAAGAGATCCAAGCTCCAATCCAGAATGACCTCAAAGAAAAAGGTACATCATTCACGTAAGCTGAGATGTATGGATACACATTAAGCTTTGAAGTCAGATCTTTTCCTACCCCTATGTAAGCGTTCTGCCAGATGTTTCTATAAGATGGATTTTTGCCGTTGATCGACTTCCAACGCTTATTATTTTCAAGCATGTTTTCATAGTAACCAATGAGCTTAGTCGTTTCATTGATTGTATAGGTAAAGTTAGGTGCAATATAATGACGATTTCTAGAAGCATTATAACGATTTTCAAATATCCAATAACGGTTCTGATAGGAAAGACCCAATTGGAATTTTGGATTGAAATCATAGGTGAATGAATTCGTAATTTCCAAATTATAAGCCAGGCGGCCAAAACCCGGACCATTTTCTTTAGAATCCTTATTATTGTAATGTCTTGAAGCATGAGATGTCGGAAGACGCATTCCAGGACGCATCCACCAGTTAAATTTTTTATTTTCTGAAGTATAAAGAACACCGGAAAAACCCACTAAGGCATCTTCAATTAAAACATTTCCGCGCTCGCCTGGTTCCTGAGTTTTGGGACTATCAAAAAACACAGTAAAACGTGGAATAATGTTAAATTTAAATTTAGCGCCAAAATTGTAACCGAAGTTCACCTGACTCCAGATATTGAAAGCGTATGAATCACAATTTTTACAATTTCCTGAAGTTTCAGGAGAGGTTGCAGCATAGTCAGAGTTCCAATTTTGAAGAGTCGGCGCTGTTACAGCACCAAAGTATCCAATACTTAAACGCTCATAAAACTTATCAAAAGAAGACTTCGGGGCTTCGGCAACAGGAGTAGCTGCTTTAGCAATAGTTGTAACAGTGGTCGTCTTGATTATTTTTTTTGTTTTAATTTTAGTTTGGGCTGAAGCTTGAGTTGCCAAGAAGGCACCTAAGATTAAGAAGAATAGAAAAGAACTTTTCATACTGATGTCGCCTTCCTTACAATCATTAAATTGAATTTAGCCTTAATACTAAGCAATAGTTACTTAGATTAAAAGAATTATTCGATTGTTCTCATGGACACGATTAAAAGACAAATTTAAAATTACGTGGTGCAAAACTGGCACCAAAGGATAAAAAAATGAGCAGCGAAAAACAACAAATTCTTACTTCATTCTTTACCTCACTCGAAAAAATGGAATCTGAGGACATGATGTCGATGGTTGAAAAACATTTAAAAGATGATGATGTTGAGATTTTTGTTCAGCATATTGAAAACTTTTATGGAATTACTGATGATGAAGAGCTTGGAATGCTGGCGCAATTAATGGTGACCGGATACCTTGCTGCCAAGCATGAAGAAAGCCTAAAAACGAGCAAACATTAAGTCTTTAGCAAGTCATACTGAACTTGAATCCAGAATCTTCTCATGGCCGCTATCTCCTGGAGATATAGCCATAACGTTTCAAGCTGGGAGTGATCATGAATTCTGCGCGCAAGCAGCTTGAAAAGATTAACCATTCCCTCTCCAATCACACCAAATTCAAAAAGATCTTTTAATTCTTCCAGAAGAAATTCTTCGCCCTCATTAAACTGAACGCGATTAGTTTCATTTTGAATATTCAAGTTAAGTCCTGCTTCCTGCATAAGACTTTGCATGTGACGAAAACTTTTATGGGCCAGCTGTTGATCACCTATAGGACCTAGTTTTACTGTGGTGTCTTCTGCAGTCACTGAAAGTGTAAATGCTATTTGGAATCCATTATTCTTTTTCGTCAACCACCAGCTAAAGCCAGGGTCTGATAAATTACACATTACTTCTTCATGGATTGGGAAACGTCGATTAGAAATCTGATCATGAATAATTTCGGCTTGAAGATGATTATCCAGCATAAAAAAACGTAACTTCTGATTAAGATCTTCTACTGCGCCTTCAAGGAGCCTCAAACTTGGGTATTCTTCTGGATGAGCCAGAATATCCTGAAAATCTTGTCTCAGATTATGAGAAACGAGAGTTCTGATAACAAATAGTGAAGTGGATTTTTGTAAGTGATAAATAATTCCAGGACTATCAGGATATTCACTTTCTTCATCTTCTTTAACAGTCATAAAGGCTGGAGCTGAGATAGATTCCTGGCTGTAATTTTCATGAAGATGTTTATAGGTCTCAGAGACCATGAGTTCGATTTCGTCCATGAATCCCCTCAAATGATATACATTAAAATTTGGCACAATATGATCACAATCATTGGTGCAGGATCTATAGGAATATCCTTCGGAAACAAATCTCTGATTGGCTTCTGAGGCACATTCGCAAACTCATGCAGTTTTTGGGCCCATGGCTGGCTACGCATATCAGGAACACAGCTCAATAGAACGTCAGCAATTGTGATATAAATAAAGATTTGGAGGATCCAATCAATCATTGATTAAATTGTCGGCCTTAATACAAGAATTGAAAAGAAAAATTATTCGAACTTATAGTTCGCCAACATGCTGGCAATCCCAAAAAGAAAAAGGGATGCAAAGTATGCAGGTTTTCCGAATTTTGGAAATCTTTTGGCAACAATAGCTCCACCAATACCAATGATAAACCAGATCGCCATCTTTAGTTGAATCCAAAGAGGCCACCCACCTACATGGCCAATTCCCAGACGTGCCATAAGTCCCATGCCTCCCACAAGAGTCATTAGAGTCGCAATACCAGTGAGAATTTTTATGTGCTTTACCTGGCTTCCATAAAAACTGATGGCCAAACCTGTTAGTAAAACCACAATGGAAAAGAGGTGGATAATTTTATAATTTTCGTAAGAGATCATGATCAATTCCTTTAAAGTGCTTTAAGCACAGCTTTTAATAAATCCCAAAAGTGCTCAACTGTTGGAACAAGTACTCTTTCTTGTGGTGAATGTGCCCCCATGATGGTTGGCCCAAACGAAACCACATCAATGGGACCAATTTTGTCCCTAAGTATACCACATTCAAGACCAGCATGTATCGCTGTGACCTTCGCCTTTTTATTAAAAAGCTCCTGATATTTATCCGAAACAAGATCCAATAATTTATTGTCTCGGAGTGGTTTCCAGCTTGGATATTCACCATTTTTCGTGAGCTCCATACCAAATCCATGACCCAAGGCCGTAACTTGATTTTCTAGACCGACACATTCTTGGCGATCAAAAAAGCGCAGCGAGCTTTCGAGATAAAACTGACCTCTCACGAGCAGTGAAATAGCGAGGTTGTTACTCAGTGAGACGAGCTCTTTATTACTGGCCAAATCGTAAGCATGGGCACCATGTGGAAATGCCATTAAAAAGCCAGTAAGAGATTTTTGATCTTTAATAGAAACGACTTGCGCATATGGAGAATCTTGCTTTTCAATTTTCCCGAAAAATTGTCTGTCTCCTTCAGGCATGAAGGACTTCCAACGAGCAACCACTGTTTTTAATGTCTCTTCTGCGACAGCAATATCATTTAAATTCACTAAAGCGAACGCGTCTCGGGGAATAATATTGTGGGCCTTACCGCCTCTCCATTCATTCAATTCAAAAGAACCTTCAGGCATAGAGTTGATCCAATCCATTAAAAATTTAATGGCATTGCCTCTCTGCTCATGAATATCTACACCGGAGTGGCCACCAAGAAAGCCTCCCACCAGAAGCCTGGCCCCTGTTCTTTTAATTTTAGCTGGCACCATTTCAATTATTTTTTTAAATTCGTAATCAATTCCACCAGCGCATCCAATATAAAGACTACCCCATTCTTCAGTATCAAGATTAAGCATCTTTTTACCTTTGAGGAAATCAGCATTTACTCCCCAAGCCCCTTTTAAACCAGTCTCTTCATCTATGGTGAATAGAAGTTCCAGTGCCGGATGTGCAATAGAATAATCATGCATCAATGCCAAAGCAGCAGCGCAACCGATTCCGTTATCCGCACCAAGAGTCGTGCGATCTGCTTTTATCCAATCTCCCTCGCGAAAAGTAACAATTGGATCAGTGCTAAAATTTATATTTCTATCTGGAGTGGCATCAGTCACCATGTCCATGTGGTTTTGAATGATTACTGCTTCGTGGGTTTCATAACCAGTTGAGGCAGGAACATAAACAATCACGTTCCCCACTTCGTCAGTATGGGTTTTTAATTTAAGATTCTCGGCTTCTTTAAGAATGAACTCGCGAAATTTGTCTTCTTTCTTTGAAGGACGGGGAATTTGATTGATAGCATGAAAATATCCCCATACTTTCTGGGGTTGAGTAGGAAAATGGGTAGGAATATGCATTTTTACCTCGAGAGCTAACTTGTGAATTTTCAAGCGTTTTACCCTTGTTCAATGAGATTGTCAGCAAGGGGTTATTGACAGGCTGCCCAAAGGCTTTCTATAAGGAAAAATATATTCTGATTAAAATTTGGAGGTTTCCATGAAACTTAAAGTGCTTTTTGTTGTTTTCGCTCTAACATTGGTTTCTAGTGCTTTTGCCCAATTTTTTCCAGCAAGAGTTTATGTAACTGTTAATCCAGGACAAGTTACCGCTGAAGTTTTCAATCCTTACTATGAACCGATCATTTGTAATGGCCAGGTCTTTGGACAAACAGCTGGTGGACCACTCTTCAATGCATTCTTTGCTCAACAGTTTATGTCGGCCGGCTCCTATAGATATGCGGTTGTTTATACGAATGGATTTAATCCCTTCGTGAATGGATGGTCGAACATTCAATGTCGATTTGCTAGATTTTAAGAAAAAAGACAAAAAAAAGCCCTCGTTAGAGGGCTTTTTTTAATAATTAATTCAAACCTTTATCCAGAACCACATCGGCTGCTGATCCATTATAAAAATAAACAAAATGGTAGCCCAACTCTGCTAAATCATTAGCTGCTTTAGCCGGTGCTTCATCGCCTTTTTGAAGACTATAAAGCAGAACATTCTGAGTTTTATTGGGGAACTTAGCTGAAAAATCAGTCTTAAATTGAGAACTATAAATAATATTTTCTACGTTTTCGAATTTAACTGGAGTGCTCTCAGCAGGCAAAAGATCTACGAATACAAAGTTTAATCGATCTTCTAAACGTTGTTTGAACATTTCGCGAGGAATTTCGTATTTCATGATTGCACCTTGATTGACAGTTATTGACCCTTAAAAGATACTTCGAAATATCATAAATGTTGAGATAAAAATGTCCGAAAATGTTAACTTCATGCCCGTCACATCCTACCTAAATTGGGATGAGTACTTCATGCTTCAGGCCATGATGGCTTCATTCAAGAGTAAAGACCCAAATACTAAAGTTGGGTGCGTCTTTGTGGACAATAATAATCACCAATTATCCATGGGGTACAATGGTTTTATAGCGGGAATTAATGAAGCTAAAATTCCGTGGGGAAATAACAAATCAGTTCCTTTAGACCAGCAGAAATACGCTTACGTCGTTCATTCTGAAGCCAATGCAGTCCTTCATGCCAAAACTTCTTTGGAAAATTCACGTTGTTATGTGACTCTTTTTCCCTGTCACGAGTGTGCTAAAATGCTGGCAACTGTTAAAATAAAAGAAGTGATCTTCTTATCAGACAAATACAATGGCACCGTAGAAAACTCGATTGCCAAAAAGATCTTTGATATGTCTGATATTAAATATCGCGAATTAAAAATCAGAAATGAACTCATTAATAATATGTCTCAGTATTTTCAATCGATGCAATAATTTTATAAAACTATTCGATAAAGATCTTCACCTATCATTTTAAAAATTCCTGAGAAACCAACTGACTTAGCAAGTTGATTGAGAGAATTGCGATTAAAAAACTGCACATGAGTCATGTCACGTTTGTAAAACCAATTATCAAATAACTTTTTATCAGAAGGGTAGAATTTAGTTTTAATAAATAGTTGTCCACTCGAATTTAAAAGTGACTTCACTCTTTCCAGGCAATGACGAGGTTCTCTTAAATGCTCTATAACTTCGGAAAGGACTATAAAATCAAATTTTTTAAACCAAATTTCTTCATCGGG
>Ga0049084_10000883_pt1 | contig 12069 bp, 9 predicted proteins | sample GreLakmeON33MSRF_FD_66720 | JGI IMG/M metagenome (GOLD analysis project Ga0049084, IMG submission 66720) | Freshwater lentic microbial communities from great Laurentian Lakes, MI, USA - Great Lakes metaG ON33MSRF | ecosystem: Environmental > Aquatic > Freshwater > Lake | place: Great Lakes... | reverse complement strand
ACTCTCTTCCCGCATTAAATGAATTACGTTTGTTTCCAAACCCCTCCGGTGGAGAAACCACGATTAAACTTAACAAAGATATTCAGAATGCAAATCTCAGGTTGGTCGATATAATGGGGCAAACCATATATGAAACGAAGGGTCTTTCCGGAAATCTTTTCTCGCTGGATATTTCAGACTATTCAAAAGGTAATTATTTCCTCGAGTTAAGGGAGGAGCAGGAAAATGTGTTAAGGGTTATGCTGGTGAAGAAGTAATTTACTTTGCAGATTATCGTCTGGTATTATAATCAGCATTAATGTTGTGATGTGATTTTTTTCAATTAATTTTTGGTTTAGTATTGATAAAAATTAATAACAAAAATATATGTAAAACAAGGCATTATTTTCATTAATCTATGAAATTTTAGACATATACCCTGCTACCTGCGTCCCGCTGGTGCATATTTTATAAGACCTACTCCTTCACCACCTTATTTGTATACACCTTTTTATCAGTTTTAACTACGATGGAATAAATACCTGAGCTTAGTTGTTGAAAATCGAAAATACGCTCGTTGTAATCGCCACCAATTTTATTTCCGCAATCAATGCTTTTTATTACTCTGCCTAAAACATCTACCAATTGTATTTGAACAGTAGTTTCTTCGTTGAGAAAATAATTTACATCCAGGTAGTTGTTAAACGGATTTGGAAATACTTGTACCAAAGCCCCTAAAGCTGCTTCATCTTCAACACTTAGGTTGTAGCATTTGCCTGGCATATTTGCATCCAACCAACCTATGCGGTCAACCAACCATTTTTGCAAATCATTCATCGCTCCTTTAAAAGTGGCATCGTATATTCTTGGACTACCTACCACACCTAATCCCAATAAATTCCATCGTTGAAAATGCCTTGCCTGTGCCTCACTTAAATAACCTTCCATTGAATCGAGGTAGTTCTGCAAATAAGTCATTTCAAGTGTTTTGGTGCGTAACCAAGTCCACCTACATTTTACATTGTTCTGAAAAACCGTATCGGTCATTAGCCTATTAAACCAACGAACTTTCTGGTCGCAGGAATAGGTTTCAAATTCCCACTTGGAAATAATTTGCGATTCGCAACCTACATAATTTCCGTAGCCATAATTTATATCCCAATGAGGGCCTGCTTTAATTTTACCTCCATCGGTAATTTTTTCTTTGTTGAAATAAGTACTTGCTCGGTAGCCATCGGGGTTTTTACTCACCTCTTGCAAAAACATGTAATCAATAAAAGAAGTAACGTTGATGTATTTTTTATATCCTACAATAGGGTCGGTATAATTAACTCCAAACAGTGCAGTCTCAAAACTATCTACAAAGGATTTCAAATATGCCCCTTGCTGCAAAGTGGGATATTTAGGATAATGGTATTGAATAAAAATATTATTATAAGCCGACCACCAACCGTTGTTTCCATTACCTGCCCACCAGTCTACTTTAAAAATATAACCACCTGTTAAACTATCACCGGCATTGTCATCGCTATCCATTTTTTTTACACTAACCCGATTATCGTCACGCTTAATTTTTTCCATCAAAGCATACACACCTCGGTACTCGCCATTTATTACCAATTCACAAAATTGCGAACGCGAAGAAAAATTTCCCATTTCTCTGCTTAGCTTATAAGTAAGCACATTGCGCATCATACTCATATCGTTATAAGGTGCGTATAAAATCCACTCGTGCTCTTTGGGCATTCCCAACAAAGAAGCATCCCAAACAGAATCTTGTGCATCAAGGGTTTCAAAACCATAGGATTGTTGAGGGTAGGTTTGCGAATAATTTCCGTGTAACTCAATCGCAATTTTATTGTTATAGCCCTCAAAAGTGTCTTTTAGGAAATTTCGTTGCCCTGCACCTTTATTAATAATACCCATCTGCACTATTATTTTTGGCTCATCTACAATGTTTTGTAAATTGGTATTGATGGATATGATTGGCAAATTAGACGATTTAAAATTAACCCATTTTGCTGGCTGATTACTAAAAGTGATGCTAAAATCAATTACATTTCCAACATCATTGAGGTTATTGTCCATCACGTATAAAATCCAGTTTCCATTTGGATTTTGCAAGTTATTCAACAAACTTAAATAGCTCGTTGGCGCAAATGTTCCTGTAAATGGAGCAGATGCAGCATTGATTGAATTTACAACATTGTTACTAAAGGTAGTATTGGTATAATTATCATTGGCGCCTCCTAAATAATTAGCCAAGGGTATATAATTTCCATCGGGAGCCCCTAAGTAAATACTTAAATCGCCATCGTAGGTATGAGCAATATTTATGGTAACTTTTTCAATACCAAAATTGGTATCAATCACAGCAGGCAAGCCACTCACATTACAATTGAACACATCGTGGGACCAACTCCCATCTGTTATGGGTCCACCAACACCGTTAAATGTTTGTGCCGAAACAGAAAAGAAAGTAGCTAATGTGATGAATGCGCTGTATAGGTATTTCATATAAATAGTATTTATTACAAATTTAATTCTTTAAATACTAAAAATACCAAAAATGTTGAAAAAAGATGTTTCTTTTCCTAGAAAACCGTCCTATTTCTTCCTACTTTTGCAGTACAAACAACAAGTCGATGCTTACCATAAATCCTAAAGAAATAACTACAGCAAAACTTCATTCCTATTTACTGGGAGCAGTTGCTCCACGACCGATTGCATTTGCCAGCACCATCGATAAAGAGGGGAATATGAATTTAAGTCCATTTAGTTTCTTTAACGTATTTAGCGCACATCCACCCATTGCTATTTTTTCACCGGCACGCAGAGGAAGAGACAATACAACCAAACATACTTTTGAAAATGTAAAAGAAATTTCGGAAGTAGTAATTAATATGGTGAATTATGCAATGGTTCATCAAACATCGCTTTCAAGTACTGAGTATCCAAAAGATATAAACGAATTTACGAAAGCAGGTTTCACACCTATTCCTTCTACACTTATAAAACCATTTAGGGTAAAAGAATCACCTGTGCAAATGGAATGCAAGGTAATTAATATTATTGAACTCGGACAAAACGCAGGGGCAGGAAATTTAGTTATTTGTGAAGTATTGCTGATGCATATTGATGAAAACATATTGGATGCAAATGGCAATATCGACCCACAAAAAATTGATTTGGTTGCCCGTATGGGTGGCGATTGGTATTCACGTGCATCAGGTGACTCATTGTTCACAGTTCCTAAACCACTTAGCACCATTGGAATTGGAGTAGATGGTATTCCCGAAAAAATACGCAACAGCAAATATTTAAACGGTAATGATTTAGGTATGCTTGGGAACGTTGAAAAATTACCTACACCAGAAGAAATTGTAGAATACAAAAAAAGTAATCCAATTGTTTCGGAAGATAAAACACACCAATTAGCACATCAATTATTAGAATCAAGCAAAATTCAAGATGCTTGGAAAACATTATTATCCATCTAAAAACTAAACACAATGTTCAACATTACAGGAAACTTAAAAGTAAAAGGCGCTTCACAACAGGTGTCTGAAAAATTCAAAAAACGTGAATTTGTTATAACGGAAAACACGTCACAATATCCACAAGTTATAAGCTTTCAGCTTACACAAGACAAATGCAGTTTGCTTGACAACTTCAATGAAGGAAGCGAAATAAAAGTATTTTTTAATTTACGTGGTCGCGAATGGAAAAGTCCGCAAGGAGAAATTAAATTTTTCAACTCTTTAGAGGCCTGGAAAATAGAAAGTGTTTCAGCTAATGCGCCATCATCATCTAACAACAATGATGTTGAGTCCGAAATAACTGAAACATTTATCAGCAATGTAAATTCCGTGGACGATTTACCTTTCTAAAAATTGAAATTTCATAATTTATACCGTTCGCTTATTGGCGGACTAACGCTTGCTTTAGCCTGGCCTATATCAGGCTTAGGGTGGTCTACTCTTTTATTTGTTTGCTTTATTCCCTTTTTGTATTTGGAGAAAAACATTGCAGAAGATAAGCACGACAGTAAAAATTTCAGACTATTCAACTACACATTTCTACTATTGTTTGTATGGAATATCCTAACAACCTGGTGGATTTATTACGCCTCGTTTGGAGGTGCGGCAATGGCAGTAATTACAAACAGCTTTTTTATGGCCTTAGTATTATTACTGTTTCATATAACGCGAAAAAAAGCGGGTGATTTTATCGGGTATTTTAGTCTTATTTTATATTGGTTGGCATTTGAATACATCCATTTAAATTGGGATTTAACTTGGCCTTGGCTAACATTGGGTAATGGCTTTGCAAACTCACATTGGTATATTCAGTGGTATGAATACACGGGAGCTTTAGGTGGTTCGCTATGGATTCTGAGCATAAATTTATTGCTATTTACTATTCTTACAAAAGGAAGAACTGTTATTCGTATAGCAGGTATTTTAGCATTAATATTGTTACCTATTCTATTATCGATTTTACTAAAAGTAAATTACAAAATGCCTAACGAAGGCAATATCAATGTAGTGGTAGTTCAACCAAACATTGACCCCTACAATGAAAAATTCAGTGGACTAACCCCGCAAGTGCAATTGCAAAAAATGCTTGCTTTAGCTGAAGAAAAAACTGATTCGAACACCGATTATTTAGTCGGCCCCGAAACATCATTGGTAAATGAAATGATTGAAACAGAGTTAGAAGAGTCGCCAGCTATTGCTGACATCAGGGCATTCTTAAAAAAATATCCGCGATTAACTTTTGTAACTGGAGCTTCCACTATTAAAGAATACAGGCATGGTGAAAAAATTTCGGAAACGGCACGTAAATGGAAAGGCGCTGAAATAGAATATATCTACGACTCTTACAATACCGCTATGCAAATAGATGCTTCAACAAACATACAGCTATACCACAAATCAAAGTTAGTGCCGGGTGTTGAAAAAATGCCTTTCCCTGCTTTGATGAAGCCCCTTGAAAAATTGGCCATCAATTTAGGCGGTACTGCAGGGAGTTTGGGCATGCAAGAAGAAAGATCGGTATTTAAATCAATAAATAAAAAAGTGGTTGCAGGAACAATAATTTGTTACGAAAGTGTTTACGGAGAATTTGTGGGTGAATATGTTAGCAAGGGAGCAAACATACTTTTCATTATTACCAATGACGGCTGGTGGGAAGATACTCCCGGATACAAGCAACACCTTGCCTATGCAACATTAAGAGCCATTGAAACACGCAGAAGTATTGTTCGTTCGGCAAATACAGGCATCTCTTGTTTCATTTCTCCTTTAGGCGAAATATCAGAACCCACAAAATGGTGGACATCTACTTCTATAAAACAAACTGTGGTCTTAAATAGTATACTAACATTTTACACCCTTCACGGAGACTATCTTGGAAAAGTATCTTTACTGAGTTCATTGGGGTTGCTAGTTTATCTTGTTTTGCTGCGATTTAAGCTTGTAAAAAAATCGTAATTTTATGCTAGTTGTTTTCAAATCTCATTAAAACATAAAAGGAAATGGAAAAATTTGATGTTACAATTATAGGCTCAGGACCAGGCGGTTACGTTGCAGCAATTCGTTGCGCACAACTAGGTATGAAAACTGCCATTATTGAAAAATATAATACGCTTGGCGGAACCTGTTTAAATGTTGGCTGTATTCCATCCAAAACATTGCTCGATTCATCGGAGCATTTTCACAATGCAACACATACCTTCACCGAACACGGCATTGATGTGAAAGAGGTGAAAGTGAATCTAACCCAAATGATAAAGCGCAAAAGCGATGTGGTGAAACAAACCTGTGACGGTATTAATTTTTTGATGAAGAAAAATAAAATTACTGTATTCACTGGTCATGGCTCATTTTTAACAAAAAACAGCATTGAAATTTTGAGTTCTGATGGGAAGAAAACAAGCATTGAAACCGACAAAACAATTATTGCAACGGGTTCAAAACCTGCTTCTTTACCGGGAATTGAAATTGATAAGAAACGTGTCATCACATCTACCGAAGCGTTGGAATTAAAAGAAGTTCCGAAGCATCTGGTAATTATTGGCGGAGGTGTAATCGGTCTTGAATTAGGTTCCGTGTATGCTCGATTGGGAGCAAAAATATCGGTAGTGGAATTTACAGGTGGACTTATCAGCACCATGGACAGCGCCTTAGGAAAAGAATTGCAAAAGAGTTTAAAAAAATTAGGCTTCGAATTTTATTTCAATCATAAGGTAACTTCTACTTCTACAAAAGGAAAGGATGTTACTGTAATTGCTGAGAATGCTAAAGGAGAAATAGTTGAAATAAAAGGGGACTACTGTTTAGTGAGTGTAGGAAGAAAACCATATACTGATAAACTGAGTTTAGATAAAGCGGGAGTAAAATTAGACAACCGAGGAAGGATTGAAACCGATGATCATTTGCAAACAAACGTTGCGGGGATTTATGCCATTGGCGATGTAGTAAAAGGTGCAATGTTGGCGCACAAAGCAGAGGAAGAAGGAACATTTGTAGCCGAGAAAATTGCTGGACAAAAACCACATATCAACTACAATTTAATTCCGGGAGTTGTATACACCTGGCCTGAAGTAGCTGCAGTTGGATATACTGAAGAGCAATTAAAAGAACAAGGAAAAAAATACAAAGTAGGAAACTTCCCTTTCAAAGCGAGCGGTCGCGCACGCGCATCGATGTATACTGAGGGGTTTGTGAAAGTGTTGGCAGATGAAGCAACCGATGAAATTTTAGGTGTACACATGATTGGTCCTCGCTGTGCCGATATGATTGCCGAAGCAGTTGTTGCAATGGAATACAGGGCAAGTGCAGAAGACATTTCTCGTATGAGTCACGCTCACCCAACCTTTACTGAATCGTTTAAGGAAGCGTGTTTGGATGCTACAGGGAAAAGAGCACTGCATATATAGTATTTTACTTGTTTTTAACACAGAGGACACAGCGTATTATGAGTTTCACAGAGAAGGAATACAATGAACTTTCAGGGAAAATAATAGATGCTTGTATTGAAGTTCATAGAGAACTTGGCCCCGGACTAATGGAGTCAGTTTATGAAGTGTATTTGCTTTCTGTTTTAAAGAAAAAAAATCTTAACCCAAGGCAACAAGTATTATTACCGGTTGTTTTTAAAGGAGAAAAATTAAACAAAGAATTTGTGATTGATATTTTAGTTGATGATAAAATTATACTTGAATTAAAATCTGTTGAAATTATACTCCCAGTGCACGAAGCACAATTGGTAACATATTTAAAATTAGTAGATAAAAAATTAGGCTTGCTTATCAACTTTAATGTTACCCTGCTAAAACAAGGAATTAGAAGAAGAATCAACGGAGATTTAAACGCTGTGTAGTTTTGTCTGCTCTGTGACCTCTGTGTTAAAAATTGAAAGAAAATGAAAACTGGCGTACTACTTATAAACCTTGGAACACCCCATAGCCCGAGCACTTCGGATGTAAGAAAATACCTTACACAATTCTTAAACGATCCACGTGTAATTGACATAAATCCAATTGGGCGTTTTATTTTGGTGAATGGAATTATAGTTCCCTTTCGTTCGTCCAAGTCGGCTAAACTGTACCAAAAAATATGGACAAAAGAAGGCTCGCCTCTTCTTGTAAACAGCATAAAGCAAAAAGAATTATTGCAAAAGCAACTCGGTGAAAATTTTGTTGTTGAACTGGGTATGAGGTATCAAAGCCCAAGCCTTGAATCGGCAATAAATAAATTGAAAGCTGCCAATGTTGCCGAAATCATTGCTATTCCATTGTATCCGCAATATGCCACATCCAGCACAACCTCATCCATTGAAGAAACGAATCGTGTACTCAAAAAATGGAAAAATCATCCGCCTGTAAAATTCATTGAGAACTTTTTTAATGATGAAGGATTTATTAATGCTTGTGTTAACACAGCAAATAAATATAACTTAAGTGATTACGATTATTTTATTTTTTCATACCACGGTTTGCCCGAGAGACAAATAACAAAAGCTTCTGCCGAATTTAGTGATAGCTCTTGTAAAATAGGCTCCTGTTGTGATACCATAACAGATAAAAACCGTTTGTGCTATCGTGCAAATTGTTTTGCAACAACACGAGCACTTGTACAAAAATTAAATATTCCAGAAGGTAAATATGCTTCTACATTTCAATCGCGATTAGATGATAAATGGCTGAAACCTTACAGCGACAAAGTAATTGCAGAGAAGGCGAAAGAAGGCAAAAAAAAGATGCTTGTTTTTTCACCTGCATTTGTTGCCGATTGTTTAGAAACTATTTATGAAATTGGAATTGAATACCAGGAAATTTTCACAGAACACGGAGGCGAAAAAATTCAGTTGGTTGAAAGTTTAAACGATTCGTCTAAATGGATTGATGCCTTAAAGAAAATGGTGCTTGAAAGAGTATTATCGTAAAACAAGTTTAGAAACATATTTTCCAACAATATCAAATTCAATGTTTACAACATCATCTTGTTTCAAATTCTTGAAATTACTGTGTTCAAATGTATATGGAATGATGGCTACTGAAAAACCTGAATCGGTAGATTTTGCGACCGTTAAACTTACTCCATTTATACACACAGAACCTTTATCCACAGTACAATAATTTGTTTTTGATTTATCATATGAAAATGAAAACAACCAACTCCCATTCTGATCTTCTATAGCAATACACTTAGCCGTTATGTCAACGTGACCTTGCACTATGTGACCATCCAGTCTATCATTTAATCGGATACAACGCTCCAAGTTTACAAAACCCCCTTTCTTTAATTCGCTCAAATTTGTTTTTTGTAAAGTTTCGGCAATAGCAGTTACTGAATAGGTAGAGCCACTAATTGAAGTCACAGTTAAACAAACTCCATTATGAGAAATACTTTGGTCAGGCTTTATTTCACCTTCAAACAACCGTGCATCAATAACAAAAATGCGATTATTCTTATCGATATTTACCTCTACTACTTTCCCTAAACACTCTATAATGCCTGTAAACATTGAATCTAATTTCCGTTCGGCTTTTCTCCGTTGGATATGAGGTGTAAAAATCCGTGTAACTCGTGTGGCACAATTCCAACTAAACGAATTTCATTAACCGTACAGGTGTAATAATAAACACCTGTAGTACAAGGCCTTTTACTGGTCATATTCAAACCATTCCAATTAATATCAGGGGCATTTGTGCTGAAAACCATTTCGCCCCAACGGTTAAATATTTTTATATCAATGCTCTCAATATATCTGTATGGTAAAAGCGCGTGAAATAAATCGTTTGAACCATCATTATTAGGAGAATAAATATTTGGCAATCTATATAAAGGGCAATTATCAACACAAACAATATTACTTGGTTCGCTTTCATTTGCAAAAGAATCCAATGCTGTAATGCAATAACACCCTGCTATTGATTTTTCATTATCATTGTGCGTTGTAGTAATATTTCCGGAACCATCAATGACCCCAACATATGTCATAATGCCTATTTCTTTTGGTCGCCAATATATTTTATATTGAGTTACATCATCGGCACATGTTAAATTAGGATTATTCCAAGATAAATTATTTATGATATTTTCGCAATTAGGATTTACTGCCAAAACTGGTGCACAAGGTGGAGTTATGTCTTGAGGAATTCCACAAACTTCTTGCGACCAATTTTCAAGAGGTCGTTTAATTGTTGGATCGGAATAATGACCAGAACTCATTATTTTATAACAATAAGTAACATCATTTAAGAGCCCTGTTTCTATAAAACTAGTAGTGGCTGTAGTCCCAATTGGAATTGGATTATATAGTAAAGTGGCATTGTCTCTTTTAAATACAAAAAATGAATCATTGGTCCAAGGCACATTGTACGACCAATTTAACGTAAGTGCATTATCCGAAGGGATTAAATTAAGGAATACAGAAGAGGCCGTGTGGGAAGAACTGATGAATTGTCTTTTGGGAATATCTTGATAGAAATCTATTCTATAAGTATTACCAAAGTCTTGCGTATTCAAATTGTTATGGATGTAAGTTGTTTCATCTATTCCATTTAACATTCCGGTTGAATCCACTAATGAAAAAGCACCTCCATTTATTCCGCTTGCTCTGTATATTAAATATTTAAACGGCCCTTTGAAAAACACAGTGTCGTATTCTGTAGGTTGAAGCCAACTTACAGAATCAATTCCGGTTGTAATATCTGTTTTTTGGACCGATACGTGTGTAATAATTGGAACATCCTTTTTAAGTTTAGCACAAGCTTCATTGGAAGCGTAGCTTTTAGAATTAAATGAACTCTTTGTATTGTCGCCAAAATAGGCATATATCATATAGGAATAATCTTCACCGTGTATCAATCCTGTTCCATTGTTATTATCGATGTAAGTTGTAATGCCCGAACCAACAACCGTTGCAATTGGCAAGTAGCCTGTATAAGCAGGAATTCCTGTTTCGCAAATTCCATGTTGCCAAGTAGAGCATCCTTTTTTTCTGTATATTTTATATCCGGTTGCATCGGTACAAATAGTCGGCGTCCAATTCAATATAATAGTTGAGCCTGCAGGAGTAGCCGTTAAATTTATTGGCCCCGGTGAAACTACGGTTATTCTTCGAGTTTTAATATCTGTTAGTGGAATACTAATGTTATTATCTACCGCGGTAAACGAAACAGTATATGGCTGAGTACGAACATGCGAACAATTTGTTAGCCAAGTAAACATCCCTACAACTGTTGTAGGCGCCTGAACACCTTGTGTAAATTGAGCAGGGCTACTCGGGACTAAATAAGGGCCACCGGTAGAAGTAAGCGTTACTATATTCCCGGCATTAGGATCTGTAGCACTCACAATAAAAGAAACAAAATCACTGGCAGTAACACAAGTATCTGGTAAATCAGCAATCACAGGTGGGTCGTTCGGGCAATTACCAGACACCGTAACTTGTAAGTCGCGCACAACAAAACCAATAGGAAAACCATGCCTGTACTCTTTTATTTTAATGGCAAAATTATATTCTCCAGCTCCATATAAATTACCTTGCATTTGCCCGGGACAATCCCACACAAATTCGCCTGTAAGTACATTCAAGGTTACGTTTCCGGGAGGGATTAAATAACCAGCGCACACAATACCTAAACCTGATTGGCAGCTCACCAATTCATATGAAAGGCTGTCTCCATCGGGATCTGAAGCACCAGGATTATGAACAAAACGCTTGCAATAACAAGCATTATCAATCGGTTTATTTAATAAGTCTGGCGAACTATTGCATCCAAAAAATGGACTGATAACGACCATTGAAGTAATACTAAAAGGTGTTTCTACCGAATTGACCATATTCTTAACCCCTGCATTGCGATTAGGGTCAACAATTCCAACTGTCCAAGTATTGGGACCGTTGAATGTATAAACTCCGTAATACACATTTTCTTTTACATCGTTCACCAAGGAAACACCCATTTTAACATTGTTCGGGCAATTTCCTGTTGGCCCATTTATTCTTGGGAATTCAATACTGTCAACAATAACAGCGTTAACCATAATATACAACATTTGATGGCACCTATCTGCATTGCTCGACTCTTTGGTATAAGTAGTAATAGTAATTTCGTAACTGTGTGCACCTTGACATTCAGGGTAACCAACTCTTTTCATTGTTATTTCCCCGGCTCTATTATGCGTTGCATAAGCCACAATGGATAACAACATAAAAATAAGGATAGTTATTTTTTTCATTTATGGGGAACAAATTAATAGACACCTTCTATTAACAAACAACTAATATACAAAATTGTTTTACAATACCCTTTTAAAAAATAAAATATTCCAATTTTTAATACCGCAAAAACTTACGAACGTTTTATTTTTTGTTCAATATCCGAGGTGGAAAAACCTTCCAAGTATTCTATTGTTTTAACTTCCCCGCCTTGTTGTCGCACAAAATCGGAGCCAACAATATATTTTTCACTCTGGGAATTCACTTCATGCATATCATAATCGGCACCTTTAACCAACACATTGGGCTCAATTTGTTTAATTAATTCTAAGGGAGTATTCTCAGTAAAAATAA
>Ga0049084_10000882_pt1 | contig 12077 bp, 7 predicted proteins | sample GreLakmeON33MSRF_FD_66720 | JGI IMG/M metagenome (GOLD analysis project Ga0049084, IMG submission 66720) | Freshwater lentic microbial communities from great Laurentian Lakes, MI, USA - Great Lakes metaG ON33MSRF | ecosystem: Environmental > Aquatic > Freshwater > Lake | place: Great Lakes... | reverse complement strand
GTCTACCAATTCCGCCAACTGGGCATTTAATTATTGGTTTAGGGACTGCGAAAGTACTTATTTGTTTTGTTTTGGCAAAATTGTACCCCTCAACAAACTATAAAAAGGGATTGTTTTCCTTTTCATAGCCAATGGAAGTTTCGGGCCCGTGACCGGAATATACTACCGTTGCATCGTCCAATAAGAACAACTTGTTTTTTATGCTTGAAATTAAGTCGTTGTGGTTACAACCTGGAAAATCAGTACGGCCAATGCTTTCACGAAACAAAACATCGCCACTTATTGCAAATTTTTGAACCCTATTGTAAAAAATAATACTGCCGGGTGAATGCCCAGGGGTAAATAGCACCTCCAGTTGGGAATTTCCAAATGAAACGATATCGCCCTCTTCAATAAATTTTTCGGGTAAAGGCGATTCCTCGTAATTAAGTTGATAGAGTTGCGCTGTTCGCAAACCGTTCTGCAATATAACCAAGTCCTTTTGGTGAATTTGAGGGCTTAGTTTATACGTATCATAAACAAATTTATTCCCTAAAATATGGTCAATGTGGCAATGGGTATTTAACAGCAATACCGGTTTTAATTGCCTGCCCGAAATAAATTGCATCAATTGTTGTTGCTCACTAGTATTGCTGCAACCCGGGTCAACTATTGCACATTCATTGCTTTCGTCAAACAACACATAGGTGTTTTCTTGAAAGGGATTAAAAGTAAAGCGGTGTATTTGTATCATAATCTGTTCAAAAATAAACATTAAAACCTGTTTTCTTGTATAAAACTATATTGGACAAATTGTACTTTTGTAAAAAACAAAAAATATGAAATTTGGTGTAGTAATATTCCCGGGGTCGAATTGTGACCAGGATATGATATATGTTCTTAAAAATATACTGAAACAAGATGTAGTTGAATTGTGGCACAAGGATACTGATTTGCAAGGCGTAGATTTTGTGGTATTGCCGGGAGGTTTTTCCTATGGCGATTATTTACGCTCAGGAGCGATTGCTCGTTTCTCGCCTATTATGGAAAGTGTTATTGCTTTTGCTGCTAAAGGTGGATATGTATTGGGTGTTTGTAATGGGTTTCAAATTTTGTGTGAAGCAGGATTAGTACCAGGGGCTTTATTGCACAACAACAATCAAAAATTTATTTGCAAAAATGTGTTCATTAAATCGCAAGATAAAAATACCTTATTAACCCAAACTGTACCGCAGGAAAAAGCACTAAAAATACCCATTGCACATGGCGAAGGAAGGTATTACGCTGATACCGACACCTTAAAAAAATTAAACGCGAACGGGCAAATTCTATTCCGTTACTGTGATGAAAATGGTGTTGTAAATGAAGTTGCCAATCCGAATGGAGCTATTGAAAACATTGCAGGAGTGTGTAATGAAGGTAAAAATGTTTTTGGTATGATGCCTCACCCCGAAAGAGCTGCCGATACAGAATTAAATAATACGGATGGTTTGTATTTGTTTAAATCGATCATTGCAATGGTAACTGCTTAAATGTATAATAATAATAAAAAATAGATGGCGGACTTATTATAAGCCCGCCATCTAAGGGTACAAATTATTTTCTACTCCTTAATTGCCATTCCATTCAGGAAGTCGGCCTATAGAATAAGGGGCATTTATTATATCCAATTGCTTTTCCAACAATTTTACTTCTTCCGTTATTCCTTTAAGATCGGCTATTACACTTACTAATTGTTTACTTGCAGTTATATAAGATTGCTTGCTCAATTCGGCTGGTGCGCCTTGAAAACTTAAATATCCTATTGTGTTTAATAAAGGATACTTGCCAGATGATGGAGTGGAAAACACTTGGGGTAATAATGATATTTCCTGCAATTTTTCTTGCCATAAGAATTGCATACCACAGCTATAAAACAGATCGTTTTTTTCTAATTTGGCGGTTTGCTTTTGGATAGGAGCAAATGCATATTGGACGTTATGTGAGGTCATTTTTAACAATGTTGGCAAACAATATGCTTTGGTTTTATTTGTGACAGGATTGTTGGTGATTTTTCGCTATTATTTCAATAGAATAAGGCAACGGGAAAGATTTCCTTCATGACAATTACAAGTTATTTCTTTTGATTCTGCTAAAACTTCCGTACATTTGCCCCAGTTCTTTATTATTACTTATCCAGAAAGGTGGAGGGACTTGCCCAATGAAACCTTAGCAACCCTGGTTGAAATTTATTTCTTCTAGAAGGTGCTAAATCCTGTTCGCAATTTGCGAAGCAGATAAGTCAGAGTATATTTTTAAAAATAAATAAGAAAAACATATACACTCCTCTGACTGTAAAAAGTGAGAGGAGTTTTTTTATGCTGTAGCTTCAGCTTTATGATGAAAATAAAAGAGATTTAAGATTGGGCAGAATATAAGAATAGTATTTATGACAGACATTAAAAAAGAATTAGAAAAGCGCGTATTGGTGATCGATGGTGCAATGGGCACTATGATTCAGCAATATAAGTTGGAAGAAAAGGATTTCAGAAGCAAACGCTTTGCCGATTGGCACAAAGATTTGAAGGGGAATAATGATTTGCTTTCTATTACTCAGCCACAAATGATTAAAGCCATACATAAAGAATATTTGAAAGCAGGTGCTGACATTATTGAAACCAATACATTTAGCGCAACCACCATTGCAATGGCTGATTATGATATGCAAGAACTTGCATATGAATTGAATTATGAATCAGCAAAAATTGCAAAAGAAGCAGTAGCAGAATTTCAGAAAGAATCGGGAGATAAAACACCAAGATATGTGGCAGGCGCATTTGGCCCCACAAATCGCACTCTTTCTTTATCACCAAATGTTAATGATCCCGGATTTCGCGCCACTACGTTCGATGAATTGGTAATTGCATATTCGGAGCAAGCACTTGGATTAATTGAGGGTGGCGCTGATTTATTATTGGTAGAAACTGTTTTTGACACATTAAATGCAAAAGCAGCCTTGTTTGCCATTCAAAATGTATGCAAAGAAAAAAACATTAAGATGCCTGTGATGGTTTCCGGTACAATTACGGATGCCAGCGGTAGAACCTTATCCGGACAAACAACCGAAGCATTTTTGAATTCCATTTCACACGTTGATTTATTGAGTGTAGGTTTAAATTGCGCATTGGGCGCAAAAGATATGCGACCATATTTAGAGGAACTTTCAAATAAAGCCCCTTTCTATGTGAGCGCTTATCCAAATGCAGGATTACCAAATCAGTTTGGGGAGTACGACCAAGATGCGCATGAAATGGGGCACCAGATTGAAGATTTTTTAAAAGCGGGATTCTTAAACATTGTAGGTGGTTGTTGTGGAACAACCCCTGCGCATATTAAACGCATTGCTGAATTGGCGAAAGAGTCAAAGCCACGTAAAAAACCTGCTGCAGATACATTGATGCATTTGAGCGGATTGGAACCTTTGACACTTCGTCCGGAAAGTAATTTTTTGAATGTGGGTGAGCGAACAAATGTTACCGGCTCAAAAAAATTCTTACGATTAATCAACGAAGGAAATTACGAAGAGGCATTATCGATTGCTAAGGACCAGGTAGATGGCGGAGCGCAAGTGATTGATGTGAATATGGATGAAGGAATGTTGGACAGTGAAGCAGCAATGACAAAATTCTTAAACCTCATTGCTTCTGAACCTGATATTTGCAAAGTTCCAATTATGATCGATTCTTCGAAGTGGTCAGTGATTGAAGCAGGATTGAAATGTGTGCAAGGAAAAGCAATTGTAAATTCTATTTCTTTAAAAGAAGGAGAAGAAAAATTTATTGAACACGCAAACAAAATAAAGCAATACGGAGCAGCTGTAATTGTGATGGCTTTTGATGAGCAGGGACAGGCAGATACCTTGCAGCGCAGAATTGATATTTGTAAAAGAGCGTATGATGTCTTAGTAAATAAAGTTCACTTTACTCCTCAAGATATTATTTTCGATCCTAATATTTTTCCTGTTGCAACCGGAATGGATGAGCATCGTTTAAATGCGCTCGATTTTTTTAATGCAACAAAATGGATTAAGGAAAATTTACCGTTTGCAAAAGTGAGTGGTGGAGTAAGTAATGTTTCGTTTTCTTTTCGCGGTAACGACCACGTGCGTGAAGCCATTCATGGTGCATTTTTATACCACGCTGTAAAAGCAGGAATGGATATGGGAATTGTTAATCCTGCTCAACTGCAAGTGTACGATGATATTGAAAAAACATTGTTGGAACTTGTTGAAGATGTATTGTTGAACAGAAGAGAAGATGCAACTGAACGGTTGGTTGAACATGCTGAATCCTTGAAAGGAATCACAAAAGAAAAAACGGAGAAAAATGAAGCCTGGAGAAAAGGAACTGTAGAAGAGCGTTTGAGTTATGCCCTGGTAAAAGGACTTATAGAACATATTGATGTGGATACAGAAGAAGCAAGATTAAAACTGGGCCGACCTTTGCACGTTATTGAAGGACCATTGATGGATGGAATGAATGTGGTGGGTGATTTATTTGGTAGCGGAAAAATGTTTTTACCGCAAGTAGTAAAGAGCGCACGCGTTATGAAAAAGGCGGTTGCTTATTTAGAGCCTTATTTGCAAGCCGAAAAGGACGCAAATAAATTAGCAGGTATTGTGGGTGACGGGAGAACGAATGCCGGGAAAATATTAATGGCAACTGTAAAAGGGGATGTGCACGATATTGGAAAAAATATTGTGGGAGTAGTGTTGGCTTGTAATAATTATGAAATCATTGATTTAGGTGTAATGGTTTCAGCAGATAAAATTTTAGAAGAAGCGAAAAAGCACAATGTTGATATTATTGGTTTGAGCGGATTGATTACTCCATCCTTGGATGAGATGGTTCACGTTGCCAAAGAAATGGAACGCCTAGGATTTAAAACTCCTTTGTTGATTGGTGGTGCAACAACATCAAAAGTACATACTGCAGTAAAAATTGCACAGAATTATTCAGGTCCGGTTGTACACGTGAACGATGCCAGCAAGTCGGTACCTGTTGCCAGTAGATTAATTTCGAATGAATTGCGTGATGCCTTTATGGTTGAAATTACAAAGGATTACGATCGTGTTCGCGAACAAAACAAAAATGCACAATCGCAAAATAAATTTATTTCAATTGAAGAAGCGCGTGAAAATAAATTCCCTATTGATTGGACAAAAACTGAAATAGTGAAACCATCCTTTATCGGAAATAAGGTTTTTACCGATTACTCGATTAAAGAAATCGCTGAGTACATTGATTGGACGCCTTTCTTTATCTCATGGGAAATGAAAGGTTCGTATCCTAAAATATTAAAAGACCCAACTCGTGGTGAAGAAGCACGTAAATTATTTGACGATGCTCAAGTAATGTTGAAAAAAATCATTGAGGAAAAGTGGTTGAAAGCAAATGCAGTAATTGGAATTTATCCAGCTAAGGCAGTTGGCGATGATATTGAAGTGTATGAAGATGAAACAGGTAAAAAAGTGAAAACTGTTTTTCATTCATTGCGTCAGCAAACAAAAAAACCGGCAGGACAATACAATGTTGCCTTATCGGATTTTATAAAACCCTTCTCTAGCTCTCCCCGTAGGGGAGAGGACTTTAAGGACTCCGAATTTCACACAACTAATAAAATAGATTGGCATTTAAATATTGATAATGCAAAAGAGCATCGCTCAAATCAAACTGAAGCAGAAAAGATTATTTGGGAGCACCTAAGAGCAAAACAACTGAATTTAAAATTCAGAAGACAACATTTAGTGGATAAATATATTGTTGATTTTCTATGTCTTTCAAAAATGTTGGTTGTCGAAATTGATGGAAAGTATCACAAAAAAATTAAGGAGGCAGATGCATTAAGAACATCTGTTCTCGAGTCACTTGGATTTAAGGTTATACGTTTTACAAATGAAGAAGTGATAGCCGACATCGATTCTGTGATTAAAAAAATCAAGAAAGTATGCGAAGCTATGCCTACCCTCTCCCCAGCGGGGAAAGATGGAGAGGGGTCTGATTACATTGGAGCATTCGCAATCACCACAGGACTTGGCATTGATGAACACGTGGCTCGTTTTGAAAAAGATCACGATGATTATTCGGCTATTATGTTAAAAGCATTAGCAGACAGATTAGCGGAAGCATTTGCTGAATTGATGCATAAGAAAGTGCGTAAAGAATTTTGGGGATACGCAAAAGAAGAAATCCTGAGCAATGAAGATTTAATAAAAGAAGAGTATGCGGGTATTCGTCCGGCACCTGGTTATCCTTCACAACCAGACCATACAGAGAAACCTGCCTTGTTTAAATTGTTAGAAGCAGAAAAAAATACAGGAATAATATTAACCGAAAGTATGGCGATGTTTCCTACAGCAGCAGTAAGTGGTTTGTATTTTGCTCATCCACAATCACATTATTTTGGCATAGGAAAAATTAAGAAAGATCAAGTTGAAGATTATGCTAAACGCAAAGGGGTGAGCATTAAAGATACTGAACGTTGGCTAGGGTCTAACTTAGCATACTAAGAAAGAAAAATAACAAAAGTTAAATTTTGTGTTAGGACTAAAATAAAAAGGCAATTGATGTAAAATTACTAAGCTTATTATATGAAAAAATACATTTTAATTGGGTTAATTATTGCTGCAAGTCATTGTAATGCCCAAACAACAGTTATAGACAGCATTTTTTATGGCGGGCAATATAGAAGTTACATTGCCTACATCCCGGCTATATACAACGGAAATACAGCGGTGCCATTATTGTATAATCTTCACGGATATACAAGCAACGCTGCACAGCAAATATTTTATGGCGATTTCCGACCCATTGCCGATACTGCCAATTTCATCGTTGTTCAACCCAACGGTACATTTATTCAGGGTGTACGATTCTGGAATGCATTTTATCAGGGACCTCCTAACGACTTAGCATTTTTAAATGCATTGGTGGATTCTCTTAAGCTCTCGTATTCAATAGATGAAAACAGATTGTATATGTGTGGAATGAGTAATGGAGGAATTATGTCATACTATGTGGCTTGCGACCCAAACAATCGTTTTGCAGCAATAGGTTCCGTTACCGGAACAATGGACACTGCTTTTTTCGCAGGCTGCAATCCATCGCGACCAACTCCCGTTATTGAAATTCACGGAGATGCCGATGGAACTGTTCCATTTGGTGGAGGCGGATCATTTATAGCCATTGATACAGTAATGAAGTATTGGTCGAATATAAATGGAACAAATAATGCTCCTGTGGTAAACAATTATCCCGATATAGTTTTAAATGATTTTTGTACTGCAACCGAGTATGCCTATTTAAATGGAATAAACAACAGCGAAGCCGTATTGGTGAAAATTAACGGTGGTGCGCATACTTGGCCAGGTGCATCTATTATTTTTGCGGTTACCAATCAGGATTTTAGTGCCAGTGTTCGTATTTGGAATTTTTTCAGGAGGTATAAAAAGAACTTGTTGAGTGGTGTAAGGGAGTCTTTGCCGCTTACAAATGAATTAAAAGTTTACCCTAATCCTAGCCAAACGTATATTGCCATACAATCTTCCCTTAAGCAAAAGGTGGACATAGCACTATTTGATATGTATGGAAATAGTGTAAAAACTATATCGATTGCAGATGCTCAAAAGCCAATATACATTGGAAGCCTAGCTTCTGGTATTTATACTGTTGTAGCAGGTAGCAGTATTATTAAATTTATTAAATACTAAGTCGGAGATAATAGGCAACAATCAATATCTTTGCAGTACAATTTTAAAAATGGAAAATAAAAGAGTACGGTTACGTTATGCACCGAGTCCAACTGGGCCTCAACACATAGGTGGAATACGCACAGCGTTGTTCAGTTATTTGTTTGCAAAAAAGCACGGTGGCGATTTTATATTGCGCATTGAAGATACCGACCAAACACGCTTTGTAAAAGGAGCAGAAGAATATATTATTGAATCGCTTAACTGGTGTGGTATTAAAATTGATGAAGGCGTTAGTGTAGGTGGTCCACACGCACCATATCGTCAATCGGAAAGAAAAGCCTTGGGCATTTACCAAAAATATGCCGAGCAATTAGTAAAAGACGATTATGCATATTATGCTTTTGATACAGGAGAAGAATTGGACGAAATGCGTAAACGCTTGGAGGCAGCAAAAGTAGTAGCTCCTCAGTACAACTCTGTGTCGCGCCAAAATATGAAAAATTCGTTGACGTTTTCGGAAGATGAAGTTAAAAAATTATTGTCCGAAAATGTGCCATATGTAATACGTTTGAAGGTGCCACGCAACGAAGAAATACGTTTTCACGATATTATTAGGGGGTGGGTTGTGGTAAATTCATCGCAAGTTGATGATAAAGTTTTGCTTAAAAGCGATGGTATGCCTACCTATCACTTAGCGCACATTGTGGACGATATTTTAATGGAAATTACCCACGCAGTGCGTGGCGAAGAGTGGCTGCCATCAGCACCTGCACACATGCTTATTTACCGTTATTTGGGTTTAGAAAGTACTATGCCGCAATATGCACATTTGCCTTTATTATTGAAACCCGATGGAAATGGTAAATTGAGTAAACGCGATGGCGACAGACTTGGTTTTCCTACTTTTCCACTTGACTGGACCGATCCTGCAACAGGAGAACTATCATCGGGTTACAGAGAAAAGGGTTATTTCCCGGAAGCCTTTATAAACATACTAGTATTGTTGGGATGGAACCCCGGTACAGTGCAAGAATTATTTACCTTGGAAGAATTAGCGCAACTATTTACCTTTGAAAGAGTGAGTAAATCAGGCGCAAAATTTGACCCTGAAAAAGCAAAGTGGTTCAATCAACAATACCTTCGAAAAAAATCGGATGAGGAAATTGCTGCATTGTTTTTACCCCTTCTTAAAGAACATTTACCTGCGGGTTCTCCTTTATTAGAGAGCAAGTATGTGACTACCTTTTGCAAATTGATAAAAGAGAAGGCTCATTTTGTAAATGAATTTTGGAGCTTGGGCTCTTACTTTTTTATCGCTCCGCAAAACTATGATGCCGATGTATTGAAAAAACGTTGGAACGAACAATCTGAAAAATTTATGTTGGCACTTACTGATAATTATAAAGCTATAGACAATTTTACAGCGGCTGAAACGGAGAATGTATTTAAGCAAACTGGTGAGCAAACTGGAGTAGCAGTTGGAACTGTAATGCAGTTATTGCGTGTATTGTTAACAGGAGTAGGGGGTGGACCAATGCTTTTTGAAATGATGGAGCTGTTAGGGAAAAAGGAAACCTTGCAACGTTTGGAAACAGCTTTAGTGAAAGTGAAAAGTTAAATTTGTAAGGTTGGAAGTACACTTAATTATTTGAATTTCTTCAAATAATCGCCTACTTGTTTTTGCATCCATTTTTTATCGGAATCACTTAGATGCTCACTTTCGTCCCAATTGACGAGTTTCCCATTTTCATCTAAACGATAACCCTGGACTTTCTTATTCTCTATTTTCGTTATTTGATAGCGGCAGCTTTTGTCTGCGTTATAATAAACGTAAAGAAGATCGAGGTGCAAGTCTTTTGATTTGTTAAATCGAACAACGTAAATGTTGTTTAAGGAGTCTTTACGCAGGCTAACACCATCTGCATTGCTGTATCGGGCATCTTCTACATCAGTTATAGCATTGCCATAATTTATTTTACCATTCTCTACCAATGGCTTTGTAATTAATTTACCTATGCGCGTATTTTCGCAAGGATATTCCTGTTGTGCGAATAGCAGGTTGCAAAACAGTATCCCTATAATTGTAAAAGAGGAGCTTGCTCTCATTAGATTTTGTTTATTGGTTGTTTCCTTTAACGAAAACAATCAATATAAGTTTCACTAGTAATCCAAATTCCCGTAATCCAATTTAGTTCCTCTTATATAAAACATTAAGCGGGTAATCAATATAAAAAATGGGATATACATCACAACAGAAGGCAATCCTAAATGGTTCAATATAATTTCAGATTTGCGTTTTAGCCGCTCTGCAATAAGATACATTGCAGGTACCAACAACAAGGTTAAGAAGGTTGCGAATCCTAAACCAAATATCATTGTCCAAGACAATGGTCCCCAAAACACAACACTGTCACCCCCAAAATAAAGGTGTGGATTACCGTGAGAAAACAAGGTTTCAAAATCGATGTTTAAACCAACAGCCAATGGTATTAAACCGAGTATCGCAGCAGTTGCAGTTAATATTACCGGAGTCATACGTGTTCTTCCTGCTCCAACCGTTGCATCCCATAAACTCATTCCGTCCTTACGAGATACTTCGGCAAACTCCACCAACAATATACCATTCCGCACGACAATGCCGGCTAGGGCTATAATACCAACACCTGTCATAACAATACTCATATCCATTTTAAACAAGGCTGTACCAAGCAATACCCCAATAATACTGAAGAATATTTCGGTTAAAATAATAAATGGCTTTCCTATTGAATTGAATTGTGTAACTAAAATTAACAAGATTAGTCCTAATGAAAACAACATTGCTTTTCCTAAAAATGCACCTGTTTCGGCTTGCTCTTCTTTTTGTCCTGTCATAGCTACAACTACTTTTCCTGTAGGCTTAAATCCCTTCATTGCTTTTAGAACTGCTGCAGCAACTTCATTCTCATTATTGCCGGCTGTTGCATTTGAAGAAAGAGAAATAACACGTTTTTGCATTTTGCGTTTAATTCCACCGTATGTATTGCTGTATTGAACTTCACAAAATGATGACAATGGAACGCTTCGCAAAATACCACCCATATTCATATCACGGAAGGTGATTTTTAAATTTCGCAATGCCTCAATATTATTTCTTTGATCGTATTTATAGCGCATTTGAATAGGGTATTCATCATTTGCATCACGGAATTTACTTACTTCAGCACCAAACACGGCATTTCGAATTTCCATACCAATTGTTCCTGTTGAAACCCCTTCTCTGTTCGCTCGTTCTCTGTCAATATTAAAAACAATTTCGGGTTTATTGCTTTCAAAGTCAGACTTTAAATTCTCTACTCCCGTAATTTTTTGTTCATCCAAAAAGCGCTTCAGGTGTATCGCATTTTTAACAAGCTCATCAAAATTATCACCTCTTACTTCAATATTTATTGGTTTAGAAACAGGTGGCCCTGCTTGCTCTTTCGAAACACTAATTTCTGCCCCAGGGATACCCCAATTCAACTTTTGCAATGCTGTTAAATAGTCCATCGTAGATTCACCGTGTCTTGCTTCAAAGCCTACAAACGATATGGCTATTTTACCACGATTCGGATAATTGTTTTGATCTTGGTCTTGTGGATCGGTTGTTCCTTTAGTAACATTGGTAATTACAGATTTTACAATTTCATTTGAATCACCTAATACAGTATTTACTTTCTGCTCAACTTGCATCATTACCTTATTTGTTTTTGCTGGATCGGTACCAACTGGTAACTTAACATACACATAAACAAAATTAGGATCGCCTTGAGGAAAAAACACCACTTTAGGACTGCGTATAGCAAAGAATACAAATGAAAAGACAAACAGCACTAAGGTTCCAGCTAAGGCTGTCCAAGGACGTTTTAAAAATCGCAACAATAATTTTGTATAGCCTTCTTGAAAGGCTGGCCACGTTTTAGTTTGAAATTTTTCAATCACTTTGTGCAACCAAAAACGGTGAACGAGCATAAAAAAAGCAAAGAATAAAACTAAGTTTCCAAATGCAGGATGTCCCATTAAATGTGAAAGAATAGATGCAACTATATACAAGCCCAATTGGATTTTCCCGAGCTTATTAAGTTTGCCATACTTTGCTTTTTCTTCTTCGTACGTTTTCATAAAATCGACCGCAAAAACAGGATTAATGATATAGGCAACCAACAACGATGCAAGCAATGTAATGATTAAGGTGATGGGTAGAAAAAACATAAACTTACCAATGATACCTGTCCAGAATGCCAGTGGAATAAAGGGTGCAAGGGTAGTAAGTGTTCCACTTAATACAGGCAAAAACACTTCACCAGCAGCCATTTTTGCCGCGGTTTTAATATTCCTCTTGCCATTTTCG
>Ga0049084_10000878_pt1 | contig 12103 bp, 8 predicted proteins | sample GreLakmeON33MSRF_FD_66720 | JGI IMG/M metagenome (GOLD analysis project Ga0049084, IMG submission 66720) | Freshwater lentic microbial communities from great Laurentian Lakes, MI, USA - Great Lakes metaG ON33MSRF | ecosystem: Environmental > Aquatic > Freshwater > Lake | place: Great Lakes... | reverse complement strand
GACAGCTCGTAGGTGTCGCTCTTGGTGATGTCGCCGCTGGCGAAAACGGAGTCGTCCGGTTGCACGGTGAGGAGCGGCGAGTTGGATTTCGCCTCGCGCGGGCGGACCACCGTCCAGGGCATCGCCCGCTCGCGCTCGCGCCCGAGCCACTCGGTAAACTTTTTCTCCATCGCCTCCTTGCGCTGAACCGCCAGCGCCCCGGCCTCCGCATCCGACGCCGACGCCGTCGCGGACAGGCTCACGCGCGGACGACCAATGAGATGGTTTTTGCCGAACTGCTGGTCAAGCTTCACGGTGAACCGCGTGCCGCCGGGAAAGCCGACCGGCTGGTCGAAGGTGAAAGTCGCAGTCCGCGTGGCTTGCGGAGATTTTTCACCAGTGTCGATGGCCCAGCCGGTGTCGGTCTTGCCGTCGATGGCACTCGCGGCGGGAAAACCCTTCTGCTCCACGTCCGCGCGCGCGCCGGTGAGCTTCACCGGCCGAGGCGGCCCGGTGGAATTTTTGGCCGCGGCCAGCACTGTGATTTCGCTCAGGACAAAATTCCCGCTTTCACTCCGGCCCGGACCTTTGCCCGGCAGCGATGAGTCGATCATCGTTTCCAGGCGAAGAGAGTTGACGCCGGCGAGTCCGGTTTCGAGCACGAGAGTGTAGGAATCCTTGTCGGCGCCGTCGCCCGCGAACAGCGCCGAACCGTCGGCGAGCAGTTTGGCCGTCGCGCCGCTGGCCGCCTCGGCGCTGACGAGTTTGGGCGTCTGCCACGTCATCTTCTCGATGGGAAACTTGTCTGGCAGACCCGCGAGAAGTTGTGCGGCCTTCTCGAGATTCGCCGCGCGCTGCTTCTCATAATCCGCCTTCGGCAGGTCGTAGTCCGGCTCGTCGGCGTTGTTGAGGAAGGCCATCACCTGATAATATTCCCGATGCGGAATGGGATCGTACTTGTGCGTGTGGCATTGCGCGCACCCAAGTGTTAGACCGAGCCAGGTCGCGCCCGTGGTGCCAACCCGGTCGGCCATGGCATGAAAGCGGAACTCGAGCGGATCGATGCCGCCCTCCTCGTTCAACATGGTGTTACGATGAAAGCCCGTCGCGATGTTCTGCTCGGGGGTGGTGTTGGGCAGGAGGTCGCCAGCGAGCTGCTCGATGGTGAACCGGTCGAAAGGCATGTCGGCGTTGAGCGCGTTGATCACGTAGTCGCGCCACGGCCAGATGGTACGGGGCCGGTCCTTCTCGTAACCGTTGGTGTCGGCATAACGCGCCAGATCCATCCAGCGCCGGCCCCAGCGTTCGCCGTAGCGCGGCGACGCCAGCAAGCCGTCCACGAACTTCTCGAACGCGTCCGGCGAAGTGTCCTTCATGAACGCGTCCGCCTCCTCCAGCGTGGGCGGCAGGCCGATGAGATCGAAGGCCGCGCGGCGGGCCAGCGTGGAACGCTCCGCCGGCGCGGAGGGGGCCAGAGCTTCTTTTTCCAGCCGCGCGAAAACGAAGGCGTCGATGGGATTGCTGATCTTCGACTGGTGTTTCCCGGCTGCCGGCAGCTTGGGCCGGACCGGCGGCACGAACGCCCAGTGCTGTTTGTATTCCGCGCCGGCGGCGATCCAGCGTTTGAGAATTTCCTTCTCGGCGGTGGTAAGCTGGACCTTGGTGCTCGGCGGCGGCATCACCTCATCCTCGTCCGTCGCGAGGATTCGTTTCACCAGTTCGCTCTCGGAAATTTTTCCCGGCACAATGGCCTTGGCACCGGACTTCGCGGGCTGGAGCGCGGCCTCGCGGACATCCAGCCGCAGCTTGGCCTTGCGCGCCGCGTCATCCGGCCCGTGGCACTTGAAGCAGTTCCGCGACAGGATCGGCCGCACCTCGCTCGAAAAGTCCGGCGCGCCCGGCGCGGCGGCGTGGAGGTCAGGCTGGACCGCGCATCCCCAAAAAAAACCGGCGAACAAAATAATCTGACGGCGCATGGACGGAGATTAGCTTTTCCGCGACGAACGGCAAGCGCGGGAAGCGTCCGGCAGCCGGCACAGGCTCGGCGTCATCCGTGTCCATCCGTGTCCATCCATCCGTGGTTGAAGCATCTCCGCTTCGCCGTCGGGATTAAAATTCTCCCGCCCAGGCCGGCACCGGCGCGGTGAACTCCACCGGCTGCCGGGTCAGCGGATGCACAAACCTGATTCGCCACGCGTGCAGACAGAGCGGCGGATCGCCCACGCCCAGCGTCTGCGTGTCGCCGGTTCTTTTACCGGGCAGATAAACCGCGTCGCCGCACACCGGAAAACCGAGATGCCAGAGGTGGACGCGAATCTGGTTGGTGCGCCCGGTGAGCGGACGCGCTTCGAGCAGCGTCGTGCCGTCGGTGTTTTTCTGCCGCACGCGAAACTCAGTGCGCGCCGCGAGGCCGTGTTCCCAATCCACCGTGCGCGCACCCAGTTCACCGGCCTCGTTGCTGATCGGCGCGTCGCAACTGAACTCATTCTCCGCCGGGCTTCCCAGAACGCGGACGAGGTAAAGCTTCTCCACCTCACCGCGCGCGAACTGCGGCTGGAGCCGTCCGGCGAAATGCCGCGAGCGCGTCACCAGCACGAGTCCGGTGGTGTTGGCGTCCAGGCGGTGCGCCGGAAACGGCCGTTGCGGGTGATAGGCGTGGTTGAGCAGATGCTGGAGCGTGTTGCGATAGAAGCGTCCGCCCTCGTGCATCGGCAGCGGCGCGGGCTTGTTCAGCACGATCAACGCCTCGTCCTCGTGCAAAATTTCCACGCGCCCGTTCACGTCCGGTTCGGTCACGTTGGGAAACTTGTGCCGGTAGCGTTCGCCCGCGCGAACGATTTGCGTGGCGGCGGCGGCCTCGTGTTTTGCGTTCAACACCAGACCGCGCGCGCATTCCGCCTCCCACGCGGCGGGCGGGAGATGTTTCACCACGCGGCAAAGAGCGTCGAGCAACGTCCGACCGTCGCAGTCTTCCGGGACATTGATGGGCTTGAAATGATCACGCGGCTGACGGCCCGGCAGCGGCGTGCAGGCGCGGCGCATCGCCTCGTGACGGCGCGCGATGTTCAGGGCCATCTGTTCGTCGGGCGTTTTGAAACAATACGGGCAGGACTGGCCGGGCACGCAGCGCGCGTCCTGCTGCTCCGCCGCCGTCAGCGGCGTCTGGCAGCGGAAGCATTGCGTGGATTCCGTCTCCTGCAAACTCGGATCCAGGCCGACGCGCTGGTCAAACACAAAACACTCGCCGTCGTAATGCGCGCCGCCACATTCCTCAAAATATTTCAGGATGCCGCCGTCGAGCTGGAAAATGTTTTCGAACCCCTCGCCTTCCATAAACGGCCCGGCCTTCTCACAGCGGATGCCGCCCGTGCAGAACAGGACGACGGGCTGCTCCTTCATGGCCGCCGGCAGTTTGCGGACAGCCTCGGGGAAATCGCGGAAGTGACCAATGCCGATGGGCCGCGCGTTCTGGAACGTCCCCAGCTTCACCTCGTAATCGTTGCGCGTGTCCAGCAGAGTCACGGGACGGCCCTCGTCCAGCCATTGCTTCAGCGTCCGCGGGGTGATTTTTGGCGAAGGCCGCCGGGCCGGATCGATGCCCGGGACACCGAATGCGATGATCTCCTTCTTGAGCCGCACCAGCATCTTCGCGAACGGCTGATGCTCCGTCTCGCTCACCTTGATCGGCAAATCCGCGAGGCCCGGACAGCTCCGCAGCTCGGCGAGCAGCCGGTCAATTTGATCCGCCGTGCCCGCGACGAAGAGATTGATGCCTTCCGCGCTGAGAAGAATGGTGCCTTTGAGCTCCCAGCCCCGGCATAGCGCACGCAGCCGCGCCCGCAGCGACCGGATGTCCGGCAGCGCGACAAACTTGTAGGCGGCAATGTTGACAATCTTCTGCATTGAAACCCGGCGCCGCCGGCCACGGACCGCGCGCGATCACCGCGAACGGAAACGCTGGAAGCGGCCAGCCGGACGGGCGACAGGACGGTGCTCGTTGCCGCCTTCGCGGTTGCCGCTGACGGGGCGCGACCCGCCACCGCCGCCCTGCGGCGGACGCGATTGCGATGAGAACGGCCGATGGCCTTGCGGGCCGCGTGACGGCTGCTGGCGCGGACGATCTTCAGCCACCTGCGGCGGGACGGCAGCGTAGTTAAATCCCTCGGCCTTTTTCCGCACGATGCCGCGACCGATGAAACGCTCCAGCGCGCGCAGCTCGCCCTGATCCTCCGGCGTGACGAAGCTGATCGCATCGCCGACCGCGTGCGCCCGGCCCGTGCGCCCGATGCGATGGACGTAATCCTCCGCGTGCATCGGGAAATCGTAGTTCACGACGTGCGAAATGCCGTCCACGTCGATGCCGCGCGCGGCGATGTCCGTCGCCACCAGCACGCGCACCGCGCCGGACTTGAAATCTTTCAGTGCCTTGAGCCGCTGGTTTTGCGAGCGGTTCGAGTGCAGCGCCGCCGTGCGGATGCCTTTTTGCTCCAGGCCGCGCGCGATGCGATCCGCGCTGTGCTTCATGCGCGAGAAGACAAGGACCATGTCCATGCCGGGATCGCGCAGCAGATGCAGGAGCAGCGCCGGCTTCAGGTTTTTGGAAATTTCATAGACGAACTGCGTGACCGTTTCCGCGGGGTTCGCGCGGCGGCCGATCTGCACCAGCTTAGGCGCGCGTTGAAACTCATGCGTGAGCACCTCGATCTCCTTCGAGAGCGTCGCCGAGAAAAGGAGCGTCTGGCGTTTCTGCGGCAGCGACCGCACCACCTGCCGGATGGACGGAAGAAAACCCATGTCCAGCATCCGGTCCGCCTCGTCGAGCACGAGATATTGCAACTGGGAGAAATCGGCGCAGCGCCGGCCCATCAAGTCGAGCAGGCGTCCGGGACAGGCGATGATGAGGTGCGTGCCGTTGCGGAGGGCATTGATCTGCTGTTGTTCGCCCACGCCGCCGAAGACCGTGGCGACGCTCAGCGGCAGATGCCGCCCGTAGGCCTTCACGTTCTCCTCGATCTGCAACACCAGCTCACGCGTCGGCGCGATGACCAGAGCGCGGGTGCCGCGTTGCCGGCCGTCGCCGATGACCGCCGCCAGTTTGGTGAGCATCGGCAGCGTGAAGGCGGCCGTCTTGCCGGTGCCCGTCTGGGCGATGCCGATCAAGTCGTGGCCCGCCAGCACCTGCGGAATGGCCGCCGCCTGAATGGGCGTAGGCTCCGTGTAACCGGCATCCTGAACCGCCTGTAAAACTTTTGCGTCGAGACCGAGTGAGTGAAAGGACATAGGAATGACTGTAGATGAAGCGCGTGCCGAAGCACGCAATTAACCGGGGGAACCAACAGGTGGGAATGAAGCCGCCGATGGTTCAGGAGCGGGGTGGAAAACCGTCGAACGCCGCCACGCCAAATAAAAAGTCGAGGCCCGGCGAAACCGGGCCTCGACATGTGCAAAAACCAGGATCAGTAGCGACCACGGCCGCCACCGCCACCACCACCGCCGCCGCCGTATTCACGACGACCGCCGCCGCCGCCGCCGCCGGGAGGACGTTCTTCACGCGGCTTGGCCACGTTGACGGTCAGGGCGCGTCCGTCCATGTCTTTTCCGTTCATCCCTTCGATGGCCTTTTGGGCTTCTTCGGGCGTGGCCATGGTCACAAAACCAAAGCCGCGGGGGCGGTTGGTCATGCGATCCATCATCAGGTTGGTTTCAGTGACCGTGCCGAACGCGGCGAACGCGTCGTTCAGGTCGTTTTCGGTGGTATTGAAGGAAAGATTTCCCACAAACAATTTATTACTCATACGATGTTTAGCTGTCCGACAAACCGTTACTTTCCACAGACTGTTCCCGAACGCCGGGTCTAAATCATCACTGAACTGAGTTCACCTGAGGATTACCATGCCTTGAAAGAGACAAGCCATCTAACAGACCGGGCCATGGTGACAGGTTTTGGCGCAATGGCAACAAGTATCTCAGTTTTTTTTAGGGCGGCGGCCAACCGTCGCCGCGTCAGGCCAAGGGCGCATCTGACCTTGCCCCCGGAGCGCGGGTCTGTGAACCGCAGCAGCGCGCGCCGCCCGGGATCCATCGGGTGGTTCCACGCGCCATTCCATTTTCACCTGCTGCGGGTGGCAGACCCGCGCTCCGTCCGGGTTCGGGGGCAGGGTCAGGATGCGCCTTCAGGCCAAAAGATCTCGCGTCCAGCATTTACAACGGCCGCCCCGGCCCGCACTATGTCTGTCGCCTGCGGCGAAACGAATCATGCCGCCGGTGAGTCAACCTGCGGAAACAAAAAAAACATTATGGGCGACAAATCACCCAAGGCGAATCAGAAGAAGTCCTCTCAAAAACAGGCCGTGGCCAGTCTGGCTGACCAGAAGAACAAGCAGGCCGCCGCCACCAAAGCCGCCGCCGCCAAAAAGCGGTAGCCATCCCGCGGTCTTTCCCGGCGTGAAACCCGGGAAAGACAACGGCACCGCGCGCCCGGCCTTCACCTTATTTTTCCATGGAGATCAAACTGCAACAGGGCCAGGTCTGGAAACAGGGCGACTCCTTTCTCCGCATCGTCCGGCTGGCCCGGCTCGAAGTGGAATACAAGTCGATGACCGATCTCGTCACGCGGGAAGGCACGCGTCATCACGTCACCAAGAAGGAATTCTGCCGCCTGCTGAAAGGCGCGACCCTGCTGCCGCCCGTCAAGAATGCCGGCCCGGAAACTCCCCTCCCTCCGCCGCGGGCTTGAAATCTGCGCGGCCTGTGTTCCCCTGTGCGGGTGTTACGAACGATTCGACGGGCGGAATATGCGGAATTGTCGGTGCTGTTCTTCATGCAAGGCGCGGCCCTGGGCATGTGGTTTGTGCCGTTGAGCGGCGTGCTCGACGCACATGGTCTGAACGCCATCAAGCCCTACGCCTTCGCCTCTTCCGCGCTGGCCGCGTTCATCTCGCCGCTCATCTTCGGCGCAATGGCAGACCGGCACGCCTCGCCCGTGAAGGTGTTGCGCGGTCTGTCGCTCGCCACGGCCCTCGCGATGGCGCTGGCCAGCACCGCGATTCATCAGCACTGGAGTCCGTGGCTTGTGCTCGGATTGATCCAGCTTCACGCCATCTGCTCGTCGCCGACGTTCAGCATTTCCTCGACGATTGTCTTCGCGCGCCTGGCCGACGCCAAAAAGGAATTCGGGCCGATCCGCGCGATGGCGACGCTGGGCTGGATGTTCGGCTGCCTGCTGGTCAGCGCGCTGGGCGCTGACAACTCGGCCCTGTCCGGCTGGAGCGGCGCGGGGGCGTGGCTCCTGGTCTGCGGATTCACGTTTTTCCTGCCGGTCCTGGAAACGCCGCCCTCCGCCGTGAACCTGACCTGGCACGAACGGCTCGGCCTGGACGCGCTCACGCTGCTAAAAAACCCCGATCATCGCGTGGTCTTCATCACCGTGGCGCTGTTCGCGATTCCGCTCGCAGGCTTTTATCCGTACGCGCCGCCGCACCTCCGCGAACTCGGCTTGGAACGCACCAGCGCGTGGATGAGCCTCGGGCAGACGACGGAGATCATCGCCATGCTCGCCCTCGGCGCGCTGCTGGCGCACTGGCGGTTGAAATGGATCATCGTCTGCGGCCTGGGCTTCGGCGTGCTGCGGTTCGTGTTGAGCGCCGTCAACGGCCAGGCCTGGCTGCTGTCCGGCGTGGTGCTGCACGGGTTTTCCTTCACGCTCGTCTTCATCACGGCGCAGATTTACCTCGACCAGCGAATTGATCCGGCGTGGCGGGCGCGGGCGCAGGCGTTGATGGCGCTCTTGAACAGCGGCGTGGGCAATCTCATCGGTTATCTCGGCACGGGCTGGTGGTTTATTTCGTGCGTGGACGGAAACGGCACACGCTGGTCGCTGTTTTGGAGCGGGCTGGCGGTGCTGGTCGCGGCGGTGCTGGTATATTTCCTGGCGGCGTATCGGGGGAAACAACATCTAATGAAGTGAGGCCACCTGGATAGTCGATTCAGACTTTTCTAAAACTTCCCGTTCCATTCCGCCTTCGAATATTTTTCACGGACGAGCGCGACGATCTTTTCCACGGGCGGCGCGACGAGCGGTTCGTGGGCGGCCCAACATTCGCGGAGCGCGGCGCGGAGCAGCGCGGGATCGAGACCGAGGTTGGTCACGAACTCGCCGTGGGCCCGGCTCTGGCGATAGTCCGGTTGGTGCGAGGGGAAGTGGAGATATTTTCCGACGATCGACAACTCGAAGGCGTGGAGGAACGTGCCGTGAAAAGTCAGGGCGCGACGTTTGCGGCGCTGGGCGTTGCCGGAAACTTTCCAGCCGTCCACCGCCAGATCGGTGTGGCCCTCGATGGTGACGGTGGGGCGCGTCACTCCGGGTGCGCCACTTGAGCGTGTTGGGATGTCCGCAAGTCCAAAACCGTCCGGCGGCGCGCCCGGAGTGTCGCGCCCCACCTCGCGCTCCACACGGCTCAATAATTTCTCCAGCACCGCACGGTGGCGTTCCATGATGAACTGGTTCGTGCCGTGGATGGTGGCCAGCGGTCCGGTGTCGCCGAACGGCAGGGCGAGGGAATAATTCAGGCAGCCGGGGCCTTGCAGCACGGTGCCGCCGCCGCTGCACCGGCGCAGCACTGGCATGCCCGCCGCCGCGCACGCCGCCCGGTCCGTCTCCGCCTCGACGCGGTTCGCGTAGCCGACGACCACAAAATGCCGGGTCGATTCCCAGAGGCGCAACGTCGCCTCGCCGTTCTCCTCGCAGAGATCCAGCAGTGCCTCGTCGCACGCCAGGTTTTCCTCCGGCGTGGACATGGTCAAATCCAGGCTTTTCATCTTGTCAAATCTAGGCTTTTCATCTTGGAATCCATCGGTGTGTCGTTTAGCATGGTCGGATTGAGTGACAAAGTGAATACAAACGAAATCAATCTTCAGCCGGCGATGGGCCGGGATCGCCGCGCCAACCCCACGGACTCCATCCGCCGCCGGGCCACGCTCGAAACCATCGTCGAACTCCTGCTCCACGACCAGTCCGCCGAGGGCGCGGCGGCCTCGCTCGACGAGTTGCTCGGCCGCCTGCGCGAGGCCGGCATCAAGGTTCCGCAATCCACGGTCACCCCGTACCGCAACACCATCCCGGTCGAGGACCAGCCCGAATTTCCCGGCGACGGCGGCATCGAACGCCGGCTCCGATCCTACATGCGCTGGAATGCGATGGCGATGGTCGTCAACGCCGAGCGCAACGGCTCCGGCGTGGGCGGCCACATCGCCAGCTACGCGAGCGCGGCGACCCTGTACGAAGTCGCCTACAATCATTTTCTGCGCGGCGGCGACGACGGCGGCCCGGCGGATTTAATTTTTTTCCAGGGCCACACCACGCCCGGCAACTACGCGCGCGCCTTCCTCGAAGGCCGGCTCTCGGTGCAGCAACTGCAAAATTTCCGCCGCGAACTCGCCGACGGCGGCGGCCTCTCCAGTTATCCGCATCCGTATTTGATGCCGGACTTCTGGCAGTTCCCGACCGTCTCGATGGGCCTCGGCCCGATCATCTCGATCTACCAGGCACGATTCAACCGCTACCTGCAAAATCGCGGTCTGCTCGCCAAGGAGCGCGATCCGAAAGTCTGGGCGTTCGTCGGCGACGGCGAATCCGACGAACCGGAGACGCTCGGCGCGCTCTCCGCCGCCGGCCGCGAGGGACTCGACAATCTGATCTGGGTTGTGAACTGCAATTTGCAGCGGCTCGACGGCCCGGTGCGCGGCAACGGGAAAATCATCCAGGAACTCGAAGGCGTTTTCCATGGCGCGGGCTGGAACGTCATCAAGGTCATCTGGGGTGGCGACTGGGATGAAATTTTTGCGCGCGATAAATCCGGCGTGCTGCTCAAGCGCATGACGGAAGTCGTGGATGGCGAGTATCAGAAATACATCGTCGAGTCCGGCGCCTACATCCGGAAACATTTCTTCGGCAAATCCCCCGAATTGCTCGCGCTGGTCAACCACCTCACCGACCAGCAGATTTGGAAGCTCATGCGCGGCGGCCACGATCACCAAAAAGTCTATGCCGCCTACCAGGCCGCCTACGATCACAAGGGACAGCCCACCGTCATTCTCGCGAAAACCGTCAAGGGCTACGGCCTCGGCGAAGCGGCGGAAGGCCGCAACATTTCGCACCAGCAGAAAAAGCTGAACGAAAAGGAACTCCGAGAATTCCGTAAGCGCTTCGACATCCCGATCAGCGACGAAGAGATCGCCGACCTGCCCTTCTACCGCCCCGATCCGGGCGCGCCGGAGATGCAATACATGTTCGAGCGCCGCAAGGCGCTGGGTGGTTTCGTCCCGAAACGCCGCGCGCAAAGCGACCCGCTCGCCACGCCCGGACTGGAATTTTTTGCGCGCAGTCTGAAAGGCTCCGACGGCCGCGAAATCTCCACGACTAGCGCTTTCGTGGACATCATGCGCACGCTCATGCGCGAGCCGAACATCGGCAAACACGTCGTGCCCATTGTGCCGGACGAGGCGCGCACTTTCGGCATTGACCCGCTCTTCTCGGAGTTCGGCATTTATTCCAGCAAGGGCCAGCTTTACGAGCCGCAGGATTCCAAGAGCCTTTCGCCCTACATCGAAAAGATCGACGGACAGATTTTGGAAGAAGGCATCAGCGAGGCCGGATCGATGGCGGCCTTCATCGCCGCCGCGACCAGCTACAGCTCGCACGGCGTGCCGATGATTCCGTTCTACATTTACTATTCGATGTTCGGCTTCCAGCGCGTCGGCGACATGATGTGGCTGGCCGGCGACATCCGGGCGCGCGGCTTTCTGCTCGGCGGCACGTCCGGCCGCACCACCCTCAACGGCGAAGGTCTCCAGCATCAGGACGCCCACAGCCAGCTCATGGCCACCACCATTCCGTCGCTCTACACCTACGATCCGGCCTTCGCCTACGAACTGGCTGTCATTATCAGCGATGGCATGAAGCGCATGTATCGCGACGGCGAGGACATTTTTTATTACCTCAGCGTCTATAACGAAAACTACGCCCAACCCGCGATGCCTGACGGCTGCGAAGAAGGCATCCTCAAGGGCCTCTACAAATTCAAGGCCGGTGCGGAGGGCAAAAAGCACAAGGCGCAAATCTTCGGCAGCGGATCGATCATCCGCAGCGCGTTGCGCGCCCAGGAAATTCTCGCCGAACGCTACGATATTTCCGCCGATGTCTGGAGCGCGACGAGCTACAAGCAGCTCCGCTCCGACGCCCAGGCCTGCCGCCGCTGGAACATGCTTCATCCCGAAGCGCCCGCGAAAAAATCTTATCTCGAATCCGTTCTCGAAAAAGAACAGGGACCCTTCGTGGCCGTCTCGGACAACCTGAAGCTCGTCGCCGACCAGATCGCGCCGTGGGTTCCGGGCGGACTGATGACGCTCGGCACGGACGGCTTTGGCCGCAGCGAGACGCGCGAAAATCTCCGCCGCTTCTTCGAGATCGACGCTGAATCCACCGTCATCGGCACGCTTTTCGCCCTCGCGGAAAAAGGCCAGTTGCCGCGCAGTATCGTCACGCAGGCGATCAAGGATTTGAACGTGAACCCGGAAAAAGTTTTCCCGGTCTGCGTATAGCCGCCGAGGTGACAAGGGCTCATGTCCGCCACCACCGAGGCCAGTCTTCGACCGGCAGGTGTGGAGTTTCGCCCATCTCAGAGTGCGTCTGAAAAATCTTGAGAGCTGAGGAGTCAAGCCCGTCGGCGGAGTTGCATTCGGATCAGCCCGATGGAGACACACCCAGAGCGGAGCGCACCAGCGACATTCTGGCCGGGGACGATGGGGCCACGGCGGGCCGGAGCGGGCCGGCCCCATCGAAAACCCAAAACTGCACCATTTCTGCACTATTTCTGCACCGCTCCTCCATTTTGCCCGGTGCAATTTCGTCCCGCTCACGAAAACCCGCGCAGCCACCTGCCCATCCCGCGCCTCCCGAAGTTGCTGATGGGAGCCCGGCATTTATGCCGCTTCGACTCCCGGACGGCCAGCAGGCATCGAACACCAAATGGTTGTCCACGTTGAAGCGGCGGGAACGCCGCGCTCCGGCGCCGCCCACAACTTCGGGATGTGCCGCGGCCATTTCGCGATCCGCAACCAGCATTCC
>Ga0049084_10000877_pt1 | contig 12106 bp, 11 predicted proteins | sample GreLakmeON33MSRF_FD_66720 | JGI IMG/M metagenome (GOLD analysis project Ga0049084, IMG submission 66720) | Freshwater lentic microbial communities from great Laurentian Lakes, MI, USA - Great Lakes metaG ON33MSRF | ecosystem: Environmental > Aquatic > Freshwater > Lake | place: Great Lakes... | reverse complement strand
AGAGCCATCAATGATTCTTAAAACAGCTCAGACTAATCTGAGCTGGATGTTGCATTATTTGCAGGGCAAAGAATTAGGATTTTAATAATTTTGAATAATGAAATTTGGCGGGTCAAGCCCATCATGTCAAAGAATTGTTGATTGATTAAGGAAATTCCGGCTTGGAAGCCGGAATTTCCTTAATTTTAATATTGATTGTCATCATAGCGGAAGCCATGACCCCATTTTTTAAATACTGATTGACAATTTGTTGAAATCTGCTACCCCATTTATAATTAACATTTGTATAGATTTTCTGTCTTAAATAATGACATTCACCTTCCGGGTCACTATAAAAAATCCGGATGATTGCAATCATCCGGATTCAATAAACTCTTTATTTCATACTTGAAATTACTAAGTTCACGCTGTCTGCTATACCTTCACCTTGGTATCTCCACCCTTTTTCAGATCAATATCATGCGGCTGGTTTTTCTTCCATGAACCGCGTGTAAAATCAGGTACATCTACTGAATTGGAGCGGTTATTGACAGACCATTCACTCAGTGGCCATACAGCACTCCAAGCCGCTGCATCGTAAACATCCTGATCAAGAGGCAAACCATTACGTAAACAATCTATCAGGCGCCAATCCATTAAAAAGTCCATGCCGCCATGCCCGCCAACTTTTTTTGCTAGTTCGCCTACTTTTTTAACAATGTTTGGTGTATATTTTTCTTCAAGAGCTTTAAATTCAGCTTCCTTAACCCAACCTTCATGGCTATTGGAAATTTTAGGTTCTGGATATTTCATAGCAGTACCTTTGGTTCCACTCACCAGGTGTATACGTGAATACGGGCGTGGAGAAGTTACATCATGCTGTATCATGATCGTCTTACCATGGGTAGTACGAATAGTGGTGGTATTCATATTTCCTTTAAAATCTTTGCCAACAAATTCTTTATACAGATCATTTTTTGCTGCCTCAGCTTTAGCACGTTCACCCATCTGGAAATCATTAGAAGAAACAGAAACAAGGTAATCCATTTTATCACCACGATTGATATTCAAAACCTGACAAACAGGACCTAAACCATGGGTTGGATACAAACTACCCTCGCGGGTAGCATTCTGTCTTAAACGCCACATATCCTGATAACCTTTATCGCTAAAATTAAGGTTTATAAGATTATGAATATAAGCTCCTTCAGTGTGAATGATCTCACCAAAATAACCTTGTCTAGCCATGTTCAATGTCAGCAGTTCAAAAAAGTCATAACAGCAATTTTCGAGCATCATGCAATGCTTGCGGGTACGCTCTGAAGTTTCAACCAGTTGCCAGCACTCCTGCATGGAAACTGCTGCAGGCACTTCAATAGCCACATGCTTACCTTGTTCCATAGCAAATAAAGCCATAGGAACATGCAAATGCCATGGTGTACAGATATAGATCAGATCAATATCTTTACGTTCACACAATTTTTTCCACTCATCTTCATTACCTGTATAAATTGTAGGATTATGACTTGTGCCATCAAGAGTTTTCTTTGCTTTATTTACACTTTCCGGACGCAAATCACATAATGCTTTGATCTCTGTACCTTCAATTTTAGCGACTGCATTTAAATGTGATGGACCACGCTGACCCAAACCAATAAATCCAACACGAACAGTTTCAAGCTTTGGTGCGGCATAGCCACTCATGTTAAAGGTCTGAATGGTAGATTTTGATACCCATGGCCCTTTTTCTGGCTCTGAGGCAAATCCATTAAGCGCACCAACACCTGCTATGCCAAGTCCGGCAAGACTACTCTTTTTTAAAAAATCTCTACGGTTGTTTTTCATTTTTTTAATGTTATTTCTAGTCTTAGCCGTTCAGGCTTTATTTATATATTATCTAATCTCTAATATTCAGTCCTTCAAAATAGCAATAATTTATAATCTCATAGCTTTTTTTTAGACTAAATACCAGGAAACCACTTCTCAGCATTTGTGCGGTAGATCTTATCAATCACTGCTTTTGGTAGTTTTAATCCCTGTATCTTTTCTTTAAAATAAGGGACATTCATTTCTTCATCCGTTACAAAATACATCCAGTCGCTTAATCTAGTTTTCTGAATGTCCTTTTTAAGTTCAATAGGATCTGAATCCGGTCCAACCCAGTCGTCAGTTGCGTAGATAAGCCTGTCCTGATATTTAATCATGAAATTCCTGACCTTCTGTCTTTCCTTTATCGACTGATATTCCAAATGACAAATCCGCTCGGCCATGTCAACAGCCATATTTGGGAACTTATCCAGGCGTTTAGCAAGTTCATCAACACTCCATTCCAAACTCCCAAGATGAACCCCAACAAAACGAATATTAGGATGCCTTTCAAGCATCTTATCACGCGCATTAACCTGATCTTCATAGGAGGGGTATTCGGGATGAAGGAACATATGATACTCAGGATGCTTACTAAAATAGTTTTTATCCCCAGAAACGGTCATTTGATCTACCGGTAACCATGCATTGCGTGGTTCACCTAGATGCCCTACCAGGGTCTTGCCGCTTTTTTCGATGTAATCAATTACTGGATCAAATCTTGAATCATCAATCATCACAAATTTCCCGTCCTTGTCGCGAAGCTCCATGCCAACATTCTTCCAAACCTTCACCCCTATCGCTCCATTATCAAATGAACCTTTCAGATAAGCAAGTGTTTGTGGCAACCATTTATCAGTTCCCCAATCTGCTACTGTAAAGGTAGTAGCCCAAGCAACCTGCTCAGGATAAGCCTTAACCACCCTAAGAGCTACATCCTGCTGATGCTCAACGGAAGGGTAACTTGAAGGATTTACATTTAACGCCAGCAGCCTGAAATTATCTTCTTTAGCCAGATCAATAAAAGTAGTATCGAATGCATTGATATGCGTATGGGTATCATATTTCTCCACCTTCCTGAAATCCTCCATGGAATAATAAGTGGTATCAGCACCAATTGCGTCAGAAGAAGTTTTACTGGATTGAGAACAATTCTGCATGAACAGAGCAAGTGCCAGCATGCCAGCATTACGTGAATTTGAAAGTAATTTCATAATCAATTATATAGTCTAAATTTTTATAAATAATTTTTTCTTGTACATCCAGTAAAGAATCAGCCATTCGAAGAATAGAACCAATCCGCCACTAATTAAGGTAGCATAAGCCGGTCCGAGAATCTGATCAAAATTTTTACCGAGATGAATGAACAATGAATCATTGATCACGTTCCGCATCCCACCATCGGCAATAACATAGGCCGCAATAGAATTCACCCCAATAACCATTAAGAAAAATGAACCCTTATGTCTTACCTTTATATCAATTAAACCATAGAACATAGCTAGGAAAAGGAAGCAGATACCTCCGCTAAAAATAGTCCAGCCAGGGGTCCAAATACGTTTTACAATTGGATTCAACCCGCTAACATGTAATACTATTCCAAAGAGTATCAAAGCAATGCCAGCAAAAATGAAGGTCTTGAATTTTTTACTTGCCAATATAGATGAATTTAAAATATTCCCTGCAAGCAATCCGAGGATCATTGTACACAGTGTAGGGATAAAGCTAAGCGTTGAATATCCTCCCTGATTGAAAAGAAAAACATTCTCACGTGGAAATATATTCATAAACCACTGGTCAAAAGCCCAGGCAAAGTTTGTATTCTTATTCCAATGCGCTGCAAAGCCAGTCAAATTATGCTCCCAGTTTGGGCTTATACCTGCTGATGCATAATCAAAGCCAGCTCCTGGCAGCGGATAAAGAGCAAACGCAAGAGCATAAGCAAGTAAAATAAAGATCAAGGCCCCAATTTGTACTCTTTGAGAATAAAGTGAAATGATGACAAGAAAGGTATAGCCCAGCCCTATCTGGGTCAGCGTATCTTCAAAAGTAAAATTTGTTTGCCCGGAGTGCATTGAACGCAAAAATATTCCTAGGAATATCAAAATGAATGAGCGCTTGATGGTATGGCCTAATATATTTTCAAAGCTTGCTCCTTTATTTTTCCTGCTGGCTATTGAATATGGCAAAACCACCCCAACTAAAAAAGTAAAAGAAGGCTGGATCATATCGTGCAAACTCAGCCATATCCAGGGAACATGACTTTGGTGAAAGGATATGAATTCCCAGAATTTGTTTCCTGGCAATACTTTAGAAACATCCGAAAGAGATAGTACTTCTGCCATCATTAGCAGCATCACAAATCCGCGATAAATATCAACAGATGCGACACGGTTTTGAGGTAATGTCGGATTAACTATTGATCCTGAAACAGGATGAGCCTCATGTGGTAATTCTGTTTTTTGCATACTTTATAAATTTAGATCAGATTAATTCTTGTTCATTATACTAGCGGTACTTCCCAGCCAATTTTCAGCATTCTTCAGATAGATCTTATCAATAACCGTCCGGGGAAGCTTTAAACCATTAAGTTCTCCAAAACCTGTTAATTGAATCCTGGAATCTGTAGCAAAAAATAACCAATCCCGAAGCCAGGAATCATGAATAGTCTTTTTTAGTTCTGCAGGATTTGCATTTGCATTAATTGCCTTGTCTGTTCCATATACCAGTCTATCCTGATATTTGATGAAAAAATTACGCGTTTTTTGCCTGTCATTTAACGTATGAAGCTGTAAATTACTTATACGCGACAGATCAACACTCATATTGGGGTATTTATCTAAGCGCTTTGCTAGTTCATCCAAACTCCATTCAAGACTGCCGAGATGGGCCCCCACAAACTTAAGATTTGGGTGCCTTTCGAGTATATTATCTCTTGCCCTGATGTGATCTTCATAGGATGGATATTCGGGATGTAGAAACATATGATATTCGGGATGGGAACCATAATAAGACTGACTGAAAGTCATTTTATCAAGAGGTAACCAGCAATCTCTAGGCTCTCCGTTATGGCCAATTAAAGGAATTTTATTGCCTTCAAGATAATACAGGATTGGTTTAATTTTGGGATGATCAAGCATTACAAATTTCCCATTCATATCCTTTAAGTCCATCCCAATATTCTTCCAGATTTTAACGGCTTTTGCCCCTTTTGAAATGGAAATCTTAAGTTGAGCAATGGTTTTTTGCGCCCAATCCTCATTTTCAAAATCTTCAACAGAAAAAGTGGTGGCCACCTTCATTTGCTCAGGAAAATTTTTTAAATGAAAGAAGGCAAATTCCTGTTGCTTAGCCATTGGTAAGCCAAAGGGACGATCATCAACGATATCCAGAAAACGAAAGTTATCTTCTTTGGCTAGTTCAATAAATGAAGTCTCATCTGTATTGATATGAATATGAGTATCAAACTTCTTAACTGATTTAAAATCTTCAACCGTATAATAGCGCTGCTGTATAAAGTAAAGATGCTCTGCTGAACTCATGAAAGCATTATCTGCTCTAAATGGAGCTATCAATGCAGACAAAACAATTAGGACAGATTTAATAATCATTATCACTTCTTCAATTAAGAGCTTTAATTCCTTAAATTAAATAAAACATTTGGAATTCAAGCTTTTTCATTCCAATCAGATTTTATAAATCTCTAAAAATGAAAGGTTGAGTTTCAAAAAGCGGAGCAGGCTTTTTGCCGCCACTAATTAATTGATTATAATTATAGAATGAAAAACATCCTATATACCTTTTTCAGAAATGCACTTCTGATTTTATTTATAAACAGCTTGGTCGATGCTGCTTTAGCGCAAACCACTGCATTAACTATTGATGCATCTAAGTACAGTACGCTACAGCAGGCTGTTGATGCTCTCCCGGCTAGTGGCGGCATTGTCAATATTCCTCCGGGTAATTTTGAAATCTCAAAGCCAATCTTGATTAAGACAGAGAATACCCGCCTGCAGGGATCAGGTGGTTCAACTCATCTGATCAATAAAAATACTGCTGGTGAGCCGGCAATTATTGTTAGCTCAGGCAAGGATCAATTGTTCAGACTTGAGTTAAGTGGTTTTCGCATAAGCGGTAACCCTAAGAGCGGTGATGGTATTTACATGGAACAGATACAAGAGTTAATGATCACTGATATGACGATTGATCATAACGGGGGCCATGGAATTAACATGAAGGATTGCACTGAAAACCCAAGGATTGCAAATTGTAACCTAAACTATAATTCAAAAGCAGGAGTAAACATTGACGGTGGGCACGATATCGTTGTAAGTGGAAATCAGTTTGAAGAGAACCAGGATGCCCTTCGGATTAAGGATGGCTTTAACCTGACCATGACAGGTAATAATATTGATGACCATCTGCGACATGGAATTGTAGTAGAGAATACTTATGGCTCAATTATTTCGAGTAATATGATCGAGGAGTGCCAGGGGACAGCGATTGTCCTAACGGCACCCGCTTCTCCTGCCAATCGTTTTTGTTATGGCATTACTATTAGTGCTAATGTTATTGCGCATCATTTAGGTGGCGGCATAGAGTTGAATAATGCCTGGGGGTGTGCGGTCTCGGCAAATACCTTTACTCTGGTTCATAACTTTTCTATTCTAGTCGGGCCTGGTACCGGTGGCATTACAATAAGTGGAAATAACTTTAGCAATAGTCGTGGCAAGCTGGGCGCCCGTAATGAGAAGAACCCCTTTACATGGGATGTTGGTTCCGGTGTAATTTTAAAGAGTGCTACTGATATCACGATCTCGGGTAATTTCTTCGGCAAACTTACAACTGAGGCCGTTAAAGCCGACGAAAACAGTAGCGGCATCATTGTTTCGGGAAATATGATGACCGAGCTGAACCAGGGTGCTCAGAATGGTAATAAAGCGATTGATTTAGGAGGGGCGAAGGATGTTTTGGTGAAAGATAATTTGATTAGGAAGTAGGTTCAAGAGACAGGTTATCTGGTTTTAGAAGGTAAAGTCTTAAATTAATTTAAGGAGTCAGAAGACTCCTTACCATTGGATAATCCTTAGAGGCGCTTCGCTAAACTCTACGGACAGGAAGTTTTTAACTTCTAACCGTCATTCTACCAGCTTGTATTTCTATTTATCATCGTAATGCCCGGCAGCAGTGATTACTATAACGGTCACAGTCTCATCCTTGATTTGGTAGACAAGCCGATGTTTTTGGCTTATCCGTCTGGAATATAAGCCAGCCAGATCGTATTTTTTGATTTCGGGTTTACCTGTTCCTGTTCTAGGATGTTCCATCAATTCTAAGAGCAGTTTCTGCACTTTCTTAAAGGCTGAAGGCTCAGAGCGTTTCAGCAATTTAAGGTCATCAATTGCCTGTTCAGTAAATTCCAGCGTGTACATCAAAGTGCATCAAGGAACTGCTCAAGGGCAGGTTTTCCGCTTACACGGGTTACTTTACCTTCTTCAGCATCTTTTAGCGCTTTACGGATTTTTTCAAGAAGCTGAGGACTAAAATACAAGTCATCTTTAAGTACCGGTGTTATAGAATAAGCCTTGTTCTTCCCTCTCTGGATGATGATCTGCTCACCATTGTCTGCCAGATTCATATATTCCGCCTGCTTTTCTCTAAACTCTCTGCTGCTTATAATTACCATGATTTAAATTTATGTACCAATATGGTACAAATATAATGCTAATTTCTTCTTATTTCAAAAAAGGATTATGGGAGGAGTACAAATTGGACCGTTACAAGGTTTTAAATGGTTGGGCCTTATATTATTCGAGGAGTAAGAAGACTCCTCAGCATTGGATAAGTAATATTCTGAAAGCCTGAAAGGTAGCTAATATTAAATACGAACCTTAGAAATTCTTTCCAAAATCGCTACCGCATCTTTTTCTATCCTTGAAAAAGCAAACCATTTTTTTCCCAGATCTTTCAATGAAGCACCGATATGATAAATGATATTTCCATCAATAATCAAGAAACGATCATGTGCTTTGCTAAATATTTTTAATTCAATCGGTTCATATTGGTCATTATGTTTTTTTATATCCTGCTCCAGTATTTTGGAAATAGTTTTGGAATAAATAGTTGCAGAAACCCCTTCCATTCTTTTTGTTAATAAAACAAGAACAGAATCATCCACATAATTATCAATTAACTGAATAGATTTTTTTGCCGACCGAATAAGATCTGCCGCAAAAGTATAAGCATCAAATGTTTGACCGTCGAAAAATATACCTTGTTTCATCATTTCCCTCCCGCCTTCTAGTGCTTTAAATACCTGCTCAAACCTTTGATCTTGCTCAACCTGTTTAAGTTCAAAACGATCCATACGTTGCAAAAGACTAGCATGACTTCCAATCAGTTTACGCATATCTACAAAAGTCCTTAAAATTTTAAGGCTCGTTTCAACAGCAATTGGCGTTTTAAGTACTGATGCTAACATAGCAATACCATGTTCAGTAAAAGCATAGGGTTTAGCACCACCAAAGAAGCTTTTAGATGGTATCACAGTTTGTGACACCAATTCATTTATCTCTTCCTCGGTCAGTTCTAACATGAAGTCAGATGGAAAACGGTCAAAATTTCTATTGACAGATTGTTTTAAAATTCGTGTTTCTGTTCCATAAAGCTTAGCTAAATCTTTATCAAGTATAACATGAACACCCCTTACTGAATGAATTAAGGTTTTCATAATTGTAGTTTTTTGAAGCTCTTTTGCCATTTTATTTGAAACATTTACAATAGAGCAAACGCTAAAAACCACCTAAAGAAAAATACCAATTTAGATCAATGAAGAGAATTATTCTTAGCGAACGGTCCTAGTTGACAATTAATGGTAATATTATTTAAATAGTGAAGGACTATATTTCATAAATCAAAGTGAATCGAATATACAATATACAGGAGTATTAGACTTGGTTTCTATATCTGACAAAACAAAAAAGCCTGATACTTTTGTACCAGGCTTCGTGCCCAGCGCCGGTCCCGATTGCTATCGGGGCAAACCGGAACGGCCGTAAAACAAAAAGCTCTCAAAAAATGAGAGCTTTTTACGTACCCAGCGCCGGAATCGAACCGGCACAGTTTCCTATCGGTGTTTGAGACCGACGCGTCTACCAGTTCCGCCAGCTGGGCATTTTGTATTTACAATGCGGGAAGCAAACATAATAAAATTATAATAATTTACAGGATTCAGGCTCTGAATTTGTTAAGAATTTCCATACGGTCTGTAGTAATAAGTAAAACGTGAAACGAATTATTTAACCATCAATAAAGAAGTCAGGAGACTCCTTATTATTCCAAAATAAGTAGAGCCGATTCGCTAAGTCAACAGTTGGTTAATTCATAATGGTCAATGGTCCTTTTGCCGAGCTGTCCGTTCCTATGAAAAACAGCCCCAAGTAAAATAAACCTTGCCGTAGGATTATCTTCCGGCTATTCATAATTTAAATCAGAACGCAATTTCTTGCCGGAAATACTCCTTAGGAAAGGGCTGAAACAGCCTATAAAACACAGGTATTGATTTCCAAAATCAAATCATGATGGCTCTAAAGCATTATCTGACCAAGTATAACCGTATTTTTTACCTTGTCTAGTATCGAACTAAGGATTATTTACCAGATTCAGACCCTAAATTTATTCAAACTTTCGCGAATCCGCATCAGGTATTTTTGCCGGTACCATATATCTTTGACCTTCAAAAGAATACTATTTGAATCAGCACCTTGCAACTGATCAAATTCATTTGTATTTCGTTTCAACTCGTCAAACAAAGAAAGTTCCATCTCATCAATTTGAGTGCTTAGCTCAGTCAGCTTCAGCTCATCATGATCAAATTCCATATCTATTAAAGCCTCGTTCACATCCATCATATCCATCAGGAAATCCTGTGACAAGGCATATTTATCACCTTCAGCCAGCATATCATGGAGTGACAAAACGTACTCAATACGCTTTAAGGGATCTGACAACACCTGATATGCCTTATTGTTAATGGTAGACAATTCTAATATCTCTTCCTGCTTCTCCTGGCTTTCATTCACATAAAAATCGGGATGAAAGCGCTTGCTCAGCTCATAGAATTTCTTCTTGACTAAAGTGTTGTCAATCTGAAAACTAAGTGGGAGATCATATAACTCGAAATAATTCACGACAGGAATAGGATTAAAGTATTTTAGGATTAGATGCAGTGCTCAACCTGACAAATATCGGTACTTGACATTAAACTCTTTATTAAAATTTGCTTAGTTTCCTCCCAGGTCGGGATGACATCCGTCTCCATTTAAAAAAATAGTAATTTTAATACCCAATTCAACTGTCAACTGTCAATTGATCACGTGCTTAATAATATCATTTCCAAACACAAATATCATCAGCGTAACCAAAATCACAAATCCAACCATTTGGGCACGCTCCATAAACTTATCTCCCAGTGGCTTACCCTTCACCATTTCAATCAAAAGGAATATAGCATGACCACCATCCAATACAGGAATAGGCAATAAGTTCATTAAAGCTAAGGCCATAGAAAGCAATCCTACAAGGCTCCAGAACTTGACCCAGTCTACAGTTGCACCAAACATCGTAGCAATTCCTATTGGACCTGTAAAAGCTTTATTCGCCTTAACCTGACCTGAAGCTACCTTGCCCAGACCTTTAGCATTATCCATAAATGAACCCCATGCTTTTGAAGCACCCACAGGCAATGATCCAATTAAACCATAATTTACGGTTTCAATAGGAATATTAAAATAAGGAGAAATATACACTCCTACAGTTCCATCTTCAGAAACCTGAGTGGGTAGCTCCATCGTTTGATTATTCCGGATCAGTGATATTGCGACAGTTTTATTCTTGTTAGATTGAACTTCTGCTTTGAATTCATCATAAAAAGTTATAGCCTTAGTATTGACAGCCAAAATACTATCTCCTTTTAGAAGCCCTGCTTTGGCGGCATTACCACCCGGAGCAATCTGTACTATCCCTGACATTTTAACCCTAGGCTCAACAAATTGTCCAATTCCCAAATCTGATACCCTTTCTAGAATATCACCAGGAACCTGTATGGTTTTTATTTCAGAACCGCGGGCAACGCTAAGTTCAGTATTTCCAAGTAAAACCTTAGAACTGCTCAGTTCATCAAAACGTAAAACAGGCATTCCATTCACTGCGGTAATACGATCACCAGTTTGCAGGCCAATTTCTTTGCCAATAAGTCCAGGAGCTATCCCGTCGGGTAGTTTATCATTTGGAATAAAGGTTTCTCCATTTTTAAGAATAAGCATCCAAAAAATGAATATCCCCAGTACGATATTTACTGTAACACCTCCAAGCATGACAATCAGTCGCTGCCAGGCTGGTTTTGAACGGAATTCCCAGGGTTGCGGCGGACCGGCAAGCTGCTCCGAATCCATTGATTCATCGATCATGCCTGCGATTTTTACATAACCTCCTAATGGAAGCCAACCAATACCGTACTCGCAACCTTTATAATTAAAGCTGAACAGCTTAAAACCCCATGCATCAAAAAATAAATAGAATTTCTCTACCCTGATTCCAAAAGCACGAGCTGCAAAAAAGTGTCCTGCCTCGTGTAATATGATTAAAATTGATAATCCCAATAACAGCTGACCTGTCATTATTAATCCATCCATACTTATTCTTTTATTTTATTTAAACTCTAATACTTATTATTTGTTACTAATTGCTGCGCAAAAATACGAGTTACCCTGTCTGTTTTTATATAATCATCTAGCAAAGGATCTGCAATAAACGAAATTTCGCTCATGCATTTTTCAATAACATCACTCATCTCTAAGAATCCTAAACGATTATTCAAAAATTCTGCCACAACCACTTCATTTGCTGCATTAATCACACATGGCATATTTCCGCCCGCATTTAACGCCTCAAAAGCTAATGCAAGGTTTCTAAACGTCTTTTTGTCAGCCTGCTCAAAGCTCAGGTTGGGATAATCCAAAAAGTTAAATCTTGGAAATGTATTTTCTATCCTCTCGGGATAGGCCAAAGCATATTGTATTGGCAACTTCATGTCAGGAAGGCCCATCTGGGCTTTCATTGACCCATCTCTGAATTGAACAATAGAATGTACAATAGACTGCGGATGAACGATCACATCAATCTGGGAAACATCCAGATCAAAAAGCCATTTCGCTTCGATCACTTCCAGACCTTTATTCATTAAACTTGCTGAATCGATGGT
>Ga0049084_10000875_pt1 | contig 12113 bp, 7 predicted proteins | sample GreLakmeON33MSRF_FD_66720 | JGI IMG/M metagenome (GOLD analysis project Ga0049084, IMG submission 66720) | Freshwater lentic microbial communities from great Laurentian Lakes, MI, USA - Great Lakes metaG ON33MSRF | ecosystem: Environmental > Aquatic > Freshwater > Lake | place: Great Lakes... | reverse complement strand
ATCTTTCTCATTCGTCAGGGCTCCGGCTCGGAGAGGCTTGTCGGCCGGAGAGGAAGATTAAGAGAAAGAAGAAAGAGAAAGATTACTGGGCGCGCGACCGACTTTGACGCCGCCTTGGGGCACCCCGTGTGCCCGCTTGACAGTCCTCCAAAAAATTTCCTTTGTTCGACTATATTATGGCAAATAAAGCTGACAAGTGGGCACCCAACGCAGCCGGAAAGTTCTTCGTCGATCAACAGTGCATCGACTGCGACCTATGCCGCGAAACCGCGCCGGCGTTCTTTACGCGCCATGACGACGGCGGGTATTCTTTTGTGCACAAACAGCCGACCACCGAAGAAGACGTGGCGCTGTGCATGGAGGCGCTCGAAGGCTGCCCGGTCGAAGCCATTGGCAACGACGGCGAAGAATAAGTCCTCGTTTTCTATCAGGTGTTTGAACCCCGGATTTACTCCGGGGTTCTTTTTTTGGCGGGCCGCCGGCTTGTTAATTCACAATTGAATAATTTGAAACAGAGGGCTTGTTTTCGCTCGATAGGCTGTTAACGAGTCAGCGGTGAAACCACTTTTTGCTCTGCTCTGCGCCGGGGTGACGCTGTCGGTCTGTGCGCAAAATAGCGCCGTGAATCTCCCCGAAGTGGCGGTCTATTCGACGCGGGTGGCGAATCAGTCGCCGGTGGGAACGTTTGCGATGCCGGTCTCGGTGTTGCGGTTCGAGCCGCGTCTCGACATCGCGGGACGCAATATCGCCGAGGCGCAGGCCGATGTGACCATTCGCGGCGGAATTTTCGAAAACACGGGCGTTAGGATCGGCGCGGTCTCGGTTTTTGATCCCCAGACGGGCCACTATTTGGCGGAGATACCGGTGGCGCCGGCGATGCTGGGCGCGCCGGAAATCCTCACCGGTGCCGAGCATGCCCTCAACGCCGCGAATTCGACGGTGGGTGCCGTGGCCTACGGCTGGCGGCCGATTCGTGCCGGCGGCTCACTGGCGCTTGCGGCCGGGCAGTATGGTTTGAATCGCCAAGAACTCTATCAGGGCTGGTTGAGTGACGTGCGCGTCGGCGGGCAGCGGTTGGCGGCGGACGTCGCGTGGGCGCGTTCGGAGGCGGAGGGGTCCGTGCCCTTTGGCGAACAAAATTTCGACCGGATCAATGCGCGCGTGCAGTTGGCTGGGGCGACCTCCCAAACGGACCTCTTTGCCGGCTACCAAGCGAAGTTCTTTGGTTGGCCGAATCTCTATACGCCGTTCAATTCTAACGAGACCGAAAATCTCCAGACGCTGCTGGTTGCGTTGAATCATCGCACCGACTTCGGCCGCGGCGACTTCGTCGAGGCGGGCGCATGGTATCGGCGCAACAAGGACGACTATGCGTACAACCGCTTCGCGGCCTTGGGGCCGGTGCATCCGTTTCAACACACGACGTGGGCGCAGGGCGCGGCCGTTGGCGGCCGGAAAACTGCGGGGGACTTGGCGGTTAATTTTCGCGGCGAAGTTCTCGCTGACGAGCTCAAGTCGACCTCGCTGACGGCGGGAAATTTTCGTGCGCGCACCTTGACCAAATTCTCGTTGGTCCCCGAGAAAACGTGGACGCCGGGCGCTGGGGAGCGCGTGGTCCTGAAGGCCGGAGTGGGTTACGACGACGGCAATCGCGGTGGCGGAAAAGTGTCCCCGATCGTAGAGCTTGCTCGCGAACAGCCAGCGGCGGCTCTGCAGCGGATCTATTTGAGTTACACACAAACAACGCAGGTGCCGACTTACACCGCGCTGAACGCGAGTGCCGCGTCAGGGCTTTTTCGCGGAAATGCGAATCTGGGCCGTGAAACCAGTCGTAACCTCGAACTCGGTGCGAAGTTCGCCCGGGCGGGTTGGTCGGGTCAGGCGGCGGTTTTCTATCGCCGCGATGACGCTTTAGTGGACTGGACGTTTCGGCGTGGAGTGACTGCGCGCGCGGCCAATGCCGTCGACATCGATACGACGGGCGTAGAACTGGTCGCGCGGCGCGCGTGGAGTGCGGTGGATCTCGTTGTGGGCTACACGGGATTGACCAAAAATGCCGGTTATCGGGGGGCGGTGGTCGATGCCAGTTTCTACGCGCTCAACTACGCTCGGCACCGGCTGACCGCGGCGATTACGGCGCGGCTCGGCGGTGGCTTTGAGGTGCGGATGGACAATGTCGCGCGGATCCAAGCGGACAATTTGCTGCGGGTGATCGGTGGCGACTCGGCGGTGACGAGTTCGCTCGGGCTCGGGTATCGTCCGCGCGCATGGCGGGGCGTCGAATTTTCTGCGATGGCGGATAACGTGTGGGACGATCGTTTCCAAGAGGTTCCGGCCGTGCCCGCGGCGCGTCGGCAGATTTCGATCGGCGCGAGCTACGCGTGGTGAGGTTTTGCGGTTTGACAGGGCGGGTGTGCGGCTGGTCTTTCGCCGCATGTCCGCCAATCCATTTCTAGATCCCGCCTTTCACATCCGTTGGTCCACGCTTGCGCCCGAGCACGTGGCTTCCGCGATTGAGGCGGCGTTGGCTCAGGCTAGGGCCGCCGTCGAACAGATTGCCGGACGCGACCTCGGATCGTTGACCTACGCGAACACCTTTCTCGCGCTGGAAAATTCGACGGAAGCGTTGAACCTAGCGTGGGCGAAAGTCACGCATCTGCAATCGGTGGTGGATTCGCCGGCACTGCGCGACGCGCACAATGCGATGTTGCCGGGCGTATCGGCATTTTATGCGAGCATTCCGCTGAACGCGGGATTGTGGATACGTTTGAAGGCGGTCGCGGCGACGGCCGAAGCGAGCGCGTTGACGGGAATTCACCGGCGTTTCCTCGATGAGACCGTGATCGATTTTAAGCAGGCGGGGGCGGATTTGCCGGCTGAGGCGAGGACCCGACTGGAGTCGATCCAGACGGAACTCGCGCAGATCACCCAGAAATATTCCGAAAATGTTCTCGATGCCACCAACGCGTGGCAGCTTGTGGTAACGGATGAGCCGCGGCTTGCGGGGCTACCCGCGCACGCGAAAGCGGCGGCGCGACGCGGGGCGGAGGCGAAGGGCCTCGCCGGTTGGCGCTTCACGCTGCACATGCCGTCGCTCGAGCCGTTCATGACTTACCTCGCCGATGAAGCCCTGCGGCGCGAGCTGTGGACGGCGTCGGCCGCGGTCGGTGCCATCGCCCCGCAGGACAATGCGCCGCTCATCGGACGCATTCTCACGCTGCGGGCGGAGAAGGCAGCCTTGCTGAGCAAGGCGCATTTCGCGGACCTCGTGCTGGAGCGGCGCATGGCCAAAACGGGCGCAGGCGCACTCGGGTTTATGGAAGACATGGAAACGCGGGCGAAGGGCGCGTTCGTGCGTGAGTGTCGGGAGTTGGAGGAGTTCAAAGCGCAGCAGACGGGCGGAGTGGTGGCTCGGCTGGCTCCGTGGGAAATCCTCATTTGGTCGGAAAAACTCCGGCAGTCGCGCTACAATTTTGACGAGGAAATCTTGCGGCCATATTTCCCGATGGATCGGGTGATTGCGGGCTTGTTCGAACTGGCGGGCCGAGTGTTTGGCTTGCGGGTGATCGAGCGAGGCGCTGACGACGTGGAGACTTGGCACGCCGAAGTGAAATTCTATGACGTGCGGGATGCGCGCGGCCGGCACGTGGGTTCGTTTTACGCCGATTGGTATCCGCGAGAGTCGAAGCGCGGAGGGGCGTGGATGAACTATCTTCTTACGGGCGGACCGCGCGCAGATGGTTCGCGGGCGCCGCATCTCGGATTGATGTGCGGCAATATGACACCGCCGAGCGAGGGCCAGCCGGCGCTGCTCAAGCATCGCGAGGTGGAGACGATCTTTCACGAGTTTGGGCACCTGCTCCATCACCTCCTTGGCGAAGTGGAAATCAAGTCGCTCAATGGCGTAAATGTTGCTTGGGACTTCGTCGAACTCCCCTCGCAGATCATGGAGAACTGGACGTGGGAGCGCGAGAGCCTCGATCTCTTCGCCCGGCATCACGAGACGGGGGCGGCGATCCCGGAGGAGATTTTTCTTAAGCTTACGGCCGCGAAGAATTTTCGCTCGGCGTGTGTGACGATGCGACAAGTGGCGCTGGCGAAGATGGACCTCTTGATGCACATGCGGACGGCGGAGTTTGCCGGTGAGGCCGACGTCGAGGTGAAGGCGCGCGCGGCGGTGGCGAACTGTCTCGTGCCGACGGAGCCGCCGGCACCGACAGTGGTGAAAAAGTTTACGCACATCTTCTCCGATCCGGTGGGCTATGCGGCTGGTTATTATTCCTACAAGTGGGCGGAGGTGCTCGATGCGGACGCGTTTACGCGGTTCAAGCGCGAAGGGATTTTCAACGCGGCAGTCGGTGCGGAATTTATCGAGACGATTTTGAGTCAGGGCAATGCGACCGATCCGGCGGAGTTATTTCGTCGGTTCATGGGACGTGATCCGGACCTTCAGGCGCTGCTGGTGCGGTCCGGCCTCGCGGCGTAACGCCAAAAAAGGTTCGCGCCGCGTCTCACGCTCGCGCAACAAATCGCTCACCATGATTATTGCCGATCTCGCCAAACTGCCCGGTGGTACCTTTCCCGCGCGTCGTTGGGGCCGTGGCCTCGTCGGCCAGCTCGGCCAGCCGATTGCCGCCAAGGGGTTTTCGATGGGCTACTCGATTCTGGAGCCCAAGGGCGGCCAAGTGCCGTGGCACAACCAGGAGCAGGAGGAGGTTTATTTCATCGTGCAGGGTGAAGGCGAAATTTGCGTGGGCACGGAGCGCAGTCCGATCAAGGCGGGCCAGGCGGTGTTCATGCCGCCGACGCTGTTTCATCAGCTCACGAACACAGGCGATGAGCCCATGCACATGATTTACGTGTACTGCCCGGGTGGAGACGTCGCGCATTGGCGGCAGGAGCTCACCGGCTCGCTGCCGAAGGCGGGCGAGGGGTTGATTCCCCCGCTGCCTGAGGGCGCGCAACCGCAGTGCACGAAAGCTCCGGTGTGACCGGGGTGACGGCCGAAAGGGGAATGGGGGCTGGGTGAAGCGCCCTTCCGTTCGGAGCGTTGAGGGAATTCTTCAGCCGGGCTACCGGGATTCGCAGGCGGTGCTCTTGGTCGCCCGGTTGATTTTGGCCATTACGGTGGTTTGCTTGACGTGGTCGGGGTTGATTTCGAGGCCCATGCTGGGTGCCGTGGGTCGTTGATCTTGCCACTGAAAATTACCGAACCTGCAAAGCGTGGGTGGCGAAATTTGCGATGCGAGGCTTTGCCGCCAGCCACGGGCGCGAACCGGCGGATTCCACGTCGGTGATGAGCTGGCGGATTTTTCGCGGCATGACAGGGAGAGAGACCGGCGGCTAGAGATCGGAAATTTCCTCGGTGCGCAGGCAGGCGACGTCGCGGTCGGTTTCGAAGGGCGCGAGGGGTGGCACGGTGGCTTTGCAGATCTCGCGAGCGTAGGGACAACGCGGATGGAAGCTGCAACCAGAGGGTGGATTGATGGGCGAAGGCGGATCCCCGGGGAGGACGATGCGTTGGCGGGTGCGCTCAATGTCGGGGTCGGGCGTCGGGATCGCGCTCACGAGGGCGCGGGTGTAGGGGTGGCGGGGGCGTTCGATGACGTCGGCGGCACGGCCGAGTTCGACGATTTTCCCGAGGTACATGACGGCGATGCGGTCGGAAATGTGTTTTACGACCGAGAGGTCGTGGGCGATGAACACGAGGCTGAGGTTCATCTTGCGCACGAGCTGCGCGAGGAGGTTGAGGATTTGCGCTTGGATGGACACGTCGAGAGCCGAGACGGGTTCGTCGGCGATGATGACCTTCGGCTCGAGGGCGAGCGCGCGGGCGATGGCGATGCGTTGGCGTTGGCCGCCGGAGAATTCATGCGGGTATTTCTGCATGAAGCGCGGGGCGAGGCCGACGGTGCGCATGAGGGCGGCGACGCGGGTGTTGATGTCGGCGGGGCTGCACACGCCGTGGACGAGGAGCGGTTCGGCGAGAGTATCGAAAACAGTCATACGCGGGTTTAGCGAAGCGTAGGGGTCCTGGAAGACCATTTGCAGATCGCGGCGCGCGGTGAGGATGTCGGCGGTGTTACTGGTGGTGAGGTTTTGGCCGGAGAGGACAACCGTGCCGCCGGTGGTGGGGACGAGTTGGAGAATGGTGCGGGCGAGGGTGGATTTACCGCAGCCGGATTCGCCGACGAGGCCGAGGACTTCGCCTCGGGCGACGCTGAGAGTGACGCCGTCGACGGCTTTGACGGTGCCGACGTGGCGTTTGAAGAGGAAGCCCGACGAGATCGGGAAGTGCGTGCGGACGTCGCGAAGTTCGAGGATGGGTGGGGGCGCGGGAGAGAGAGCGGGCGAGGGCATGGACGGGGGGATTTTAACCACGGATGGACACGAATGAAGCCGGATGTTTTGGAGGATTCAGGAATGGGCCTGCGGAAGACACGGACAGCACGGGAGGAGGAAGACGGAGGAAAGACGGAGCGATGGAGGACGGTTTTTAAAACCGGTAATGGGCGCTAATTTTTGCTAATGTCGGAGCGGGGCGCAGAACGGGGATCGGGATTAGCGAGCATCAGCGGAGCTGAGCGGTTTAAGTTCTCAGAGGATATCGCCGGCTTGGACGCGGAGGCACGACTGGGCGTGGGTGGGGGAGATGGTGGCTAGGGCGGGCGTCGTGGCGCGGCAGAGGTCGGTGGCGTGCTCGCAGCGGGCGGAGAATCCGCAGCCGGGGAGTGGTTTCGAGAGGTCGGGGGGCATACCGGAGATCGTGTAGAGTTCGGTGCCTTTGGGCTGAAGCGCCGGGATCGAGCGTTGGAGGGCGCGCGTGTAGGGATGGCGGGGCGAATGGAAGAGCGTGCGGGTGTCGGCGGATTCGACGATGCGGCCGGCATACATGACTTGGACGCGGTCACAGAGCCCGGAGACGACGCCGAGGTCGTGCGTGATGAAAATCACGGCCATGCCGAGCTCCCGCTGCATCTTTTTGATCAACTCGAGAATCTGCGCCTGCACGGTGACGTCGAGTGCGGTCGTGGGTTCGTCGGCGATGAGGAGCTCGGGCTTGGTGATGAGAGCCATTGCGATCATGACGCGTTGACGCATGCCTCCGGAAAACTCGTGCGGGTAGAGGTTGATGCGTTTGTCGGGGTCGTTGATGCCGACGGATTCGAGGGCGGCGAGGGCACGTTGGCGGGCTGCGGGCTTGGAGAGATTTTCGTGGATGAGCAGCGGCTCCATCAGTTGGTCGCTGATCCGCATGTAGGGATTCAGGGAGGTCATGGGATCTTGGAAAATCATCGCGACGCGTTTTCCACGGATGGCACGGGATTGGGTGGGTGTGCAGTGGAGCAGATCGACGCCATCGAAAACGGCGGTGCCGCTCTCGATGCGGCCGGGGGGCGTCGGGATGAGGCCCATGATCGAGTAGCACGTGACCGATTTGCCGGAGCCGGATTCGCCGACGATTCCGAGGGTCTCGCCGCGTTCGAGGGAGAAGCTCACGCCGTCGACGGCGCGATAGACCCCGCTGCGAGTGTGAAAATAGGTGCGAAGGTCAGTAACGGAGAGGAGGGGCACGGGGAGGGTGGGAGGAAATGACCAATGACTAATGACTAATGCCTAACGACGAGCGGTGGAGAGTTGGAAGGAAGGAACCACTAATAGACACCAAGAGACACGCATTGCGGAGGAAGGAGTGGGCGGGTGATGGAGGCGAGCCAACGCTATTTGTGTGCCAGAATTTCGGAGACGGCTGCGGCGACGGTTTTGGGCGTGAGCTCGGCGAGATTGCCGCCGCCGGTGGGTGGGCAGGCGGGCGGTTGGAGGAGGCGGGTGGGCGACGCGAAGACCGGGCCGGTGCGCACGGGGTTGGTCGGACCGAAGAGGGCGAGGAGGGGGACGCCGAGGGCGTTGGCGAGGTGCATGCCGCCGGTGTCGTTGGTGACGAGGAGGCGGCAGGTACGGAGGCGCGCGGCGTAGTCGGGGAGGGTGGTGCGGCCCGCGAGGTTTTCGACGCGGGTGGCGGCGAAACCGGCGGCGATGGCACTTGTGAGCGGAGTGTCGTTGGCCGTGCCGAAGAGGACGAAGTGCGCGGATGGAAACGCTTCGATGAGCGCGCGCCAGTGGGCGACGGGCCAGCGCTTGGCGGGCGTGTTTTCAGAGCCCGGGATGAGGCCGATGGGTGCGGAAGGAGTGGAGAGCGGAGAGTCGGCAACGGCAGCGGGCAGCGGGGTGCGGTCGAGCGGAGTGAGCAGGCCGAAGTGGCGAAGGAAATTTTCCCAGAGCGCGAGCTGGTGATGCGTGCGTTCGTCGAAATCGGCCGGGACACGGTAGGCGTGGGACAGGAGCGGGCGCGGTTTGCCGGGGCGGACGAGGCCGAAGCGTTGACGGCAGCCGCTGAACCAAGCCTCGAGGTCGCCGCGGAGGGAATTGGTGAAGAGCAGCCACACGTCGAGATGTTCGCGGCGGAGGCGGCGGAAAAAGAAATAGTAGCCGAGTCCTGGGGACGGGAGCGCCAAGGTGCGGTCGGCGATGGCCCAGCCGTCGAGGAGCGGGAGAAATGTTTTTTTCGCGACGAGGGTGATCTCGGCGTCGGGGCGCGCGGCGCGGAGGGCGCGGAGCAGGGGGAGCGCCATGACGACGTCGCCGAGCCAGTTGGGGAGGCGGACGTAGACGCGCGTGCGGCGGGGGGGAGCGGTGAGGCCGCGGGCGAGGAGGTCGGCGGCGAGGAGGTCGCGTTTCGCTTCGAGGCGGAAACGTTTGGCGGGCATGTCCTGATTGCGCCAGCGGTCGTGGGCCCAAAGCCACGAGGAGCAGAGGTTGTCGTCGGCGGAGAGGAGCTGTTCGAGCCAGCGGTTGAGGCCGAGGGTGACGGCGGTGGATTCGCCGCCGGTGGCGATGAGATCCACGCTGACCTCGACGCGCCAAAACGCGCGGCGGCGCGGGAAAATACCATAAACGCGTGCGCCAAATTTTTCGGCCATGAGCCCGGGGAGTTCGGTGGTGGAGCAGACGCGGCCGAAGAGCGTAGTGAGCGCGCCTTGGAGGCCGGCGTTTTGGTCGAAGAGGACTCCGACGAAGCCCTGGCGGCGGAGGATTTTCAGGGCATCGGCGAAACCTTCCCTGCGCGAGAGGAGCTGCATACCGAAGCGCTCGCGGGACGCTGTGACGAAGGCGTTGGCGGCGGGATTGTCGAGAGGGCGGAAGATGATGCCGAACTCGGGGAAGGGGCCGGGGACGACGAGCGGTTGCGAGGTTTGAGCCTCCCAGTAGGCGAGGTGCGGAGAGCAGATGAGCGTGGCGGCGGGAGAGGTGCGGTGGAGTGCGTAGGCGGCGAGCAATTCGGGTGAGGCGGAGACGATCTGGCGGAGGCGGGTCGCGTTGAGGTAAGGGGTGGCGAGCGAGAGAAATCCGGTCTCGATCATGCGGCGGCAGCTCTCGCGTCCGATGGTGCGATGCCACGCGGCGGGTTTTTCCGGGAACGCGTGGTGGAGGTTAGAGAGGACGAGGCGACGGCGGCGCGGGAGGCAGAAAAAGACGATATCACCGAGCGTGGCGGAAAGCGCGCGCAAGAGGGGTTCGGGAGTGTGGGCGAGGAGCCAGCCGAGAATTTTGAGGAGCACGAGCAGCACGCGAACCGTGTAATGACTGAGATGCGCTGGGTGAAGCAAACTCTGGCAGCGGGTGGCGGAAAGGATTTGAAATGGGCGACACGCGCACCGTCGCGTAGTCGTGCGCGCGGGCAGAGCAGACGGCTTCGCGCTGGGGAGTGGTGTGCGGTTGATGACGCTTTATTTTGTGTGGCGCTAGCATTCTTGAGCCACTTTTCTACGATCCGCCGTGATCCTACGCGGCTCTAACTGGACCCTATCTTTATGACGTTTCGCCGAATCGTGGTGCGCGCCGTTTTCATGCTCTTCGCTCTGGGCCTGCTGGTTTTCTGGTGGCGCTCGCAATCACCGCCCGATGCTACCCGGACGGAGGAGGCGGCTGCCCGTGCCGGGTCGGCGGCGAAGGCCGCGCGCACCGCCCCACTCGGGGCGACGGCAGTGCGAGAAACCAGCCCCGCAGCGCTTTCGCCCGTGCTCGCGTCACTCGGCTCGTCGCTCGGTCAATTTCAGTCGTGGGCTCAGCGTTACCTCGCGGCGACTCCGGCGGCGCGAGCCGCGCTCGTGGCCGAGGGCGTCCAATTCGCGGCGGCTCGCCGGGCCGAGTTCAAGGCCCTCATCATTGCCCATCCGCGTGAAGCCTTGCGCCAGGCCGTGCCGATGGTGGTGCGCCAGCAATTGCCCGCCGAGGTCGTTGCGCAACTCGAAGAGCGTGTTGAGGGCCGCGCCCGATTGCACATCTACCAGTCGGCCCCGCTCGATCCGGCGGCTCCGGTGCAGCCTCCGGTGATGCGGTATGCGGAGTTTCAGGACGGCACCACCTACGAAGCCTACGTTTACGGCCGCCGCACCGAGTCCATGCGCGGGCTGCCCAACGCGTCGCTCCATGGGGTCGCGTTCGACCGCGTGCTCGCCGTCCACGAGAGTCCGCTGCGTCGGCTCGAGGTCGGCGAGATTCCTTTCTCCGGTAAACCCGCCGTCGAGATCTGCCCTGTCTCAGGCAAGACCACGCTCGCCACCCCGCCCACCGAGGCCATCGCGGAAGAGACCGTCGCCGTCGAGGCGCACGGCGAGATCATTTACCTCTGCGACGGGAGTCACGTCTCGTTGTTTGAAGAACAGGTTGCTCGCCTCGAAGTGCAGGGCGAGGGCGTCACCGGCGGTACGCAACGCTTCACCGGCGCGCTCCCCGCATCGCCCTCCACATCGCTTGGCGAGCTGCGCGTGCTCTACATCCCGCTCACGTTTGCCGACCAAAATACGATCCCCGTCTCCGAGGCCAAGTGCTACGAGGTCATGCGCGACGTCTCCGACTTCTTCTACAAGGCCTCTTACGGCCGCCTCACCGCGCACGCGACCGTCACGCCGCCGATCACGCTTCCGCACAACGAAGCGTGGTATGTGCAAAAGGATTCCACCGAGGGCTTCAGCAAGGAGTTTAACGCCCTCGGGCTTGAGCACACGCACGCGCGCGAGGAGGCGCGCAAGCTCGGCTACGATAGCGGCGATTTCGACGCCGTCGTCGTCCGTCTCACCGGCGGCCCGCGCAGCGCCGGTGTCGGCGGTTGGGGCGGCGGCACCTCTGTCTGGATGTATAACGACTCACCCGGCACGGTCGCCCACGAGCTCGGCCACTGCTTCGGTCTCGCGCATGCCAATTTCTGGGACACCGGCGGTGCCAGCGCCATCGGCCCCGGTTCGAATCTCGAATACGGCGACATCTTCGACATCATGGGCTCCTCCGGCTCGAACTTCCCTCGCAACCACCTCAACGCGCAGGCGAAAAACCAGGTGCGTTGGCTCCCTGACGATTTTGTGCAGACGATCACCGCCAGCGGCACCTACCGCCTCCACGCCTTCGACCAAGCACAACTCGACCCCACCAAACGCTACGCGCTGAAACTCACGAAAGACGCCCAGCGCACCTACTGGGCCGAACTCCGCGCGCTGATCGATGTGGAAAATAAGTGGACCGCCAATGGCGTCCTCCTCGGTTGGCGGTGGCCGCAAAACAGCGGCGACAACCTCCACCTCATCGACACCACGCCATCCTCTGCCGCCGGTCGCTCTGATGCGCCGCTTGTCGTCGGCCAGACGTTTGTCGATTCCGAGGCCGAGATTTACCTCACTACGCTCGCGGTCGCCACCGACGCCGCCGGCGAGCGCAGCGCCGATGTGCGGGTGAACTTCGGCCCGTTCCCCGGCAATCGCGCGCCCACCCTCGCGCTCGCCGCGAGCGCGCTCAACGTCCCCGCCGGCGCGCAAGTCACCTTCACCGCCACCGCCACCGATCCTGACGCGGATGCGCTGGCCTACCACTGGCGCTCCTCCGACAACACCGCCGCTGCCACCGCCGTCGTTGGCCCCAACGCCCCCGCTTTCACCCGCAGCTTCGCTACTGCCGGCCAGTATGTCGTCACCTGCACCGTCTCGGATATGAAGGGTGCCGTCGCCACGCGTTTCCTCCTCGTCACGGTCGGCAACGGCAACTCCCGCTACGCGATCTCC